>ULRH01042102.1_pt1 | contig 14238 bp, 12 predicted proteins | sample 1955271 | NCBI WGS metagenome assembly ULRH01 (sample SAMEA4835677, study PRJEB28245) | human gut metagenome | biome: gut microbiome; material: fecal sample | place: Denmark | collected 2008 | reverse complement strand
GTATTCTTATTTCTCTATGTGCTTATTTCACTTCCTCAAAATCCGCATCCTGCACATTGTCTTTGTTATTTGTGCTTTGGCTGTTGTTTGCCTGACCTGCGTTCGGACCAGCTTGTGCACCGCCTTGTGCTCCGGTTTGTGCATACATCTCAGCACTTGCGGCTTGGAATGCGGTCTGGAGTTCTGCGCTTGCGGCGTCTATGCCTGCCAAATCCTGAGCCTTGTGGGCATCTTTCAACTTCTGCAGAGCAGCTTCGATAGGAGCTTTCTTGTCGGCAGGAATCTTGTCGCCAAGGTCTTTCAACTGATTTTCGGTAGTGAAAATCAAGCTGTCTGCCTGATTCAGCTTATCAACTTTCTCACGTTCCTTCTTATCGGCTTCAGCATTGGCTTCAGCTTCAGCTTTCATACGGTCGATTTCGTCTTTGCTCAAGCCCGATGAAGCTTCGATACGGATGGCTTGCTCTTTGCCTGTAGCCTTATCTTTTGCAGATACTTTCAAGATACCGTTGGCATCGATATCGAAGGTGACTTCGATTTGAGGAACACCACGGCGAGCCGGAGCGATACCTGTCAGGTTGAACTGACCGATTGACTTGTTCTGAGCTGCCATCGGACGTTCGCCTTGCAGTACGTGGATGGTCACTTCGGTTTGGTTATCAGCCGCAGTAGAGAATACTTCGCTCTTCTTACACGGAATAGTGGTGTTGGCGTCAATCAGTTTGGTCATGACACCACCCATGGTTTCGATACCCAAGGTCAACGGAGTGACATCCAGCAATACGATGTTGCCTACACCAGCTTCTTTGTTCAATACGGCACCCTGAATAGCTGCACCTACGGCTACCACTTCATCGGGATTCACACCTTTTGAAGGAACTTTGCCGAAGTAGTCTTGAACAAGTTGCTGAACGGCAGGGATACGAGAAGAACCACCAACCAGAATAACTTCATCAATATCCGACGTACTCAAGCCAGCATCACTCACGGCTTTTTTACACGGTTCCAGACAAGCCTGAATCAAATCGTGGCAAAGCTGTTCGAATTTCGCACGCGTCAATGTCTTTACCAAGTGCTTGGGCACACCGGCTACCGGCATGATGTACGGCAAGTTGATTTCAGTAGAAGTAGAAGAAGACAATTCGATTTTCGCCTTTTCTGCAGCCTCTTTCAAACGTTGCATAGCCATCGGGTCAGTAGTCAAGTCGGCACCTTCATCGTTCTTGAATTCCTGTACCAACCAGTTGATGATAGCTTGGTCGAAGTCGTCACCACCCAGGTGAGTATCACCGTTGGTTGCCAATACTTCGAACACACCTCCACCGAATTCCAGGATAGAGATATCGAATGTACCACCACCCAAGTCGAACACAGCCACTTTCATATCCTTGTTGGCCTTATCGATACCGTATGCCAAAGCGGCTGCGGTCGGTTCATTGACGATACGTTTCACGTCCAAGCCCGCGATTTGTCCGGCTTCTTTTGTAGCCTGACGTTGAGAGTCGGAGAAGTATGCCGGCACGGTAATAACGGCTTCGGTCACTTCCTGGCCCAGGTAATCTTCAGCGGTTTTCTTCATCTTCTGAAGAATCATGGCTGAAATTTCCTGCGGAGTATACAGACGTCCGTCGATGTCTACACGCGGTGTATTGTTTTCCCCTCTTGTTACTTGATAAGGAACACGAGAGATTTCTTTCTGAACTTGGTCGTAGGTTTCACCCATGAAACGTTTGATAGAATACACCGTACGTTTCGGGTTCGTGATAGCCTGACGCTTAGCGGGGTCGCCCACTTTACGTTCGCCGCCGTCTACGAATGCCACTACTGAAGGAGTGGTACGCTTGCCTTCGCTGTTGGCAATTACAACCGGTTCGTTACCTTCGAATACTGCTACACATGAGTTTGTAGTTCCTAAGTCAATACCAATAATCTTTCCCATAATTGTATCTATTTTATTTGTTTGCTAATTAAGTTGATTCTGCAATGCCGAAACATTACGCTTACAGATAAGCAAATGCCGTGCCATGCGGAAATCTGTGTTCTTTTAACAGGTGCAAACTGACAAAATGGCACAAGCATGGCAGATGTTTAACACGCCAGGATATAGCTTCGGCAAAAATTGCAGGTGTCAGAGATGAATTAGGCTTTATTAATGCGAGAGTTCCTGTCTTTTGCGTATTTTTGCCTACCTATTGACAAAACGATGAAAGCAGCACACCTTATTATATTAATAGGAACTTTATGGGCTTTGGGCTTGGCAAAAGGATATGCGCAACATCAGGTTGTGACAGGACGTCTTGTACTATCCGACAAACAAGGCGCGGAAGAAGCGTTGCCTTATGCCAATGTAGCGGTATTGGGTCTGCCCGATTCAGCATTGGTGAAAGGTACGTCTTCGGACAAAAACGGACAATTCAGCCTTGCCTTCCTGCGGAAGCCGGAAACGGAATATGCGTTGAAGGCTTCGTTTACGGGGTGCATGCCGTTGGCGGTGGCTTTAGATTCCGAAGCGGACACCATCAGATTGGGGACGCTCCGGATGCGTGATGACGCGCTCCGGCTTTCGGAAGTGGTGGTCACGGCTCCCTTGAAAGCGGTCGAACAAAAAGGAGATACCACCGTATACAATGTAGCGGCTTATCCTACGCCCGAAGGCTCCTACCTGGAGGCATTGGTGAGACGCATTCCCGGACTTTCGTATGACCCGAAAACGCACGAGATGAAGTTCAACGGTTATCCGATTCAGGAAATTACGGTGAACGGGAAAGATTTCTTCAAGGGAAACAAAGACGTGGTACTGGACAACCTGCCGGTGAAATTCATCAGCCAACTGAAAGTGTACGACAAACCGACCGAGCAAGAAGAAAAGACCGGCATGAAATCGAATGAGAAGAACTATGTGCTCGACCTGAAAACCAAACGGGAGTTCAACGGGTCGTTATTGACCTATGCCGAAGCCGGATACGGAACCCATAAGCGGCGGGACTTGAACGGACGGATGATGCGCTTCAAGGAAAGCGGAGATAACTTCATGGTAAACGCACGTTCGACCAACCGCAACTTCACTTCCGCAGATGAAGACAATATCCTGAACTCGGTCAATCTTAGCGCATCGAAAAAAGTAAAGGAAGGATTGGACGTATCGGGCAATGTCAATTATAGCTACAACCGCAACGGAAACCAGTCCGGCACGTATAACGAGCAATACCTGAGCAACGGGAACCAATATGCTTTGGCGGAAAGTGACCAATGGGGAAAGAACCGGAACGTAAACGGACACTTGAACGTGAACTGGGAAATCAACAAGCGGACTTCTCTTATCTTTTCCGCTTCGGGAAGGTATAGCCATAGCCGAAGCCAGAGCGAGAGCCGAACCGCTACATTTAATGCCCGTCCCGAGGCAGATACGAAAAATCCGTTTGCCCATATCGGAGACGTGGATAAAGCCACATGGATCAATGATAACCGCCAGCAATCGTTATCGCAAGACAATAATATGGATTACGACTTACGCTTGGAAGTCGTACAAAAGATAGGGGAAAAAGATGACTTCTTAAGTTTTGACCTTAATCATGGATACCGGAAAGGGACACAACACGGCTATACGCTTTCTTCCATTGATTATTATCAGCTGCAGAATGCGGCGGGAGGCGATTCGCTCTATTATCAGAACCAGTACCGGCGTACGCCTCAAAGTTCGATGAACGATGAAGCGCATATTGCTTATACGCATGCTTTCAACAAGAAAAACCGTCTCCAACTCTCCTACGGACTGGAAAGGGAATATGAGAAACTGGACGGTGCGACATACGATTTGTCGCCTTTTGAAGCAGACCAACCGGCTTTGGGTGTCTTGCCCGAAGGATACGGGGAGGGCGAGATAGACAGCCTCCGGACCCGAAGCCATAGCCGGACACTCAGGCATAATGTTTCGCTCAATTACAATTATACCTCCGAGACATGGGGCGTAGTGGCAAGCGTGGGCATGAGCCCCCAGCGGCGTTCCATCGAGCAAGCCACCGGAGAGCATCGTGCCGATACCGTGGCACGTTCCATTGAATGGCGTTCGCAACTAAGCCTTTCCTATCAGCAGGAAGGAAGTTATTTTGTATTGAGCTATAACGGAAATACGTCTCAACCCGGATTGGAAGACATGGTGTCTCCTACCGATTACAGTTCACCCCTTTATATCCGCCGGAGCAATCCGCACCTGCGTCCATCGTACCGGCACTCGGTGTACGCCGTATTCAGTAATTTCCAGGAGGGAATTTCGACTTCGCTTTCGTGGAACCAGACGTTCAATTCAGTAACCCGTGCTACCTTATATAATAAGGAGACGGGCGGGCGTGAAACGATGCCGGTCAACATCAACGGCAATTGGAACCTGATGGGAAACGGGTCTTACGACAAGCGCATCAAGCAATTCCATTTCATGCTGAGGGCTTCAGGAGGTTATAACCGGAATGTAAGCCTGATTAATGAAGACGCTTCGCAGAACGTGAACAGGAGAAGCGTGACAGGAGCCACCTCGCTCAGCAGCAATATCCGTCTGGCATATCTTCCGGCATGGGGGAACATTGACTTGACGGGAGAATGGAGCTTTTACCAGTCGAAAAACTCATTGCAAGGACGGAACACCTACACACGAAACTATACGTGCGGCGTGGAAAGTTCGGTCAACCTGCCTCTGCATTTTATCGTGAGTACGGATGCCGGCTATACGTTCCGGAGCGGTACGGGCATGAATGGAGCGGATAATAATGAATTGTTGTGGAACCTGAAAGTGTCGTGGAAGTTCCTGAAAGAGAAGCGGGGAGAGTTGTCGGTCTATTGGGCGGACATCCTGAGCCAGCGCAAGAGCTTTATGCGTTATGCCAGTGCCACGGCGTTCAGCGAACGTTACGAGGAGCAATTACGGGGATACGTGCTCTTTTCGTTCGCTTACCGGTTCGAGCGAATGAAGTGAATCCCGTTACTCAAATTAGTTTTAATGAATGTCCGCATCTTGCCAATTAAGCTGTAGGGGCAGGGTTTGCCTGCCCGAATACATCCTCGTAGATGCATACAGGCGGGTTAACCCCGCCCCTACAGTGGCTCATTGCAAATACTCATTTTAGTTTTTACAGATAACCAAACGCATCTATTAACAGCTTAATCCTTATGCTTTTACGTGTGCAATAATAGTTTCACGTGGTTTCATATAGCTGAAACTAAAGTTTCAATGCACTGAAACTAAAGTTTCAGCAATATAAAACTACAGTTTCAGTACATTAAAACTCGTAAAGCAACTAACTACGTTTATTTTGTCAATGGTTCGCCCGTGTTCTTGGTCAAGGTCAGCACTTCCGTACCTGCCTCATCAAGCAGGGCTACGGCTTGTTCTTGGTTCAGGCTGAAGCTGGTCACTTTGCCCAACGCTTCGAGTATCTGGCGTTCGGTGTCCATGTCGGGGCATGCCATCATGGTGGATATCATTTGCGAGAACTTCAGTGAATTGGCTTTGCCTTCTTCTTGCGAGAATCCGCCATTGACGATGTTGCATCCCGCATTGCCGTGAACCCGCTTTTGTGCAATATCAAATGCAATGAAGGGGGTCTTATCCATTTTGCCCACACGGACTCCATAGATGGCGCTAATCACCCATTCTCCAGCTAAGTCGTTGAGGCTGATGACCGGTGTTTCCCGCTTTTCCAATGTCAGCACGGCTTTGCCTTCGGCATCGGTCATGTTGAGTCCGGTCTCTGTCTGTGCATAGCCTTTTACGGCATTCAATGCCTGCAACACCTTGTTCTCCGTATCCATGTCGGGGCACATCATACGGGTGGTGCCCACTTGCCCGAAGCTGATTTTGCCCGGTTGGAGCGAGTCAGCCTCGAAAGTTCCCGTCATGCGGTTGCATCCGGCGTTCCCATACACTTTTTTCCCTTTCATGTCCAGTCCGATATAAGGCATATTAGCCGCTTGCAGTTTTTCTCCGTTTACGGCTACAATATTCCATTCTCCTGTTAAGTCGATAGCTTGTGCAGCTTGTTTGCTGCTTCCGCATGCGGTCATCCATACGCCTGCGCTAAGGAAGAACGCTGCTTTCAACATTGTTTTCTTCATAAGTCTGCTTTGTTTTAAAAGTGTTTTCTGTTACAAAAATACGGATATACTCGGAATACTGCATGATGTTCCGGAAAAATTTATATCTTTGCAGGGTGAACGGTAACGTTTACCGGGCATTAAATCTGAAAAATAAGAAATGAGTAAAGTATTGATTATCGGTGCAGGCGGTGTAGGTACCGTGGTTGCACACAAAGTGGCTCAACATCCCGAGGTGTTTACGGAAGTGATGATTGCCAGCCGTACCCAGTCGAAATGCGATGCAATCGTGAAAGCAATCGGCAACCCTAACATCAAGACCGCTAAGGTAGATGCAGACAATGTAGACGAACTGGTGGCTTTATTCAACGGGTTTAAACCCGAAATCGTTATTAACGTGGCACTCCCCTACCAAGACTTGACCATCATGGAGGCTTGCTTGAAATCGGGCGTGAACTACCTGGATACAGCCAATTATGAGCCGAAAGATGTAGCTCATTTTGAATATAGCTGGCAATGGGCTTATAAGAAACGTTTCGAGGATGCCGGGCTGACCGCTATCCTGGGATGCGGATTCGACCCGGGCGTAAGTGGAGTTTATACAGCGTATGCGGCTAAGCATCATTTCGATGAAATCCAGTATCTGGACATCGTGGACTGCAATGCGGGCAACCATCATAAGGCGTTCGCCACGAACTTCAACCCCGAAATCAACATCCGCGAGATTACCCAGAACGGACGTTATTACGAGGACGGGAAGTGGATTACCACCAAACCGTTGGAATTCCACAAAGACTTGACTTATCCGAACATCGGCCCGCGCGATTCTTACCTGCTGTATCACGAGGAGCTGGAATCGCTGGTAAAGAACTTCCCCACCATCAAGCGTGCCCGCTTCTGGATGACTTTCGGTCAGGAATACCTCACTCACCTGCGTGTGATTCAGGATATCGGCATGGCAAGCATCGAGCCTATTAATTATAATGGCATGGAAATCGTGCCGCTCCAGTTCTTGAAAGCCGTGTTGCCCAACCCGCAAGACCTGGGCGAGAATTACGAAGGCGAAACGTCTATCGGATGCCGCATCCGGGGTATCAAGGACGGTAAGGAACGCACTTATTATGTATATAACAACTGCTCACATCAGGAAGCCTACAAGGAAACCGGCATGCAGGGCGTAAGCTATACGACGGGTGTTCCGGCGATGATTGGTGCGATGATGTTCCTGAAAGGCTTGTGGAAGCGTCCGGGTGTGTGGAACGTGGAAGAATTCGACCCCGATCCGTTTATGGACGAACTGAACAAGAACGGATTGCCTTGGCACGAAGTGTTCGACGGCGATTTGGAACTGTAATTCAGTGGATAATTACCAATGAATAATTAAGAAGCTGTTTTGAATTTCTCCAAAAAGTTTTTCTTGGCTTGATGTATCCGTTTTCGTGTGTGCTTTGGGCGATTTTTTGGTCCTTTCCGCTCCTGTTCTTCGTCAGATAGCCCGCTATCTTCCTCATCACAGAAGCGAAAATGCCTCAAAAACTCATCCCAAATCATCGCACGATAAATTCAAAACAGCTTCTAATAATTGCTAACGGGATTTGCTTCGTTGTTAGTTATTCATTGGGGATGTCACTATTCATTATTAACTATTCATTATTAATTAAAGAAATGATTGTAGGCGACAAGGCTCCCGATTTATTGGGCGTGGACCAAAACGGGAAAGAAATACATTTGAGCGATTATAAAGGACGTAAAGTGGTGCTTTATTTCTACCCGAAAGACATGACTTCGGGCTGTACCGCCCAGGCGTGCAACCTGCGTGATAATTACGAGGAATTGCGCAAGGCGGGATATGAAGTGGTAGGCGTGAGCATCAACGACCAAAAGTCGCACCAGAAGTTTATTGAGAAAAACCAGCTTCCCTTCACGCTGATTGCGGATACGGAACATAAACTGACCGAAGAATTCGGTGCATGGGGCGAGAAGAGCATGTGCGGACGCAAATATATGGGAACATTCCGTACTACCTTTATTATCAATGAAGAAGGCGTCGTTGAGCGTGTCATCTCTCCGAAAGAGGTGAAGACAAAAGACCATGCGGCGCAGATATTGAAGTAACAAGATAAAGAATATGGCAAAAAAAGACGAACTGGCATTTGAAGGAGGCGTGGAAGGCGCTCCTTCGAAACCCAATAACAGCGAGAAGCTGAAAGCGCTTCAAGCCGCTATGGACAAGATAGAGAAAAACTTCGGAAAAGGTTCGATTATGAAGATGGGCGACGACCATGTGGAAGAAGTGGAAGTCATTCCTACCGGTTCTATCGCCCTCAATGCGGCATTAGGCGTAGGAGGATATCCCAAAGGACGTATCATCGAAATCTACGGGCCGGAATCTTCGGGTAAAACCACCTTGGCCATCCATGCCATTGCCGAGGCGCAGAAGCTGGGAGGCATTGCGGCATTCATCGACGCCGAACATGCTTTCGACCGTTTCTATGCGGCAAAGCTGGGCGTAGACATCGATAACCTGTGGATTTCCCAACCCGATAACGGCGAGCAGGCATTGGAAATCGCCGAGCAGTTAATCCGTTCATCGGCTATCGATATCATTGTTATCGACTCGGTGGCTGCCCTTACTCCGAAAGCCGAAATCGAGGGCGACATGGGAGATAACAAAGTGGGATTGCAGGCGCGCTTGATGTCGCAAGCCTTACGTAAGTTGACTTCGGCCATCAGCAAGACCAATACCACGTGTATCTTCATCAACCAGTTGCGCGAGAAGATCGGCGTGATGTTCGGCAATCCGGAGACCACAACCGGCGGTAACGCTTTGAAGTTTTATGCTTCCGTACGCTTGGATATCCGCCGCATCTCCCAGTTGAAGGACGGGGAAGATGTCATCGGAAACCAAGTGCGCGTAAAGGTGGTGAAAAACAAAGTCGCTCCTCCGTTCCGCAAGGCGGAGTTCGACATCATGTTCGGCGAAGGTATTTCGCGTAGCGGGGAAATCATCGACCTTGGCTCCGAACTGGGCATTATCAAGAAGAGCGGATCGTGGTATAGTTATAACGATACCAAGTTGGGTCAAGGACGTGACGCCGCCAAGCAATGCATACAGGATAATCCCGAACTTGCCGAAGAGCTGGAAGGGCTTATCTTTGCGGCATTGAAAGATAAAGAATAAACATTTATTTACTGATAAGGCAGACCGTTTTCTTGGGACGGGGAAACGGTCACCTTTTAAATCCATCTAATTATGAATATGAAACTGACACACTTGCTTTTTACGCTTATCACCTTTTTTATAGTCATCTCCGGAAAGGCGCAGAAAGCTTCAACCGGAATCCTTTATCGTTTTGCCACGCAAGCCGAGGCGCAAATGTTGATTACAGAAATCGACCAGTACACAAACAGTTGGAATCAGTTTGACCTTGACGTACGCTTGCAGAAACAAGAAGGACGTAAATCCCAGTTGTTAAGATTAGGCATGGAGTCAACCCGTGGATGGAGCGAAGCCGAGAAGACAAAAGCAAACAAGGCATTCGCTACAATAGAAGCAGCTGTAAAGAAACAAAAACTGAAACTGGCTTTTCCCGCAGAAGTGATTCTGATAAAAACGTCTATGGCGGAAGAAGGAGGAGCGGCTGCCTATACACGGGAAAACTGGATTGCAATCGGAGAGCAAGCGTTGGAGAAAATGCCCGATGAGGATTTTGCACGCCTCGTAGCGCATGAACTCTTTCATATCATGACACGTACAGATTTGGCATTCAAGAAAAAAACGTATGGCATAATAGGATTTACCGTACTCGACCGTCCGATTGTTTTCCCGTCCGATTTGATGCAGAAACTGATTTCCAATCCCGATGTGAGCCGACGCGATAGCTATGCGCCGTTTACTATTGAAGGGAAAAGCATGAATTGCACTATGGTGATTTATACCGACAAGCCCTACACAGAAGGTACGCTTTCCCAATATATAAAAGTGGGATTAGTACCTCTGAACGAGCAATTCATCCCTATTCAGCAAAACGGTATAACTACAATTTATACTCCGGAACAAGCGTCAGATTTTCAGGAACGGACAGGGAAAAACACGAATTACGTAATAGACCCGGAAGAAATATTGGCAGAGAATTTCTCGTACCTAATGGTAAGCAAAGCTGATTTGCCCAATCCACAGTTGGTAGAAGACTTAGGCAAGGCACTACAAAATTGATTTTTTATATCTCTGTCATCCGGTTTTCACCACAGGTCGCATAGCTTGAGAAGCTGTTTTGAATTTCTCCAAAAAGTTTTTCTTGGCTTGATGTATCCGTTTTCGTGTGTGCTTTGGGCGATTTTTTGGTCATTTTCGCTCCTGTTCTTCGTCAGATAGCCCGCTATCTTCCTCATCACAGAAGCGAAAATGCCTCAAAAACTCATCCCAAATCATCGCACGATAAATTCAAAACAGCTTTTGAAAAAAATCAATTTGTACTTTTTCAATCTATGCAACATTTCAAGTTTGAGGAACATTATTTCTTAAACACGAAATAAACCGCTAAAATAAGGCAAACAAAAGCGGCGAAATGATTCCATTTCAATTCCATCTTGAACGCAATCATCGAGAAAACAGTAAAAACAGTGAGTGTAATCACTTCCTGGATTACCTTGAGTTGCATGATATCGAACGGTCCTCCGCTGTCTTTGAATCCCAACCGATTGGCGGGCACCTGAAGGCAATACTCAAAAAAAGCAATCGCCCAACTGAAGGCAATGACTCCAATAAGAGGCAAGGCCGCAAACCAACTGAACTCTTCGCGCATCTTCAAATGGCCGTACCAAGCAAAGGTCATGAAGATATTGGAAAAAACCAATAGGATAATTGAATAAATTCCTTGTGTAAACATCTTTATTTTAATGAATAATTAATTATGAGTCATACGAACCGGAAGCAAATCCTCCTGAATATTCACCATACTGCTCCATAAGCTATAACGGGCTTCGGGATTCATCTGCTCCAGTGTCCTTAAAACGACTTTCATATCGGCACGATGCGAATCGTGCTCGTAAGGACAATTCTTTACCTGCTTCCGATAGCCGCGCGCTCGTGCCAGCTCCGTCAGTTCCGCTTCATGTACGAGACACAGGGGACGAATGATAGTCATATCAAATTTACGCATCACCAAGCGTGGAGGCATTGTACTGATGGCACCTTGAAAGGTCATGTTCATAAGAAGAGTTTCCAAGATGTCATCCTGATGATGCCCCAAAGCGATTTTGTTGCATCCATGCTCTTTCGCTACAGTGAACAATGCTTTGCGCCGGTTCCAAGAACAAAGGAAACAAGGCGACTTACGAGTGTCAGTAGAAGGATCGAACGAAGTTTCATAACGCACAAAAGGCACTCCCAAAGTTTCGGAGAACGCACACAGGTAATCGGTATCCGACTCGTAAGCGATATTTGTCATCACTACGTGTGCCGCCACCACAGAGAAGCGCGGTTTGTAAATGCGCGAACGCTTTGCCAACAATTCCAACAAAGCCAGCGAATCTTTCCCACCAGAAAGCCCCACCAGTATTTTGTCACCTTCGTCTATCAGTCCGTATTCCACCACCCCTTTGTTGAACCTCCGGCTGATGGTGCGTATCAGTTTGTCTTCTTTCTCCATATTTTTACAAAATCGGGCACAAAAGTACATCAAATTAGCGATACTGAAAAAAAGAAATCAAAAATATGCTTCGAAATTCAAAGAAAGTTTGTACTTTTGATAAAACAACACGGAAAGAACACATGAACAAGAAAAAATATACACTTGCTATCCTGCTTCTCACACTTACGTGCGGAGGGACGACATACGCACAGACATTGAATCAAGCCAAAGAATGGTTTACCGAAGGCAAATTTTCTGAAGCCAAACCCGTATTCGAAAAACTGGTGAAACGTGCACCTTCGAATGCCAACTATAACTTTTGGTATGGGGCATGCTGCTTTGAGACAGGCGCATGGGAGGAGTCGCAGCCCTATTTGGAAAAGAGCGCGGCACGTAAAGTGATTAATGCCTACCTGTATTTAGGCAAACTATATTACACTCAATACCGGTTTGACGATGCGGTGGAAAATATAGAAGAGCATATCGCATGGCTGGAAAAGAAAAAGCGGAACACCAAAGAAGCGGAACAATTACTGACTCGATGCCGGATGGCTGCCCGCATGTTACGGGGAACAGAAAGAGTGACTGTAATAGATAGCTTCACGGTAGACAAAACCTCCTTCCTCTCCGCTTATAAATTAAGCAAGGCTTCGGGAAGTATCGAACAGACTGATAATGGAGATGGTGTCGTATATACCAACGAATGGGGTGACAAAACCCTCTTTCCGCAGGTTGATACCGAAGGAAAGACACATCTCTATTCACGCATAAAACTCATCGACCACTGGAGTGACCCTCAGCCTTTACATGGAATAAATCAAGCGGAATATAGCCAGAATTTCCCTTTCCTTGATTCGGACGGTATCACTCTTTATTATGCCGCCGAAGGAGAAGAAAGCGTGGGAGGGCTCGACATTTTCATTACGCGCTATGACTCGGATGACAATACCTACCTGCGCCCCGACAACATAGGAATGCCGTTCAACTCGCCAGCCAATGATTACATGTATGCCATTGACGAAGTGAACCACCTCGGTTGGTTCGCCTCCGACCGCTACCAGCCCGAAGGTAAGGTATGCGTCTATGTGTTTGTTCCTAACGAATCGAAAGAAGTGTACGACTATGAAGCATCCGACCCCAAAGACATCATTGCCCTTGCCAGCTTGAAGGATATAAAGAAGACACAGACCAGCGACAATGTAGTGCGGAGCGCCAAACAACGTCTGGCACAAGTAATGTATGCCGAAGACACAAAGAAAAAGAAAGGTGATTTTCGCTTTGTAGTGGATGACAATGTCATCTATCACCGTCTTTCCGACTTCGCTTCGAAAGAGGCACGCGAGCAATTTCAATCATATCTTCAGAAAGAAAAAGACCTGACCGATCTTCAGACTTCGCTGGAGAACCTGCGTACGGCATACCGCGAAAGCAACCGGACGGGAAAAGAGCAGCTTGCCCCAGGTATCTTAGACAAAGAGCAGCGCGTAAAAGCTTTGCGGGATGAAATTACGGTTCTTGAGAAGAAGATACGGAATACAGAATTAAGTAAATCAAAATAATTATGGAAATACTTATCATCATCGCGCTTATCGTGGCAGGACTGATACTCTTCCTTATCGAAGTGTTCCTCGTGCCGGGCATTACCCTTGCAGGCATCGCGTCGGCATGCAGTCTGCTCTATGCCATTTATTATGCCTTCAGCGACATGGGTATGCAAGCGGGATTCGTCACGCTGGGCATCGTGGTTCTCGGCATCATCGGCATCACCGTATGGGTGATGCGCTCGAAAACGGTTGACCGGCTCTCCTTGAAGAAAGAACTCAATTATCAGCACAACCCATTAAGAGACATTCAGATAAAGGCGGGCGATTGTGGCATATCCACCACACGCCTCACGCTGATAGGGAACGCTGACATCAACGGACATCTCATCGAAGTGCAATCCGCCGACGGTTTCATTGATGAAGGCACTCCTATCGAAGTGACCCGCATCGATAATAACACGGTATACGTAAAACGTGCCGGAAACTGATTTATTCACTTTAAAATAAATACACTATGGTTCCTCCTCTCTATTTGCAAATTATTACTGTAATCGGAATTGTCATCATTTTGGCGGTATTCTTCCATTACGTTCCCTTCTTCCTTTGGCTATCCGCCAAGGTATCGGGCGTACGCGTATCATTGGTACAGCTTTTCCTGATGCGCATCCGCAACGTGCCTCCCCATGTCATCGTGCCCGCCATGATAGAAGCCCACAAGGCGGGGCTGAACACCATCACCCGCGATGAACTGGAAGCCCACTACATGGCAGGCGGACACGTGGAGAAAGTGGTGCACGCGCTGGTATCGGCGTCGAAAGCCAACATCGAGCTTTCCTTCCAGATGGCAACGGGCATCGACCTTGCCGGACGTGACGTGTTCGAGGCGGTACAGATGTCGGTCAACCCGAAGGTGATTGACACGCCTCCTGTGACCGCCGTGGCAAAAGACGGCATCCAGCTCATCGCCAAAGCCCGCG
>ULRH01035078.1_pt1 | contig 14304 bp, 10 predicted proteins | sample 1955271 | NCBI WGS metagenome assembly ULRH01 (sample SAMEA4835677, study PRJEB28245) | human gut metagenome | biome: gut microbiome; material: fecal sample | place: Denmark | collected 2008 | reverse complement strand
GTTTTGCGGCTTGGATATGGTGGGATAGACGGACTGGATCATCTGGTACTGCCTCATTGGTGGAATGCGATTGTCCCAATTTTGGTACAGTATCTTGCACTGCTCAGTGCCGGGATGCTGGCAGCCAATTTATTTCCGATTTCCACCTTTGACATGGGGATGATCGTTGCAGGGGTATCTCCGGCAGCATATCTGGCAATGATCAAGGCGGATGGAACTGTGAAATTGATTTTTGTTCTGGTGGTTTTATTGGATATGATCCATTATGGAGCCTCCCGGCTGATCGTTCTGTTTTTGTAGGATATTTCACACGGCAGCTTTGTGTCAGCAGATGAAAATTTGCCGGGGGAGAAAGGAATGTAGGATTAGTATGAGTTTATCAGTAAAGCTGGAAGCGTTTGACGGACCGTTAGATCTGCTGCTTCATCTGATCGAGAAAAATAAGATTGATATTTTTGATATTCCGATCGTGGAGATCACAGAGCAGTATATGGATTACGTTTCGAAAATGGAAACGAAGGACATGGACGTTATGAGCGATTTTCTTGTTATGGCGGCGACTTTGCTTAAGATCAAGTCGAAAATGCTTCTCCCGGCACCACCGGCAGAGGAGGGCGAGGAAGAAGATCCGAGAGCTGAGCTGGTAGAACGTCTGTTGCAGTATAAATTGTATAAGTATGCTTCCTATGAGCTGAAGGACCGGCAGTTAGACGCTTCTCATATGATATTCAAAAAGCCGACAATACCAAAGGAAATTGCAGAGTATCAGGAGGAAGTAGACGTGGAAGCACTTCTTTCCGATGTGACGTTATCAAAGCTGCAGCTTATCTTCCGGGATATTATGAAAAAACAGGTGGACAAGATCGATCCGATTCGAAGTAAGTTTGGAAATATTGAGAAGGAAAAGATCAGTCTCACGGGCCGGATGCTGCATATTGAGGAATATGCTATGTCTCATGGCCGATTTACATTCCGTGGAATGTTAGAGGAGCAGCACAGTAAGCTGATGCTGATCGTAACCTTCCTGGGAATTTTGGAGCTGATGAAGGTGGGCAAGTTAAAAATAGAACAGGAAAATATTTTTGATGATATTCTGATTACATATGTACCGGGTGTGAAGGATGTAGAGGTTGTGCCATCCAGTGGTGTGTGAAAAATAAATTTTCGCACGGCAGGCTTTGTGTCTTTGTATTAAAGTTTGCGGATTGAGAAAGGAATGTAGGATTCGTATGGATAAGGAAATGAAAATAGCAGATTTGGAAGCGGTGATCGAGGCGATTCTGTTTACTATGGGAGAGGCCGTGGAACTGGAGCGTATTGCAGCAGCAACGGAGCAGGATGAGGATACCTGCCGTCATGTGATCCGTAATATGATGGACCGCTACGCCGGAGATGACAGAGGGATACAGATCATTGAGCTGGACGGTGCCTTTCAGATGTGTACCAAATCCTCTATGTATGAGTATCTGGTCAAGATCGCCCATGTGCCGAAGAAGCATGTATTGACCGATGTGCTTCTGGAGACCTTATCTATCATTGCCTATAAGCAGCCGATCACGAAGCTGGAGGTAGAGCATATCCGTGGCGTAAAGAGTGACCATGTGATCAACAAGCTGGTGGAATACAAGCTGATCTGTGAGGTGGGCCGCCTGGATGCACCGGGACGCCCGATCCTGTTTGCTACAACGGAGGAGTTTTTGCGCAACTTTGGTATTGAATCCCTGGAGGATCTGCCGGTGGTTAATCCGGAAAAGGTGGAAGACTTTAAGCTGGAGGCAGAGGAAGAGATTCAGCTGGAGTTAGATATTGAGTTAGACCACAAAGAAAATGAGAAAAAGCCATCAGAAGCTGACGAAAATTCTGTGAATGGATGAAAATAGAAAAAATCAGACGAACCTGTTTACAAACACATTTCAATGTGTTATTCTAAATAAGTTGTGATTACCGTCACTCGGATTTCGGAGACTCCAACCGGTTCTTAGTGACAGGCATATATTAAATTATAGGAGGAAAAACAATGATTAGCAAAGAGCAGAAAGCAGAAATCGTAAAAGAGTATGGACGTACACCAGAGGACACAGGATCTCCAGAGGTACAGGTAGCAATCCTTACATTCCGTATCCGTGAGCTCACAGAGCATCTGAAGGAGAACAAGAAAGACCACCATTCAAGACGTGGTATGCTGAAGATGATCGGTCAGAGACGTAACCTTCTTGAGTACCTTAAGAAGAAAGATCTCGACGCTTACCGTGCACTGATCGAGAAGCTTGGTCTTAGAAAATAATTTTACACAATGAGGGATGAGGCACCTGCAAGGGTGCCTTGTTTTGCTAAGCCCCACAGGGCAAAAGGAAAGGAGATAATCATGGCATACAAAACATATTCCATGGAGCTTGCCGGAAGAACTCTGTCTATCGACATCGGACGAGTTGCAAAGCAGGCGAATGGTGCTGCCTTGATGCATTACGGAGACACAACGGTTCTTTGTACTGCCACAGCATCAGAGAAGCCACGGGAGGGAATTGATTTCTTCCCTCTGTCAGTAGAGTTTGAAGAAAAAATGTACTCTGTCGGAAAGATTCCGGGAGGTTTTAATAAGCGTGAGGGAAAGGCATCCGAGAATGCAGTTCTGACAGCGCGTGTTATTGACCGTCCAATGCGTCCTTTGTTCCCAAAGGATTACAGAAATGACTGTTCTCTGAACAACCTGGTTCTTTCTGTTGATCCGGAGTGCCGTCCGGAGCTTGTTGCTATGATCGGTTCTGCTGTTGCAACAAGTATTTCAGATATTCCGTTCTACGGACCATGCGCTACCACACAGATGGGTATGGTAGACGGCGAGTTCATTGTAAACCCAAGCCAGGAGGTATGGGACAATGGTGATCTTCGTCTGACGGTTGCTTCAACTGCCGAGAAGGTTATTATGATCGAGGCCGGAGCCAATGAGATTCCGGAGGACAAGATGATCGAGGCAATTTACAAGTGTCATGACGTTAACCAGACCATCATTGCACTGATCAATCAGATGGTAGAAGAGATTGGTAAGCCAAAGCACGAGTATACAAGCTGTGCAATTCCGGAGGAGATGTTCGAGGAGATCAAAAAGATTGTTCCTCCTGCTGAGATGGAAGAGGCTGTATTCTCTGATGATAAGCAGACAAGAGAGGAGAATGTACGTCAGGTAACCGAGAAGTTAGCTGAGGCATTCGCTGAGAAGGAAGACTGGCTGGAGATTCTGGACGAAGCGGTATATCAGTACCAGAAGAAGACAGTCCGCAAGATGATCCTCAAGGATCACAAGCGTCCGGATGGTCGTGAGATCACACAGATCAGACCACTGGCTGCAGAGGTTGACTTGATTCCTAGAGTTCATGGCTCTGCAATGTTTACCCGTGGACAGACTCAGATCTGCAATATCACCACTCTGGCTCCTCTTTCTGAGAAGCAGAGAATTGACGGACTGGATGCCAACAAGACAGAGAAGAGATATATGCATCATTATAACTTCCCTTCATACTCTGTTGGTGAGACAAAGCCTAGCCGTGGACCGGGACGTCGTGAGATCGGTCATGGTGCTCTGGCAGAGAAGGCATTGCTTCCGGTACTTCCAAGTGAAGAAGAGTTCCCATATGCAATCCGTTCCGTATCTGAGACTTTCGAGTCAAACGGTTCTACATCCATGGCGTCTACATGTGCATCCTGCATGTCATTAATGGCTGCCGGTGTACCGATCAAGAAAATGGTTGCCGGTATTTCCTGTGGTCTTGTAACAGGAGAGACAGACGACGATTTTGTACTGCTTACAGATATTCAGGGACTTGAGGACTTCTTTGGCGATATGGACTTTAAGGTAACCGGTACGGAGGATGGTATTACAGCCATTCAGATGGATATCAAGATCCACGGTCTGACCCGTCCGATCGTAGAGGGCGCCATCGCAAGATGCCGCGAGGCAAGAATGTTCATTATGGACACTTGTATGAAGCCGGCAATCAGCGAGCCTCGTGAGAAGGTTGGCCAGTATGCACCAAAGATCATCCAGATCATGATCGATCCACAGAAGATCGGTGATGTTGTTGGACAGCGTGGTAAGACTATCAACGCTCTGATCGAGAGAACCGGTGTGAAGATCGACATCAACGATGAAGGTCAGGTTTCTATCTGTGGTGAGGATGAGGCAATGATGAATGAGGCAAAGCGTCTCATCGAGATCATTACAACAGACTTCCATCAGGGACAGATCCTGGAGGGTGATGTGGTAAGCATCAAAGAGTTTGGTGCATTTGTCGAGTTTGCTCCTGGCAAAGAGGGAATGGTTCACATCTCTAAGATTGCAAATGAGCGTATCAACCATGTAGAAGATGTTCTGACTCTTGGTGATCATGTAAAGGTTGTTTGTCTTGGCAAGGACAAGATGGGCAGAATGAGCTTCAGTATCAAGGATGTAAAATAATTATATAGAATAATTTTAAGTGAAATGTGAAGACTCCAATTATGGGGACTTCACATTTTATTTTTGTGTATAGGAAAATGCTCGTTTCCCCATTTTACAGAAAATAAAATGAGGAAAGTATATTTTGTCATTGACACAATTTTTTTGGGGGAATATAATATACTAAATGAAATAGAGAATAAAATTCTAAATTATTAAGAAAGGAGGACAATTATGCTATATGATTATATCAGGGAACATTATAAAGAAGCGGAACCTATTTTCTTTTCAGATCTGGAAAGAGAAGATATCAGCAAGTCTGCCTTGAATCAACAGCTAAAAAAGCTTTGTGACAAGGAACTTCTTAGAAAATACGATATAGGAGTATATTATCTTCCAAAGAGAACCATGTTCCATTCTGTTGTTGGTCCCAATGCGGATATGGTGGCGAGATATCGGTTTATTTCTAAGGGAGAGAATATTGACGGGTTTTATGGCGGCAATTCCTTTGCCAATCAGATAGGAATAACGACACAGGTTCCGCGAGTGGTTGAAATTGTAAGCAATAATACAAATTCCTCCGATCGAAAGGTGCGTATAGGAAATAGATGGTTTTATGTGAGAAAGCCAGTTGTACACATTACAAAAGAAAACGTATATGTATTGCAGATGTTGGAATTGCTAAAAAATCTTGATGCATATCTTGATTATTCTTATACAGAAGCAAAGGAAAAGTTTGCAGAATATATAGCGATCCATGAAATCAAAAGAAGTGATGTGGATTGTTATATCAGGAATTATCCGATGTCAACATTTAAATATTATTATGAATTGGAGTTGGATCATGTACTTGCATAAGGAAAATAGAGAATTGCTTCGGGATGCTATTTTGTTAACTTCACAAAAGTTGGAAGTGAGTGAGGATATTGTTGAGAAGGATTATTATGTCACTATGATTTTAAAGAAATTGTCGGAATGCCCATATCCGGTAGTATTTAAAGGTGGTACGTCTCTTTCAAAAGCGTTTCATGTGATTGATCGGTTTTCAGAGGATATTGATATTACTTTTACGGAGCATTTAGGAGAGGCAAGGCGTAAAAAACTAAAATATAATATTCTCAGACCAATTGCAGATGATTTAGGATTAGATATTCGAAATTTTAATTTTATTGAAAGTGACAAAAATTTGAATCATTATGATTTTTATTATGAGTCAGTAGTTGGAGAAAGAGTGATTAATGCGATTCCTCCTTACGTGAAATTAGAAACCTCATTGATGTCCTATGCGTTTCCAACAGAAGAAAAACAACTTGGAAATTATATTTTTGATGCGTTGGAGAAAGAGGAGAGGGAATTTATTACAGCATACGATTTAGGTGTTTTTTCTATGAACGTACAGGCTTTGAATCGCACACTTATTGACAAAATCTTTGCTGTTTGCGATTACTATCTACAAGGAAAAGCACATAGAAATGCAAGGCACTTGTATGATATATATAAATTATCAGAATACATTGTAGTAGATCAAGAATTTCTAAGCCTCGTTAAAGAAGTACGGGAACATAGAATTGGCATGGGTAAAGAGATTGCCCCTGCGGCAAATTTTGATATTGATATTTTAGAGGTGGTGCGGAAGATATGCGATGAAGATTTTTATAAGAATGATTATAAAGAAACAACTATTAAACTGATTTCCGACTCTTTAACTTATGAGGAGGCAAAGAATCATTATAGAAAGTTAGCAGAAAAGATATTTTGACATAGAGGATATTTTTGAATAAATAGCCATAAAAAGGCAGAAAATGATAATGAAATATCATATCATTTTCTGTCTTTTTTGTATAGAGACACAAGGGAGGAAGGAATGGAAGAAAATATCAAAGAATATGGAAATATGATGCTGCAGGATGAAAAAGGGCATAAGATACAGATGATCTCTATCATTGGGGAGATTGAGGGACATGAGTGTTCCTCGAATACGACGAAAACAACGAAATATGAGCATCTGCTGCCGATGCTGGCATCTTTAGACTGTACCAAACAGATAGAAGGGGTGTTGTTTGTGGTTAATACCATTGGAGGAGACGTGTCCTGCGGTCTGGCATTGTCGGAAATGATCGCATCCCTGTCCAAGCCGTCGGTTGCATTGGTGGTGGGGGACAGTCATTCCATTGGCGTTCCTCTTTCCGTGGCAGCGGACTATACGGTGATCGCACCGTCGGCAACGGTTATTATCCATCCGGTGCGTATGAGCGGTCAGGTGCTGGGAGCTCCCCAGACCTATGAATATTTTCAGCTGATTCAGGACCGGATCACGGGATTTATTGCGGATCATTCCGAAATTCCACAGGACAAGCTGGAGAGTATGATGGTAAAACCGGGAATCCTGACCAGGGATCTGGGAACGATCCTGGTGGGAAAGCAGGCGGTAGAGTGCGGGCTGTTTCAGCAGGTGGGAGGAATGCATGATGCGTTAAAAAAGCTGGGAGAGCTGATTGGAGAAGGAACAAAGTAAAGGAGAAAACAGGTCGAAAAAGCATTTATCCCCTATCCGATATTGACAAGACAGGAATCTTTATGTATGATTGAGACAGTGAGTATCACGGGAAGGGTCGCTTTATGAATGGGGCACAGAAAAAAGCAGTATGAAAGATAACAGAAGAAAAGCAATTATCAATGCGGCATTTCAAATTTTTGTAGAGAAGAAAATTGAACCGGTCAGTATGGGAGAGGTTGCAGAGGCGGCGGGAGTAGGACGTGCGACATTATTCCGCTATTATCCGAATAAGCTGGAGTTAGTGATCGCGGTGTGTGCTGCCAAATGGAAAGAGTATCTGGATGCACTGGATGCGAAGCGTCCGCTGGAATCCATTGGAGATATTCCGGCGATCGACCGGTTTACCTTCACGCTGGACAGTTATATCGACATGTACCGGCATCACAAGGATTTATTGCAGTATAATGACAACTTCAACCATTATGTCACCCATGAGGGAGTGAAGGAGGAGCAGCTTGAGGAGTTTCATGCATCCCTTTATTCGGTCGATACGAGACTGGAATGGATGTATGAGAAAGCAAAGGAGGATCACACGTTCCGTACGGATATTCCGAGGGAGGAGTTTTTCCGTGTGACAGTGCATACAATGATGACAGCTTGTACGTACTATGCCAGCGGATTTATCTGGGGATCAGAGGATAACAAGGATTATACTCCGGAGTTACTCAGGATCAAGGAAATGATCTTAAATTATGCAAAAATCACTGAGTGACAGAGAGGGAGTCAATGTTTGTTGCGTGTGCCTGGTAAGGAAATAAGTGTTGCATAACACAATGTACTCCCGGAATCTTCTAAACGAAGATACTGGGAGTACATCGCAAGGAAAAGGAGGAAGATATGAAACAAAGAAAACGAGGAATAAGGCGGATGTTTGCCGGAGCCATGGCGGCTTTTATGGTGCTGTCTGCGGTGGATGTGAGCGGCTGGGGCGTGATGGATGTAAAGGCGGAGGAGACGGCAGTGGGAAAAAATCCCAAATATTTATCAATGGGCTCAACACAAATTATTGATAATGGGCAACTTCAAGATGATGGAGTTTCTGGTAATGATACTGCGATATATCAGGGAACCAATTGGTATTATGACAGCACGAAGAATCAACTTGTGCTGGACGGAGCATCTATTTCTGACAACATTACGAATATGAACGGTGATCTTTCGATTATGTTATCCGGAACAAATACTATGAAATCAGATATGATGATTCTAAGTATGTTAACAGAAAGCGGAATTGCGCCTACGTTAAAGATAAATGGTAACAATTATAATGGAAGTCTGAGTTGTGGAAAAATCGGTATAGCAGCTGACAATGGTTCAAATAATAATAATTTAAAAATTATAGGAGCAACGCTGAAGCCTTCCCAAATTGATTGTAGCGGCAGTTTAACGATTGAAAATAGTCATGTGGTAGCAAATGAGGAGGATCATTCAAACGTAATTTGTGGCGATAAAATTAATATAGTAGACAGTTATGTTGAAGCGAAAGCAACAACAGAACGATACGAAGGTCAGGTAATTAGGTCAAATCAACAAATTAATGTATCAGAAAGCCAGATTGTGGTTAGTCGTGCTTTAGCTTGTACAGATCCTGTACTAAGCGATTGTAGCTTCAGCAATTCTGTTATCACAAAGAAATGGAAAGACTATGAGACGAAAGATAATGTAACGAAAACATATGTATATGGTAAAGCCACGTTAAAAGAAGATTTGACAATTGCAGGTGGGGAAAGCATTGAATTTGAAAGTGGCGCCAGCATTACCAATCCGGAGAAACTCACTTTGGCAGAAGGTGCGAGTCTTTTGGTAGATGGAGCAGAGCATACACATAACACAGACGGTGATGTTACATACACTTGGAAAGATGACAAGGAACATATAAAAAATGTGGCATGCAAGGACTGTCCGATCGGATATGTGACGAAAGAAACGGAATCTCACAGCATCGGCGAGAACGGTTTCTGTGCATGTAATGAGGTATACCAGCCGGCAGAGCTTACCACAGACAAGTATGATATCAATGGGAACGGTAGCAAGGATGAGGTTTACGAGATCAGCAATGCTGGTCAGCTTTACTGGTTTGCAGGACTTGTAAATGGTACACTTTCGGGCGTGACGCAGAATACATCAGCCAATGCAATTCTGACAGCCAACATCACAGTAAATGAAAATCTTCTTGATTCCTTACAATACGATGCAGAGGGCAACGTTTCCAACGGAAGTGATTTTATAAGTTGGACACCGATTGCAGATTGGATGGGAAATCGTACAACACAGTATTCAGGAACGTTTGACGGAAATAATAAAACCGTAAGTGGTTTGTACTTTAATGGTGATTCAACATGTATTGGATTATTCGGAAGTTCAGAATCCGATGGCAACATAAAAAATGTTGGAGTCGTTGATTCCTATTTCAAAGGGAATGATTCTGTGGGCGGTGTGTGCGGAAACAATGCTGGCACAATCACAAACTGTTATAATGCAGGGAATCTTACCGCTATTGAGTCATCTGCTGATATAGGCGGTATATGTGGATACAACAATGGTGGCACAATCGCAAACTGTTATAACACAGGAACTGTTACTGCTACCGGCTCAATAGCTTCTGTGGGTGGTGTGTGTGGTTGTAGTATTGCACCAATTTCAAATTGCTATAACACAGGAACTGTTACTGCTACTAGCTCAGGTGCTGATATAAGCGATATATGTGGATGCTATTTTGGCCCAGTCACAAATTGCTATTACCTCGCAGACACAGAAGATGAAAATGGCGGCAAAACCGCCGCACAATTCGCAAGCGGTGAAATTGCGTATCTCCTGTCACAGGGCTGCTCAACCGGAGAAGGTGATAACACTGTGACTTACGATGGCTCCATCTGGGGACAGACCATCGGAACAGACACCTATCCGACTTTAGGTGGAGCTAAAGTTTATAAGAATGCTACTTATAACGGATGTGAGGGCAAAACGGGAGAGCCAGTATCCTATGAATATTCCAATACAGAGAAGAATACCTACGGTGACCATCCGGATACGGACAATGATGGAAAATGTGATGACTGTGGTGCAATCATTGATGGCATCGGTGCCAAGCTCGCCGGTTATTCCTTAAGTCTTACCGGTAATATCGGCGTTAATTTTTATATGGAGTTGTCGGATAAGATTATCGCAGATAAGGATGCGTATATGCAGTTTACCCTTCCGAATGGAACTGTTACGAAAGTGCTGGTTTCCGACGCACAGACGAACACCGAGATCAAAGAAGGGACAACATATTACAGATTTCCGTGTGAGGTAGCCTCCTATGAGATGACACAGGACATTAAAGCGCAGATGTTTGACGGAAATGGGAACTGCGGAAAAGAATATACCTATACGGTCAGAGACTATGCGCAATACATAATTGAGAATGGTTCATTGTATGTAGAAGCAATTTCTTTTGTTGCGACTATGTTGGATTATGGTGCATGTTCGCAGAAGTATTTCAAAGTGGCGGTGGATGATCTAGCAAATAAGGAGTTAAATCCTTCCAATGACATATCCGGTATGGATTCAGATTATATGGATGATTTTGCTGCTAAAAAGGCTGAAGACGATGTGCTTGGACAATTTGCCGGATTTAGTATGGTGTTAAAATCGGAAACCACATTGAATATCTTCTATGAACCGAAGGAAGGAATTGATGTATCAAAGCTGACATTTTCAGTTGACGGAAAAGAGATCACCCCGGTGAAACGAGGTCAGTATTATATCCTGTCTCTGGAAAATATCAGGGCAAATGAGCTGGAAAATTCGAAAACATTTACCGTAACTGATGGCACGAACACATTGAGCGGAGAGTACTGTGCAATGATGTACTGCTATCAAGTATTACATGCTGCAGAGGGGACTTATGAGGATGATCTGGTGACACTGGTAAAAGCATTCAGTGCTTATGCATATGACGCAAAGTCTGTATGCCGATCCAATTAGTAAGAGAATGATCAGGGCAACTGGGTAACAAGAGCACATGGACATCGACATAGAATAATTCATACGAAAATGAAAGGAGTATCAGATTATGAAAGAGAGATACGAAACACCGGAGATGGAGATTGTAGAGTTTGAAACAGAGGATATTATTACAACAAGTGGTGATCCGGAGACGCCGTTTGTGCCGATTTCAGGAAATTGATGAAAGAAATATGGAAGTGGTCTGATCTGGTGGATATGTAATATTAGAAAAGGAGGAAGATATGAAACAAAGAAAACGAGGAATAAGGCGGATGTTTGCCGGAGCCATGGCGGCTTTTATGGTGCTGTCTGCGGTGGATGTGAGCGGCTGGGGCGTGATGAATGCGAAGGCGGAGGAGACCGCAGTGGGAACCAATCCTCAATATTTGACGATAGGCTCAACAAAAATTATTGATAATGGGATATTTCAAAATAATGAAGTCTCTGGTAATGATACGATATATCAGGGAACCAATTGGTATTATGACAGCACGAAGAATCAACTTGTATTGGATGGTGCGGATGGTGCATCTGTTTCTGATGACATTTTGAATATTGACGGTAATCTTGCGATTATCTTATCCGGAACAAATACTATGAGGATGATTCAAAGTGGATTACATAATGGTCAGATTGAGCAAACACTAGAAATAAATGGTAGTAATTATAACGGAAGTTTAAGTTGTGGAACAATCAGTACAATACGTAGAAAATCGACTAATAGTAATTTAAACATTATAGGAGCAACGCTAGAGACTTCCAAAATTGATTGTGAGGGTAGCGTAACGATTGAAAATAGTCATGTGGTAGCCAATGATACGGATAATCCAGACTTAATTTGTGGTGATAACATTAATATAGTAGACAGTTATGTTGAAGTGAAAGCAACAACAGAACGACACGAAGATGAGGTAATTAAATCAAATCAACAAATTAATGTATCAGGAAGCCAGATTGTGGTTAGTCGTGCTTTAGCTTGTCAAAAACCTGTACTAAGCGATTGTAACTTCAGCAACTCTGTCATCACAAAGCAATGGAAAGACTATGAGACGAAAGATAATGTAACGAAAACATATGTATATGGTAAAGCCACGTTAAAAGAAGATTTGACAATTGCAGGTGGGGAAAGCATTGAATTTGAGAGTGGTGCCAGCATTACCAATCCGGAAAAACTCGCTTTGGCAGATGGCGCGAGTCTTTTTGTAAATGGAGAAGAGCATATACATAACAAAGACGGTGATGTTACATACACTTGGAAAGATGACAAGGAGCATATAAAAAATGTGGCATGCAAGGACTGCCCGATCGGATATGTGACGAAAGAAATGGAACCTCATAGCATCGGCGAGAATGGTTTCTGTGCATGTGATAATGTATGCCAGCCGGCAGTGCTCACCACAAACAAGTATGATATTGACGGTGACAGCACGAAAGACACTGTTTACGAAATCAGCAATGCAGGTCAGCTATACTGGTTTGCAGGACTTGTAAACGGCACTCTTGATGGAGTTAAACAAAACACATCAGCCAATGCAATTCTGACAGCCAACATCACAGCAAATGAAAATCTTCTTGATTCTTTACAATACGATGCAGAGGGCAACGTTTCCAACGGAAGTGATTTTATAAGCTGGACACCGATTGCAGATTGTATGGGAGATATAATAGGGTATTCAGGAACGTTTGACGGAAATAATAAAACCGTAAGTGGTTTATACTTTAATGGTAATTCACCACGTATTGGATTATTCGGAAGTTCAGAAGCTGATAGCAACATAAAAAATGTTGGAGTTGTTGATTCCTATTTCAAGGGGAATGAGTTTGTAGGCGGTGTGTGTGGACGCAATGAAGGCACAATCACAAACTGTTATAATACAGGAAATCTTACCGCTATTGATCCAACTGCTGCTATAGGCGGTATATGTGGAATCAATGACAATGGCGGCACAATCGCAAACTGTTATAACACAGGAACTGTTACTGCTACCGGCTCAACAGCTTCTGTGGGTGGTGTGTGTGGTTATAGTATTGCACCAATTTCAAACTGTTATAACATAGGAACTGTTACTGCTACTAGCTCAGGTGCTGATATAAGCAGTATATGTGGATTCAATTGTGGCCCAATTACAAATTGCTATTACCTCGCAGACACAGAAGATGAAAATGGCGGCAAAACCGCCGCACAATTCGCAAGCGGTGAAGTTGCTTATCTCCTGTCACAGGGCTGCTCAACCGGAGAAGGTGATAACACTGTGACTTACGATGGCTCCATCTGGGGACAGACCATCGGAACAGACACCTATCCGACTTTAGGTGGAGCTAAAGTTTACAAGAATGCTATTTATGAAGGATGTGAGGGCAAATCGGGAGAGCCAGTGTCCAATAAATATTCCAATACAGAGAAGAATATCTACGGTGACCATCCGGATGCGGACAATGATGGAAAATGTGATAATTGTTCTGCTATCATTGACGGCATCGGTGCCAAGCTCGCCGGTTATTCCTTAAGTCTTACCGGTAATATCGGCGTCAATTTCTACATGGAGTTGTCGAATGACATTGTAAATGATGAATCCGCATATATGAATTTTACCTTGCCAAATGGTACGACATCAAAGGTATATGTAAGTGGAACTCATGAAGACGGTTCGACCGCCACAACCGATACAACAGTAAAGAATGGCGTGACGTATTATGTCTTTACCTGTGAAGTGGCTGCCAAAGAAATGACTTCAGATATCAAGGCACAGATGATTGGTAACAATGGTGAAAAGACAGGAAAAGTGTATACATACACGGTAAAAGAGTATGCAGATTATATACTGTCACATATGTCTGCAGATGAAAGTCTCACCAGTAGAGCAACAATACAGTTGGTAAAGGGTATGTTAAACTATGGTGGTGCAGCGCAGAAATATTTTGGATATAAGACAGATAAGCTTGCGTCAGATGGCTTGGATCTGACAGAACCAGTGTTTGATGATACAAGCATTATAAGTTTTATAAAGGGTGAGGAAAATAAAGCTTCCATTACATACTATAGTGATTCAGATAAAGTTACGTTTAAATCCGCGTATTTATCACTGAATTCTACGACAGATCTATGTGTTTCTGTGCAGTTTGCGGAAGATGTGACAGTGCAGGAAGATATGTTTGAAATTTTGTTTGATAGCAAAGAAATATCAAAGGATCAGTACGAGATAACAAAAGTCAATAAAGAGAACTGTTATAAGATCACATTGCACGGAATAAAAGCAAGTCAGCTGCAGAAGCAGTATGAATTTGAAGTGGCGTTGCCTGACACGGAACCTGCAGTGCTTAAATA
>ULRH01038550.1_pt1 | contig 14309 bp, 9 predicted proteins | sample 1955271 | NCBI WGS metagenome assembly ULRH01 (sample SAMEA4835677, study PRJEB28245) | human gut metagenome | biome: gut microbiome; material: fecal sample | place: Denmark | collected 2008 | reverse complement strand
CCAGTCCCAAGGCAAAGAGCAAGAAAATCACGCCAATCTCCGACCAAGTCTGGATATTGTCGGCATCCGCCACCGAAGGAGTAAACGTGAAATGAGGACTGCATACAAAACCCGCTACGATATATCCCAACACAAGGGGCTGTTTTAATTTTTTAAAGATCAATGTGATAACTCCGGCACTAATCAATATTAATGCCAAATCACTGATAAGAGGGGCCAATTCCGACATAATAGTTGTATTTTATTTTTGCGCAAATGTAACTATTTCTACTCAAGAATCGTTCCTTATCTTGATAAATAAATATGAATATGAAACAGAAATTTTTGAATCCGATGGGAATGTTGTAATTTTGTCCCATTCTAAATAAAGAACAAATGAATACCACTAAAACTACGCAAATATTCCCTGTGCTGGAGATGAGCTGTGCCGCCTGCGCTGCACGAGTAGAAAAGACCCTGAACCGTCAGACAGGGGTGTATCATGCCAGCGTGAACTATGCGGCTGCCACCGCCACCGTGGAATACAATCCCGAAAGCTGCTCACCGGAAGTGCTGAAGCGTGCCATCCAGGCAGCTGGCTACGACCTGGTCATCGACACCCGCGCTAACAAAGAAGAAATTGCAGAAGACGCACACGTGCAGAAATACCAGAAACTGAAGTTCCGCACCCTCTGCTCCCTGGCCTTGTCTATCCCGGTAGCCATCATCGGCATGTGTTTCATGGACTGGGCTTATGCCAACTACGTGATGTGGATACTGGCTACCCCCGTGGTCTTCTGGTTGGGACGGGATTTCTATCGCAACGCCTGGAAACAACTGAAACACCGCACGTCGAACATGGACACGCTGGTGGCCGTCAGCACAGGCATCGCATATATCTTCAGCCTTTTCAATCTGTTCTGGCCGGAATTCTGGCTGAGCCGTGGGATTCATCCCCATGTCTATTTTGAAGCCGCCAGTGTCATCATCTCGTTCATCCTGCTCGGGCGACTGCTGGAAGAGAGAGCCAAAGGCAACACCTCCGAAGCTATCAAGAAACTGATGGGCCTGCAACCGTCCACCGTTACCCTACTGAGTCCGGACGGCACCCAAAAAGAGATTCCCGTGGAACAAGTACAAGCCGGACAGCGCCTGCTGGTGAAACCCGGCGCCCGCATACCCGTAGACGGTACGGTAGATGAAGGACGTTCGTATGTAGACGAGAGCATGCTCACCGGCGAACCGCTTCCCACGGAAAAAGTCCCCGGCGAAAAAGTCTTTGCCGGCACCATCAACCAGAAAGGAAGTTTCAGTTTCACCGCCGACAAGGTGAGCAGTGAAACCGTGCTGGCCCACATCATCCGCATGGTGCAGGAAGCACAAGGCAGCAAGGCCCCCGTACAACAGCTGGTCGACCGCATTGCCGCCATCTTTGTTCCCACCATCCTGAGCATCGCCCTGCTTGCCTTTCTGGCATGGGTTCTATTGGATGGTCAGAACGGCTTTACCCATGGACTGCTGGCCGCTGTCACCGTGACCATCATTGCCTGCCCCTGCGCGTTGGGACTGGCCACGCCGACCGCCATCATGGTGGGCATCGGGAAAGGCGCTGAAAACGGTATCCTGATTAAAGATGCCGACAGCCTGGAGACCGCCCGCAAGGTCAATGCCATCGTCCTCGACAAGACCGGTACCCTGACCGAAGGACACCCGACCGTGACCGACCTCTCCGCCGGCCTGTCGCAAGCCCCCCTGTCACGCATCCTTTTCACCCTGGAAAGTGCATCGGAACATCCGCTGGCACAGGCCATCGTACACCATCTCGCTACGCAACCTCTCCCCATGGAAGGGTTCGAAAGCCTGACGGGACTGGGTGTACGTGGAAAAATCAACGGTACCTATTATTATGCCGGCAACCGTCGCCTGCTGGAGCAACACGGGCTTGCCATTCCCGCCTCCCTGGCCGAAGAAGCCACCCGCCTGAGCGAGGAGGCCAAGACCGTCATCTGGCTGGCCGATGAAAAGCAAGCCTTGGGAGTGGTGGCCATTGCCGACCGCATCAAGCCGACCTCCAAAGAAGCCGTCATGCAATTACAGGAAATGGGAATCTCCACCTACATGCTGACCGGCGACAATCCGGAAACCGCCCGGAAGATTGCGGAACAATGTGGCATCACCCATTTCCAGGCAGAAGTACTTCCCCAGCAGAAAGCCCAGTTCATTCAGGAACTGCAACACCAAGGGAAAGTGGTAGCTATGGTGGGCGACGGCATCAACGACAGTGCCGCACTGGCCCAGGCCGACCTCAGCATCGCCATGGGAAAAGGCAGCGACATTGCCATGGACGTGGCCAAGATGACCCTGATTTCCTCCGATTTGAACAAAATCACCGATGCCATCCGCCTTTCCCAAGCCACGGTACGCACCATCCGCGAAAACCTTTTCTGGGCATTCATCTACAACCTGATTGGCATCCCCGTAGCGGCAGGTATCCTGTATCCCCTCAACGGCTTCCTGCTGAACCCGATGATAGCCGGCGCTGCCATGGCCATGAGCAGTGTGAGTGTGGTAAGCAACAGTCTGCGGTTGAAGCGGAAAAAATTGGCACATACCCACACATCGGCAGCCGTCACGGAAGAAATTCGTCCCGTGGAAATACCACCAGTGGAAACACGACCCATAGAGGTACAACCGAACCCCGTACAGCCGGCACCGGCAGCCGCCCCCTCTCCTGCCTCAGCCGCTTCCGGCGTCCAAAAGACCTACCTGGTGGAAGGCATGATGTGCGACCACTGCCGCACCCGGGTAGAAAAAGTGCTGAATACCGTAGAAGATGCGACTGCCCAAGTCACCCTGACTCCTCCGGAAGCTGTCATCACCTTCCAAGGAAAAGTTCCGTCACTGGAAGAGCTGCAGCACCTGATTGACGAAAAAGCAGGCGACTATACGCTAAAAGAAAAGAACTGATTGAAAGCACTTTATCTGATTCCAGTACTTCCTAGGAAGTACTGCAGTACTGCAAAGGAAGTACTACAGTACTGCCGAGGGAGTACTAGAGTACTGCAAGGGAAGTACTCAGACAGTCACGGCCGCTTTTACATGAAGAAGCCAGACGGACTAACCTTAGTTTTTGCTACATACCCTTCATAAATCCCCAAAAAGTCGTATATTTGAAGCAAGAATTCAACTATACGACTTATGAAACTCATGCAATTTATTCAAGGAATGTTCCTGACAACCTGCATCCTGCTCTTCGCAGCCTGCAAAAACGATGATGGTCCGATTTACCTCGTCAGCGTGGACAACCAGCAAAAAATAACCGACGGCACGATAGAACTCAGTCTGTTCAGCACAGGCGAAAAATTCTTCATCCGGGGAGGAGATGGGAACTACACCCTCAAAAACGGAGATGCCACCATTGCGGACTACCGCTACGATGGAGAAACCCTGACCTTCCTTCCGGTCAGCATCGGTCAGACCTCTACCACCATTTCCGACCGGAAAGGAAACAGCTACACCGTATCTATCTTGGTCAGCAATCCTACAGATGAATACCGGGTGGAAAGCTTGGAAGCAGAAGTGGAAGGCGATAACCTCACCAAAGGAGACGAATCGACCTTAAAGGCACGCATCCTAGAGGAATCCCCTCTCCAGGCAGAAGGACGCTTTTCCTTCATCTATTCAGATGCTTCCCAGTCGTATGGGGAACTGAGAATTTTCCCGAACAGCACAGGTAACTATCAGCTTGGCATTTTTGAACGTACCCTCAAATATACAGAAGATACAGGAGAACCCTATCTGCGCATTGAGGCTACCATGGCGGGAAGCACCAAGCAGCAATATACCTTCATGCTGTTTGAAAACGAAACGACAGCTGAAGGGACGGCAGCGTCCGAATCCGCTGAAAGTACAAACACAGTTTGCCTCATCAAGGAAGACGTGACTGACCAGTACAAAGGAGAATTCAACGGACTCACCAAGGCTTACCGTATCTATCACTTAATTAAACAGTAACGCCGGCCTGCCTTTTTTGCACATGTCCCGTATCGAACTCCAATCTTTCGATTTGTTCCGTCGCATCGAACAGATTCACCGTCAGCCGACGGCCGCTCCCGACAATTTACAAGCCAAATACATCCTGCTCCACAAAGTACTGGAGCAGGCTTGTTATGAACTGACCACGGGGGTCACCCTTTCCTTTGCCAACTTGTTTTCTCGTCTGGACTACATCTGCAAGGAGAAAAAGATGACTCCCTCCGACCGGTATGCCATCCAAACCATGCGCCGCAACTGCAACGCTGCCATGGGCGACCATTTTCAGGCCGACATGCAGGAATACCTTTACGACCTGCGTGCCCTGGTACGCTTTGTCTCGCTGGGCTTTGAAGAAGACATTCCGGCTTCCATCCTTCCGGAAATCCCTCACTCCAACCGTCCCTATCAAGGCACACGCCTGTCGCACATTCCTTACGTACGGGCTTCCGTGACCAGCTGGAACGATACTCAGATATTTGCAGCCACCGACAGTGATACTGATCCCTTCATCATCATCAACTATGCCAAAGGAGGCTATCAGGGCGATTTGCTGTATCTGAAAGAACTGCTGACGGAGAACCTGCCCCTGAACCTGCTCGATGTGCGGGTGGACGAAGAGAACCATTACATTCCGAACCTTATCGTCATCCACCCCGATTACCTGATTGACATCAGTTCGCTGGCGGCCTGTTTCCGGGAATACGGACATCATCCGCTCAACTATTTCATGAATAAAATCAAGCCGAGAGCTCATACGGCTCCCATCCTGATGGGTAACCTGGCCAGCCAGTTTCTCGACGACTACATCAACGAACAGCCCCAGGAGCCGGTCACCTACCCGCGTAGCATCCAGAAATTCTTTGCCGCCTCGGCCCTTGATTTCTGTACCTGTCAGATTCCGGCCGACTTCCATGCCCAGGCGCAGGCCCAGATGATGAACATCCGTTCGTTTGTACATGATGTATTGCCCCGCAACATCCGGCATTTCAACAAGAAAAGCACCCTGCTCGAGGCCTCTTTCATCTGCGAAAAACTGGGGCTGCAGGGACGTGTGGACATGATGCAGAAAGACTTTCAGGTGCTCATCGAACAAAAGGCCGGGAAGCGCGACGAATACAACCACCGCCACAAGGAAGACCATTTCATCCAGATGATGCTCTATCAGGGCGTGCTACGATACAATTTCGGACAAGAAACGGAACACATGCAGACCTTCCTACTCTATTCCAAGTATGCCGACGGACTGCTGCTGGAGCATTTTTCCGAAAACCTGTTCCGGGAAAGCATCAAGCTCCGCAACTACATCGTGCACAACGAGATGCGGCTGGGCGAAGGAGCCATCGGCGAGGTGGTGGATTCCCTCAGCACCGACCTGCTAAACGAGCTGCAGGTGAGCGGAAAGCTGTGGAACGACTACCAGGAACCACAGTTGCAGACAGCCATCAATACCCTGAAACGCTGTACCCCGCTGGAACGGGCGTACTTCAACCGTTACTTCACGTTCGTGGCAAAGGAACAGATTCTCAGCAAGACCGGAGGAAACAGCGATGCCTCGCACGGGTTTGCCGGCAACTGGCACATCCCGCTGCACGAGAAACTGGAGGCTGGCAACATCCTGCTGGGACTGACCATTCTGCAGAAACAAAGCAGCGGACCAGGCAAAGGATACGACCTCATCGAACTGCACATTCCTACACAGGAAGAAGACTTCCTGCCTAATTTCCGGACGGGCGACATGGTGATTTTGTATTCCTACCAGGGAGAACCCGACCTGCGGAAACACATTCTCATGAAGGGAAACATCCTGGAACTGCATCCGGACCGCATGACACTGGTCTTGCGCAACGGACAGCAGAACAAAGATATTATCGGGGGCGGAGACGACCTTTTCGCCATCGAACATGATTTTTCCGATACCTCGGCCAATAACGGGTTCCGCGGACTGTACGCCTTTCTGTCCGCCTGTGCCGACCGGAAAGAATTGCTGTTAGGTGTACGTGCTCCTGAACTGAAAGAGGAGGAAATCACTTTGAACGGTGAATACGGCCGTTTCAACGAACTCATCCGGAAAGAGAAACAAGCCAAGAACTACTTCCTACTGGTAGGTCCTCCGGGTACCGGAAAGACTTCGTGTGCCCTGCGCTATATGGTGGAAGAAGCCCTGAGCGAACCGGATACGTCCATCCTGCTCCTGTCGTACACCAACCGGGCAGTGGATGAAATCTGCAGCATGCTCCTCGATTCCGGTATTGCCGAGAAAACCCCGTTCATCCGCATCGGCAGCGAACTGTCGTGCGACAAGCGTTTCGTGCCTTACCTGCTGAAGCACAGCCTGGCCGACTGTCCCAAGCTGACCGACATCCGGCAGAAAATCGACCGCACCCGTATCTTCGTAAGTACGACGACCTCCCTCAACAGCCGACTCAACCTCTTCACGTTGAAGCATTTCCAGCTGGCGCTTATCGACGAAGCCTCGCAGATACTGGAACCCGACCTGATTGGTATCCTCTCGGCCCGCCACCAGCAGCATAACGCCATCGACAAGTTCGTACTGGTGGGTGACTACAAGCAGCTTCCGGCCATCGCCCAGCAAAGTGCCGAAGAAGCAGCTGTCACCGACCCGCTCCTACGACAAATCGGACTGGAGGACTGCCGCAACTCTCTCTTTGAACGCCTGTACAAGTCGAGTCCTGACACTTGCCGCAGTGTCCTCCGCCAGCAAGGACGCATGCACCCGGCCATTGCCGAGTTCCCCAACCAGACCTTCTACTACCAGGAACAACTGGAGTGCGTGCCGCTCCCCCACCAGCTAGAAGAAACACCCTACTCAGCCGGACTGACCGCTCAAGACCCCATCGACCGCCTGCTGCTGGAACGGAGAATGGTCTTCATCCCAGCAGAAGCCCCCGAAAGTCTCAGCGGTTCCGACAAGACCAACCCGCACGAAGCCCGCATCGTGGCCACCCTGCTGGCCCACATCTACCGCCTGACGGAATCTCATTTCGACCCCAACCGGACGGTAGGCGTCATCGTGCCCTACCGCAACCAGATTGCCATGATTCGGAAAGAAATAGCCCGCCTCCAACTGCCCGACTTGCTGAACATCTCCATCGACACGGTGGAACGCTACCAAGGCAGCCAGCGGGATGTAATTATCTATTCGTTCACCGTACAGAATTTCAGTCAGCTCAATTTCCTGACAGCCAATACGTTTCAAGAAGGTGCTTTCCTGATAGACCGCAAGCTGAACGTGGCGCTTACCCGGGCCCGCAAGCAACTGCTGCTGACCGGCAACCCGCACATTCTCGGGGCCAATATCACGTTCTACAAACTGCTGGAATACATCCGCCTGCACAACGGTTACCTGGAAACGGATGCCGAATCGTTCTGTCAAGGCAATTTCACCCTCCCGTCTTACCGCCGGAACTGGGAACTGGAGGAAGGAAGCTATTCCTTGCCCGCCCACTTCCAGCAGGCTTTCGAGCAACTGGTTCCGCCTCCGCAGAATTGGGAGGCGAACGAGGCCCACTACCGCGAAGTCACGGCTTACGGTCGGTGCGACTTCCGTGCCCTGCCCGAAGAAATGACTCCGCAAACCTTCTGCCAAGCATACAACTATTTCTATCTGCGGAAACAATATGCGGCGGCACAGGCCCTCTTCACCGGAAGCGGCAACTGGCTATACGACCTGATTCGGAAAGTCTCTGGCCGGGTAGTGTTCTGTGACCTGTCCTATGAGGCGGGTGCTTCGGGACTGGCCTTTGCCGATGTGTGCCGTTCCCTGCCTCACCTGGACCTGACCTACGTGGATATCTATCCGTTGCAGGAGATGGGGAAAACTGCCGAAACCTTCTTCCAGGCCTCTGCCTACAAGCACATTCAGACAAGCTCGTATCCTCGGTTATCGGCTGTGAAACCAGCATTCTGGCAGGCACACTCGGTACTGACCGAGCTGGTGATATTCAATCTCTCCAGCCTGTTCGACCGCATTGCGCCGCGGGAAGCACGCAACCTGGCCCTGCAAATCAACCAATTGGTGCATGCCCGTCCCCTGAACCACTACGTATTGGTATATCGTGACGATGCAGGACCTTGCAGGAACAACCATTCCTATACGGCCTTCTGCAACCATCTTTCACCGGAGCTGAAACCGCTCCAACCGCAGATGCCCCTGTACGGAAAAATCCATTGTAACCCTACCGAAGGACTTCCGCTTTCACAGGAGTTCCTTTATGAAATACGTACCAACTGATGAAAAAGAAACCTATCCAGCGGGCCCTCATCGTAGGGGCCACTTCCGGCATCGGAAAAGAAACGGCCTTGCAACTGCTCCAAAAGGGATGGATACTCGGACTGGCAGGCCGACGCGAAGAAAAACTGAAAGAATTGCAGCAGTTGGCTCCGGACCACATCCACATCCGGGCCATCGACATTTGTCAGGCGGATGCACCCGACCGCCTGCAGGAACTGATAGAAGAAATGGGAGGAATGGACCTCTACCTGCACTGCTCAGGCATTGGCCATCAGAATTACACACTGGCACCGGACATCGAACTTCAGACGCTCGAAACCAACGGAACGGGGTTCGTACGGATGGTCACCGCGGCGTTCCGTTATTTTGCCCGGCAACAAGGAGGACATCTCGCCGTCATCAGCTCCATTGCCGGAACCAAAGGACTGGGAGCCGCCCCGGCCTACTCCGCCACCAAGCGTTTCCAGAATATCTACATCGACTCCCTGGAACAGCTGGCTTGCATGCAACATCTCCCCATCCGCTTCACCGACATCCGGCCCGGATTCGTGGCCACCGGCCTGCTGAACGATGGCAAGCACTATCCCATGCTGATGTCCACGGAGAAAGTAGCCCGTCACATCGTGCGAGCCCTGGAGAAAAAGAAACGCATCGCCCTCATCGACTGGCGCTACCGTATCATGGTAGCCCTCTGGCACCTGATACCGCCTACCGTCTGGAAACGATTGCCCATCAGGAATTGACGAGCACCCGTCTTTCCTTCACCACAATCTCCTTCAGGCGGCGGTACACATAGATGAAAGCCGGCACCAGGAACAGGTTGGCAAACAGCCAGGCTGTCGGGTCGCCAAAGCAGACGCCCCAGAACTTCCAGGCCGGTACGAGGAAGAGGCTGACCAACACACGGGCCACCATTTCTGAAACACCCGAAAACATGGCCAGCCGCGTATAGCCTGCCCCTTGAATGGTATAGCGGAGAATACTCAGCGAGCCCAGCAGGATGAAGAAAGACGTGTTGATGTGCAGGAACAACACGGTATCTTTCATAATCTCCGTCTCATCGGGCGAAATGAACAGCAAGGCAAACTTGTCGGCCAGTCCCCACATTACAATGGCAATCGCTACGGAATAGACCAACATCATCAGCGTGGCCGACTTGATACCCATCCAGATGCGGTCGGGCTTTCCGGCACCATAGTTCTGTCCGGAATACGTGGCCATGGCCATACCCAGACTGTCCAACGGACACATCACAAACATCTTGATACGCATGGCCGCGGTGAAGGCAGCCACACAGGCCGTACCCAATGCATTGTTCGCACTCTGCAACATGATACTGCCGATAGCCGTAATGGAAAACTGCAAGCCCATCGGCACCCCGATGGACAAAAGCTGACGGGCCAAGTCTTTCCGGAAACGACGGTCGGACGGCTCGGTTTTCAAGATGTCAAATTTGCGGTACATATAGATGTAACACAGCAAAGCCGAAAGTCCTTGCGAGAAAACCGTGGCAATGGCCGCTCCGGCTACCCCCCATCCCAGCGTCAGGATACAGAACAAATCGAGTACAATGTTCAGCAACGTGGAGAACAGCAGGAACCAGAACGGGGTCTTGCTATCTCCCAACGCACGGATGATGCTGGAAAGCAGGTTGTAGAAAAACGTACACGGTACGCCGATAAACGTGATGAGCAGATAGATGTAAGCCCCTTCAAAAATATTCTCAGGTGTCTGCATGGAACGTAGGATAAATCCGCAGAGCAGACTCGTGACAATGGCCACCGCCACCGACATCATGGCCGCCAGCTTCAAGCTGACTGACACATAACGCCGCATCGTGACATAATCGCGGGCCCCAAACTTCTGTGCCACCGGAATACCAAAACCACCGCAACATCCATTACAGAATCCCAGTATCAGGAAGACCACCGATGTACTGGCTCCTACGGAAGCCAGTGCATTGATTCCCAAGAATCGTCCTACAATGGCCGCATCCACCAGCGAATACGTCTGCTGAAGCAGGTTGCCCAACAACAAAGGAAAAGTAAAATTCAAAATCAGTGGCAGACTCGGCCCTGATGTCATCTCTCTCGACTGTGCCATATATTCTCTCGTTATCCTCAAAAAATAATAAGTGTGCAAAAGTACACTAAAGTTGTGAAACGAGAGAGAATCATCCCGTTAAATAAGGTAATTCGAAGCGCTTTTTTGTCTTAAATCATCCCTGAAAAAACACAAAGAGGTTTTCGAAACACCCCTTTTCAGGCAGTGATTTATTATCATTTGTGAATTTTTTAGTGCCGGAATTGACTTACCTTCGCAGCCAAATGCAAAAACAGAGAAAAGACATGAAAGACAGTATTGACTTCGGAAGCATGGACATTCCGAAATTATTCCGGAAATTACTTATCCCTACCGTACTGGGAATGATTTTCTCGGCCATCTTCATCATCACCGACGGCATCTTCGTGGGAAAAGGCATCGGCAGCGATGCCCTGGCCGCCGTCAACATCACAGCTCCCCTCTTCCTGATTAATACAGGCGTGGGACTGATGTTCGGCATCGGTGCCTCGGTCGTGGCCTCCATCCACCTGTCGCAAGGGAAAGTAAAGGTGGCCCGCATCAATATCACGCAGGCTGTCGTGGTTTCCTCCTTATTGCTCATCGCCTACGCTGCTGTCATTCTCTGCAATGTGGAAAAAATAGCCTTACTGCTGGGAAGCTCGCCCCGCCTGCTGCCCCTCGCCGCCGAATACATGTACTGGTTCGTGCCCTTCCTGGTGTTCAGTGCCCTGCTGAGTTCGGGCATGTTCTTCGTGCGGCTGGACGGCTCGCCCAACTACGCCATGGTGTGCAACATCATCCCTGCCCTGCTCAACATCGGCCTGGACTACCTGTTTATCTTCGTCTGCAAATGGGGCATGTTCGGAGCCGCCTTGGCCACCAGTCTGGGCTACATCGTTGGTGCCCTGATGATTCTGGTTTACCTGATGCAACCTCAGCGCGTCCTCCGTTTGTGTAAAGTCAAACTGTCTTGGAAAAGCCTGCGGCTCACCCTCCGCAACACCGGCTATATGTGCAAGCTGGGATTGTCCAGTTTCCTCTGCGAGGCAGCCATCGCCACCATGATGTTTGCCGGGAACTACGTCTTTATCCACTACCTGGGTGAAGACGGAGTAGCCGCCTACAGCATCGCCTGCTATTTCTTCCCCATCATCTTCATGGTGTACAACGCCATCGCCCAGTCGGCCCAACCTATTCTCAGCTACAACTTCGGGGCTGGACACCCGGAACGCGTGCGGGCAGCCTTCCGATTGGCCCTGCTGACCGCCATCTCCTGCGGCATCATCGTTTTCGCCGTCACGGCCTTGTTCTCTTCCCCAATAGCCTCCTGGTTCATCGACAGCCGCTATCCGGCACACGACCTCGCCGTAGAAGGACTTCCTCTGTTTGCCTCCGGCTTCGTATGCTTCGGCATCAACATCGTATCCATCGGCTACTTCCAGAGTGTGGAACGCGACCGCCCTGCCATGGCCATCACCCTGCTGCGCGGATTTATCCTCGTGCTACTCTGCTTCTGGCTGATGCCCCTGCTATGCGGAGTGCCGGGAATCTGGCTGGCCGTCCCCGTTTCCGAGCTGCTGACCTTCCTTTTTGTCCTCACTCTCTACTGCCGCGACAAACGAAGCTAAGATTTTATTACCTTTGTAGCGACATAGATACCCAAAGGAATGAAGACTTTTAGCGAGATACTGCACGAAAAATATGGACTGAGTGCCTCGGAATCTGAGCAATTACTGGCACAGATGGAACGACTTACCTACCGAAAAGGGGAACACATCGTACGGGAAGGAGAACGCAACAGCAGTCTCTACCTGGTGGCCCAAGGCATCTGGAGAGGACATTATCTGCGCGACGGAGTGGACATTTCACTCTGGTTTGCTTCAGAAGGAGACACACTCTTCTCTTCGTGGAGCTACGTGGCCGACCGTCCCTCTCTTACCTCCATCGAAGCCATGAGCGACAGCACGGTCTTCCGCATCTCCAAGCAAAAGATGGAGACTTTTTTCGCCTCTTCCATCGCCTTTGCCAACATCGGAAGAATCATTTTCGAACGGCAGTTTCTGGACATGGAAAACTGGATGATAAACGGAGGAGCTGCACAGGCGAAACAACGTTACCTTGCCCTGCTGGAGCAGAATCCGGAATTGCTGCAGCATGTCCCGCTAAAGCACATCGCCTCTTATCTGATGATTACGCCTCAGTCGCTCAGCCGCATACGGGCGGAACTGAGCAGAAAGAAATAACGGAGTAGAATTAATGAACGCCAGTGATGGCACTAATCCAATATCTGCCTTCTTGGTATGTAGTCTGAATATTCATTTGATGGGTGTACTTTCCTGCCTGATAAGTAACCTGATAATTATCAGCGTCCAACGGAAGAACTTTCAGACTTTTGAACCACATACTGTCGAAATCAAAATTCGTAACCAAAAGGTCATAGCCCTCGAAAGTATCCTGCAAATACTCCTGTTCTGCTTTCTTGAATTGCTCCAAAGCTGTGTGAGACAAATTTGACAGACGTAAAGACTGCAACCTGACATTCAAATCGCCGCACATACTGCAATAGGTAGCCAAATAAACTTTATAAAAACTTTCGACCAATGATTTTCCCGACGAACTATCTATTTTATCAGAAGCTACATTCCCAAAACAAAACAACCACTCATCTCCATATTGGGTATCGCTTTCAATCGGGGTAATATATACAATCTTACATTGGTCATTCACGTATCCCACTTTCAATGGAATCTCTACCAGACTGGTACTATCTTTTTCATCCCAAAGATAACTTACCATATACCAATCGTCTGCAATTTCTCTTACATTCAATGTCTTGATTGCATCTGAATTCACATCTTGTGCCCGTATAATCGGATTGCTTCCTGTAGCATAAACCATTCTTTGGAGTTTGGCAGCCAATTCTTCAGTTAAATACTTCTTACACAGTGCTTCATTATGCGAATCCACATTTAAAAGATTCGTCATATAATTCGTATAAAATGTACGCACTTCATCTATGCATGCACCAGAACAGATTGCGCTGCAACAAAGCCACAAAACCGAAATAAATAAAAGTTTCCTTTTCATTGTTTAATAGTTAACGTAAGCGTAAGACTTTTCAGCGCCTAAAGTACAGAAATTTATGATATGACTAATGATTTTTGTAAGAAATTTGCATTACAAGAGGAAAAATATAGGATTGAAGGCAAGCAAAAAGACATCATAACAAGCCCAACTGAGATTATGGTTATTCTCATTCTGCCCCACTCCGGTGGTTTCCGTTACTTTACACATTACTACAAAGAAAATCTCTTTCCTAATAGAACACTCCAGACATCGTTCCTTCAGCAATATATCATAACCGATTCATTGTCACCTATCGCAGCCTATTATTCCTTTAGAGAAGAGCCTCGCCATTGAAATGAACTTTATCAAAGACAGGCAGCCATTATCTTTTGATTTTATATCGAACTCACATAATTAACGTGAGCGTAAAATAAGAATCAATATTATCTATCGGTAAATTAAGAAAACATGAAGTTTTAGATTTATATGTCAAGTTGTAACCTAATGATTACCCAAATATGAGGCTGTCTTAAAACCGTTTTTATTGAAATCACAAACCCAATTATAAACATCTATTCATTTGTAAATCTGCAAATGAACCTTTTCTTCTATTATTTTGTTATCATAAAAATAATAAGTTCCTTGAATCACCAAGGGTCCAGTGCTATAAAGAACCATATTTTTTACCAACCTGAACATTATGAAAAAATCTCTATTAATTATTTCATTGTGTGCATTTATTTTTTCTTGTTCTAAAGATTTACCAGAAAATCAAAGTACACAAAACTCTACGAGGCTTATAGGAAAAACTTTTAGTACTCAGAGTCTTTCCCTCACCTTTACAAGCAGTGATTCTGTTTCTTTCCAAACCAAAAATACGTTATATCTTTTGAAAGGAAAATCAAAATATGAA
>ULRH01055847.1_pt1 | contig 14339 bp, 14 predicted proteins | sample 1955271 | NCBI WGS metagenome assembly ULRH01 (sample SAMEA4835677, study PRJEB28245) | human gut metagenome | biome: gut microbiome; material: fecal sample | place: Denmark | collected 2008 | reverse complement strand
GATCCTGGGTGCCCCGCCCCACGATGCGGCTGACCGCCCTGCGGGCGGCAGGCAGGTCGGGCTTGACCAGCTCCCGGTAAACATTGGTGCTCTCCTGCGCCAGCCCCTTTGCGGCCAGTGCCTGCCCGCACCAGAACATCTGGACGGCCAGCCCCAGCCACGGGCTGATGCGGGCAGCTCCCAGGCAGACAAGGCTCGTCAGCAAAAAGGTGCCTACCGGCAGGCAGAAGGCCACAATGGCACCGCCCAGCAGTTCCCCCTGAGGCGTTTTGGGCAGGCAGGCCCGCAGGCGCTTTTCCAGCGCCGAGATGGCCTTGCCCATGTACACCACCGGGTGGGGCAGCCAGGCCGGGTCGCCAAAGAGGCAGTCCAGCACAAAACCGCCGAGTACTGCGTATTCGATCATCGGGCATCCTCCTTTGTGTACTGCACAGTTTTCAGCAGGTGCAGCACCCGCTGCTCCGCCCAATCTCCTGCATCCAGAACGTAACCGCCCGCGTTGGGGGCGCACCAGTGGTAATAATCCGCATGGGGCAGGGCGTAGCGTTCCATGGCAGCCATCTGGGTGCCGCCGTGGGCCAGAATGACCAGTGTCTCTTCCCCTTCGGCAAGGGCCTTGTCCACCAGTGCGGCAAAGGCCCTGCACACCCGCTCCGAAAAAACAGCCTTGGTCTCGCCGTCCGGGCAGGGGCTTTCGCAGTTGGCGTTCACCCAGGCCAGATAATCCGGGTCGTGCTCCATCTCAATGAAATTGCGGCCCTCAAAGCTGCCGAAGCACATCTCCTGCAGGTCTTTCACCTCCACGAGCCTTGCACCCGGGAAGAGCACCTCCGCGGTCTGCCGGGTGCGGCAGAGCGGGGTGATATAGACCGTTTCCGGCCGGAGGTCAGCCTGCCGCAGCTGGGCGCGGCCCGCGGGGCACAGGGGGATATCCCGCTGGCCCTGATAGCGCTTTTCGGCATTGTAGGCCGTCAGGCCATGGCGCAGAAGATAGATCAGCATGGGGGCAGTTCTCCTTTCAATACTGTGGGGATGCCGCAGAACATCTGCACCACGCACCCGGCCCGGGCCGCCAGCAGGCAGGCCAGCCGCCCGGCGGCTTCCCGGGCGGCCCGCTCCCCTGCGTCCACGGGCACCACGCCGCCGCCCACCTCGGTGGCCATCACGATATCATAAGCGGAGAGCTCCTCCGCAAGCTTTTCCAGATCCTCGGCCTCTGCTGCCAGGGCCTGCACCTCCGCAATGCGGGTGCCGGGCAGGCGCTGCGCAAAGGTGCGCTTGCCGCTGTACAGCGGCCCGGTGATAAAGATCATAACAGTCCTCCCCACTGGCAGGCACACAACGCCGCCAGCATCCACAGCTCGGCTTTCTGCAAAAACCACCCGGCCAGATCGCCGGTGATGCCGCCAAACTGCTTACCCGAAACAACATGATAGCGTGCAAACACCAGCAACGCCGCCAGCACCAGCGCCCAGCCGCCCAGTGCCAGCAGGGCGGCGCTGAGCAGAGCGGCCAGCACCATCAGCACCCGGCGGACAGTAGTTCGATCCGCCGCCGTGGCAAAGGTGTGGGCAAGGCCGGTGTTCTTTGCCATCGGGAACGATGCCACGGCCAGGCCCGAAAGGGCCCGTTCCAGCACAAGGGCCAGTGTCCAGCACAGGCCCACCCGGGGCGTGAAGTCCACGCAGGCACAAAGGGCAAGGTAGGCCGCAAAATAACTGCACAGCCGGATCACCGCAAAGGCACCGCAGTGGGGGTCTTTGAGGATCTCCAGCTTCTTTTCCCGGTCGCCATAGCTGGAAAGGGCATCGCAGGTATCGGCATAGCCATCCAGGTGGATGCCGCCCGTGACCCAGACCGGGATCAGGCAGAACCCCGCCGCTTTTGCGGGCATCGGCAGGGGCAGAGCGCCGCACAGGCACCACAGTCCGCCAATGACCGCCCCGATGAGCGGGAAGGCACACATGGCATACCGCATGTTTTTCTGGTTCCACGCGAACTGCGGCACCGGCAGGGCCGAAAACATGGCAAAGGCCACTGCAATGGTCTGCAATCCAATCATTTTTCCACTCCTTTATAATAGACCGGGATGCCGCACACCACCCGCACCACATGGTCAGCCCGGGCGGCAAGGGCATTGTTCACCTGCGCCAGCGCTTTCAGGTAGCGCCCGGTGTCGCCTGCGTAGTCGGCACCGCCGCTGAACACCTCGTTGGAGACCACGATGAGGTGCGCGCATTGTCCGGCCAATTGGTCCAGTCCTTCCAAAATGGCCGAAGCCGCATTTTCTCCCGCCCCGGCGGGGTCGTAGAGCTCGTTGGCGGTCAGGTTGCCCAGATCCTCCAACAGCGCAGTTCCCCGGGCAGGCAGATGGATGTTCTCCAGATGCAGGGGGCACTCCACGGTCTCAAACTGCTTTGCTGCCCGCATCTTCCGGTGCTTTTCCACCCGAGCGGCACACTCCGCATCCCACACCTGCATGGTGGCGATGTAATAGCGCGGAAGCGCGGTTTTCATCACCAGGCTCTCGGCATACCCGCTCTTGCCGCTGGCGGCACCGCCCAATACCAGCGTCAGCATTGGGGGGTGTACGGCGTGATGCCGCCCTCCGTGAAGGAATAGCAATCGCGGTAAACGGCCAGCGCCATATCCCACAGCGGGATGCTTGCCACCGCTCCGGTGCCCTCGCCAAGATGGAGCCCGGCGGTGAGCAGGGGCACTTTGCCCAGCGCTTCCAGCACCAGCCTTGCTGCCGGTTCGGTGGAGCAGTGGCTGGCAAACACGGCCTTTTCTGCGGCGGGGCAGAGCCGCACAGCGCACAGCGCCGCCACCCCGCTGATGAAGCCATCCATCAGCACGGGCAGGCCTTCCAGCGCACCGCCCAGAAAAACACCGCACAGCCCGGCGATGTCGAACCCGCCCAGCTTGGAAAGCACGTCCAGAGGGTCAGCGGCATCGGGCTGATTCCGCGCAATGCCCCGCCGGATGGCATCCAGCTTGCGGGCAAGCCCTGCATCCGAAAGGCCCGCGCCCCGGCCTGTCATCCGCTCCACAGGCTGCCCCAGCAGAACCGCAGCCAGGCGCTGGAGGTGGTGGTGTTGCCAATGCCCATCTCCCCCGTGGCCAGCAGCTGCACCCCCGCCGCCTTCTGCGCCCGGACAAGTCCGATGCCCGCCGCAATGGCATCCACCGCCTGCTGGCGGGTCATGGCAGGGCCGGTGGTGAAATCCGCCGTCCCGGCGGCAATGCGGCAGTTCTGCACCCCGGGCACCGGCTCCCCGGCCATGCCAAGGTCCACAGGCACTACCTCACAGCGGGCCGTTTTTGCCATCTGACAGACACTGGTGCGCCGGGCGGCAAGGTTCTCGGCCACGGCCCGGGTCACGCTCTGGTCCGTTTGGCTCACGCCCTGCGCCACCACGCCGTTGTCGGCGCAGAGCACCAGTACGGCCCGGCGGGAAAACGCCAGCTCTGCCGTGCCGGTCAGGGCGGCGGCATCCTCCAGCATGGTCTCCAGCCTGCCCAGCCCGCCCAGCGGCTTGGCCAGGCTGGCCCAGTGAGCGTGGGCGGCGGTGCGTGCGGTCTCGTCCGGCCGGGTGATCCTGGAAAGAAGCTGTTTCAGTTCAAGCTCTGTCATTGGTCCTGTTCCTCTTGATGATAGTGTGCGGCGGCATCCACGAACCGCCGGGGCAGGGCCGTGCCCGCCCAATACAAATGCGGAAAGCCCGCATAGAAATGCTCGTTTGCAAAGCCGCAGTCCCATTGCTTCCCGTTGGGCTTTGCGGCGGTAAAGCCGGTGCCGTTGTCTGTGGAATCCCAGTGGTGGAACTCGTGCACCGGCAGACGCTCCCCGGCGCGGAACAGCATACTGTCGGTGCGGGCGGTCAATGCCGCGTATCCGAACCGCACCAGCCGCCCCACCCGGAAGCCCTGCCCCGGCAGAACGCCTGCCATGGGCCAGTGTTCCCCATTGGCATCCTCCAGGCTCTGGCCCAGATAGAGAAAGCCCCCGCACTCGGCCACCGTGGGCAGACCGCGCTCCACAGCCCGGCGCACAGAGGCCAGCATGGAGCGATTCGCGCTCAACTGCCCGGCATACAGCTCCGGGTAGCCGCCGGGCAGGTAGAGCCCGCCGATCTGCTCCGGCAGGGCGGAGTCCTGCAGGGGGCTGAACCAGCAGAGCTCCGCCCCCGCCCGCTCCAGTGCTTCCAGTGTTTCGGCGTAGGTGAAGCAAAACGCCGCATCCCTTGCAACGGCAATGGGAACGCGGGGGCGCTGTTCCTCTGCTCCCTGGGGCGGCAGCTCTCCCGCAGAGGGGAGCCGATCTGTGTGCACCAAAGGCGCTGCGCCTTCGGTCAGGGCAAAAAGCTTTTCCCAATCCACCACCAGCGCATCGGCCATCCGGCTGATCTTCTGCTGTAAGTCCGCGATCTCCCCGGCAGTTTTCAACCCTAAGTGGCGGCTCTCAAGGGCGGCATCCGGCAGGTGGGGCAGATAGCCCAGCACCGGCAGGCCGGTCTCCCGTTCCAGCATGGGAGCCAGCAGAGCATATAAATGGGGGGCGCAGTCATTGAGCAGGATGCCCGCCAGATGGCTGGGGGTGCGGAACTGTTTCAGTCCGTTGATCTGGGCCGCCAGCGTCAGGCTGGCCCCTCTGGGCTGGACCACCAGCAGCACCGGCAGGCCCAGCGTATCGGCCAGATGCCAGGCACTGGCGGTATCACTCACGCCGCCCAGTCCATCGTAAAAGCCCATGGCACCCTCACATACAGCTGCCCCGTGCCCGGCTGCGGCCTGCGCATAGAGCGCGCGCACGGTCTCCGGCGTGGAGAAAAACAGGTCGAGGTTGTGGCTCTCCACCCCCAGCACGGCCCGGTGAAACATGGGGTCGATATAGTCCGGCCCGCTCTTGAAGGAGCAAGGGGCCTGCCCCCGCCGCTTGAGCGCCGCCAGCAGAGCGCAGGTCAGTGTGGTTTTGCCGCTGCCGGAACAGGGCGCGGCCACAAGAAATTGGATCATTTACGTTCTCCTGTGATAAGGAAGATGGGGTTATTGGCCATCAGCAGGTGGAGCCTGCCCGCAGGCCGGGTGCGGCTGACCGCGATCTGCGTCACCTCCGCAGCAAGGCCGTGGGCAGTCAGTGCGGCCACGGCGGCGCTCAGCGTTTCCAGCGCAATGGCAGAGATGCAGATGCGGGTGTTCGGATTCCGGGCAAGCACCGTGTCCACCACAACCTCCATGCCCCCCTTGGTCCCGCCGATGAACACGGCATCCGGGGCGGGCAGGTCAGCCAGCGCAGCGGGGGCGCGGCCCTCCACCAGTGTCAGGTTGCAGGCGTGGAACGTTTCCCGGTTCTGCCGGATGAGCCCGCAGGCCTCCGGGTCACACTCCACGGCATACACATGACCCCGGGGTGCGGCCAGTGCCAGCTCCACGCTCACGCTGCCGGTGCCCGCCCCCACATCCCACAGGGTATCGCCGGGCTGCACGGCCAGCTTGGCCAGCGCCGCCGCCCGCACCTCCTGCTTGGTCATGGGCACCTCTCCCCTGTGGAAGGCTTCATCCGGGAAGCCGGACACCCGCCGGGGCGGCTGAGGAAGATGCTCCACAAGCAGAACGCTCAGGCTTGCAAACTGCTTTTGCGCAAACTCCTGCGCCGTGCCGAACAGGATCTTCTCCTCTGCCCGGCCCAGCTCTTCGCCCACCAGCACATGGGCATCGCCCAGCCCGGCAGCAGCCAATCGGCCGCAGAGGGAGGCAGGCGTTTCTGCCCCGCCGGTCAGGAAAAACACAGGCTTTCCCCCGGCTGTCAGGCACTCGGCCACCGGGTCGCAGGCACAGCCGTGGGCCGAGACCAGCTTCCACTCCTGCCAGGAGCGGCCCACCGCAGCGGCCAGCAGCTGAACGCTGGAAAGCCCCGGCAGCACCCGGCAGGAGATGCCAAAGGCCCGCAGCATCGGCAGCAGCTGGGCCGCACCGGAATAAAACCCGGTGTCGCCGCTGTACACAAGGGCAGCATCCACCTCCGGGTCAGCCGCCAGCGCGGCAAGGACATCCTCAGGCTGATACAGGGCCTTCCGGTGTTCCGTGCAGCCCTGCGGCAGCTGTTCCAGCAGGCGCTTCGCCCCCAGGATCAGTCCGGCGTTCTGCAGGGCGGCAAGGCCCTGCGCGGTCAGGCTTTCCGGCGTGCCCGCCCCCATCCCGATGAGTGTGATCATTGCAGCATCTCCTTACAATGTGTCAGGATCTGTTCCGCCGTTTCGCCCTGCTCGGCCGGGCGGCGGATGACGATGAGCTGTGCCCCGGTGTCCTGCGCTGCCCGGGCTTTTTCTTCAAAGCCGCCCGCCGCGCCGCCGTCTTTGGTAACGAGGAAGCGGATGGTAAACTGCTCCATCAGTGCCCGGTTCAGCGCATAGGAGAACGGCCCCTGCATGGCGATGATGTTCTTATGGGGGATATCTGCCCCCTCGCAGGCGGCAATGCCCTCCCGGGTAGGCAGGACACGGGGAAAGAGCCGTGCCGGTTCCAGCACAGCAAAGGCAGAAAGCTCCTTGGCCCCGGTGGCAAGCAGGACATTTCCCTGCGTCCGGGCCAGAAATCCCGCCGCATGGGCCGCAGAGGCAAACACCATGCTCCCGGCAGGCAGTGGGCTTTCGGGCCGGAGCAGGCGGCGGTACTCCGTGCCCGCTGTTTTACAGGCTGCCCGGATGTTCCGGGTGGCCTCCACCGCATACGGATGGGTCGCATCCACACAGAGGTCCGCCCCCTGCAGCAGGGCGGTCATCTCCTCCGGGGTCAGCCGCCCGCAGTGGACGGTGATGCCGGACCTTTCGCCCTGTTCCTCGGCCCCCAGCGGGGTGGCCACGCTGACCAGTACCTCGGCCCCCAGTGCGGCCAGCTGCTTTGAAAACACACGGCCCTCGGTGGTGCCGCTGAATACCACGGCCCTCATGCGCGGTACCCCCGCGGCGTGACCATCCGCCCGCTCAGCTGGCGGGTCTGGGCGTTGCCGACAAACACGGTGGTGAACATATCCACCGGGGTGGTTTCCAGCGCAGCCAGCGTCAGAACACGGCTTTCCTGCCCCTCCCGGCCAATGTTCCGCACGATGCCGCAGACCGTTCCGGGTGCTTTGCCGTTTGCCAGCAGGATGCGCACCGCCCGCGCCAGATAGTCCGGCCGCCCCTTGGAGGAGGGGTTGTACAGCGCGATGCAGAAATCCCCCATGGCTGCTGCCGCCAGCCGCCGCTCAATGACCTCCCACGGCGTAAGCCGGTCAGAGAGGGAGAGCACGCAGAAATCGTGGGCCAGCGGAGCACCCAGCACCGCACCGCCGCTCAGGGCGGCGGTCAGGCCGGGCACCACCTCCACCGTCACGTCCGGGAAGCCCTCTGCCAGCTCCAGCAGAGGGCTTGCCATACCGTAGACCCCGGCATCTCCTGAGCAGACCAGCGCCACCGTCTTGCCGCTCCGGGCTGTTTCCAGCGCCCAACGGCAGCGATCGATCTCCTTGGTCATGCCGGTGGAATAATAGATCTTGTCCGGGAAGTAAGGGCGCACCAGATCCAGATAGACCGTATAGCCGCACAGCACCTCGGCTTGCGTTAAGGCGCTCTGCGCCTGTGCGGTCAGAAACCGGGGATCCCCGGGCCCAAGCCCGACAACAAAAACAACATTAGGCATCCTGCCACCTCCAATCCGGGGCAAAGGGACGAAGCGCCAGCGCAAAGGTCACGCCGTTGCCCGCCTGTTTGGGAAGAATGATCGTGCCGCCTGCCGCCAGCACCGCCGCCCGCTCGCAGACATTGTCCACACCGGTCACGCTCCGGACAAAGGCCGAAGGTGTGAACTGCCCGGGGGCGTTCTGCAGCTGTGCGGCAGAATAGAACTGCACCGGCCAGCCGTGGGCTCTGCAAAATTCCAGCAGGCCCGGCTCGTCAGCTTTCAGGTCGATGCTGGCCGCCGCCGTGATGCACACTGCTGCAAGGCCGTGGGCCGCGCAGAACTGCGCAAAGGCCGCTTCCAGCTGTGCGGCGCTGGTCCCCCGCCTGCACCCGATGCCCAGCACACCGATCTTCGGGATCAGGTGCAGCGCACCGTCCGCCGGGAAAAGGGTCAGGGCAAAGTCGGCGCGCTCTCCCTCCCCCGCCGGGATTACCCCGGCAGGGGCCTGCCCGGCGATGGGGAATTCCGACCGGTACCGCACCGGCCCGCCTGCCAGCAGTCTGCTGCTGACGCGCTTGATGCGCTCCGGCTCCAGCACGGCGCAGTTCTGGTGCCTGGCCCACGCATCCACGGCAAACACACCGTTGGCATCGGTGGCCGTGGTAATGACCGGCACCGCACCGCAGACCGCCGCCAGCGCCCGGGCCAGATCGTTGGCCCCGCCCAGATGGCCCGAAAGGATCGGCACCGTAAAATGGCCGCACTCGTCCAGCACCACCACGGCAGGGTCCACCGCCTTGCTCCGGCAGTGGGGCGCAATGGCCCGCACCGCAATGCCCACAGCCCCCACAAAGATCAGGGCATCCGCATGGGCGAACTGCTCCGCAGCCCAATCGGCAAGGCTAGGCCCACCATGGCCGCAGCGGTCTACGGTGCCGGGCAGGACACTGGCCAGCTTTTGGGCCAACGCCAGCCCTTTTTCCGTAAAGGCGAGATAGGCGCGGGTCACTGGTCTGCCCCCTTGCGGAACTCCGTCGTAAATGTTGGGTCGTAGAGCTTGCTCCGCTCATACCGGGTGCCCAGAAACTCCCCCACCACGATGAGCGCCGTCTTGGTGATGCCGTTGGCGCGGGTGCTCCCGGCCAGCGTGCCCACGGTGCAGCGCACCACCTTCTGCTCCGGCCAGCTGGCCTTGTAGACCACGGCGGCAGGAGTCTCCGGCGTGTAGGCTCCGCCTGCCAGCAGGGCCTGCTGCACCTTGTCGATGAGGCCGATGGAGAGGAAGATCACCATGGTCGCCCCATGGGCGGCAAGGCTGGCCAGCTGCTCCTTTTCCGGCACCGGGGTGCGCCCCTCCATCCGGGTGATGATCACGGTCTGGCTGATGGTGGGCAGGGTGTACTCGGCGTTCAGCGCCGCCGCCGCCCCGCAAAAGCTGGACACGCCGGGGGTATCATCGTAGGGGATGCCGTCCGCATCCAGTGCGTCCATCTGCTCCCGGATGGCCCCATACAGGCAGGGGTCGCCGGTGTGGAGCCGCACGGTGGTCCCTCCTGCGGCTTCCACCCGGCGCATCACGTCCAGCACCTGTTCCAGCGTCATCTCGGCGCTGTTGTAAACGGCGCACTCCGGCTTCGCCAGCCCCAGCAGAGCCGGGTTGACCAGACTGCCCGCATAAATGATGCAGTCGGCTTCCTGCAGCAGGGCCGCGCCCCGCCGGGTGATGAGGTCAGGTGCGCCGGGGCCTGCGCCTACAAAATGTACCATCTCAATGCTCCTTCCATTCGTTCAGCAGTTGTGCGGCAGTGTCGGTGGCTCCCAGCGGGCCATGCTGGTTGGAAAACAGCACCGCCCCCACCCGGAACGCCCCGCAGGCCCGCCGGTCAAGGTGGAGCTGGACTGCCCGCAGCAGGCTTTCCAGCACCGGAGCCCGCAGGCCGACGCTGTCCAGGAGTTCCAGACAGGCATCGGTGGTGGCAGCGTTCATCAGGGCGGCGCAGACTTCCCGGGAAGCGCCGCAGAGCGCCGCATGGGTGCAGAACAGCTCGGTGCGGCAGTCGGCAGTGTGGGAATGGGTGTTCATAATACCGCCCGCCACCTTGACCAGCTTGCCCACATGGCCCACCAGAAGCACCTCTTCAAAGCGGGCCGCTGCGGCCATATCCAGCGTATCACCGATAAAGTTTGAGGTCTTTACCACCGGGACAGCGTGAAACTCCGGGTATCTTTCGTGCAGATAGTCCAGTCCGTAATTGCCGGGTGCCAGGATGAGCCGCCTGGGGCTGCCCGCCCGGAGAGCAGCCTGATTCATTTCCAGCTGGATGGTGTCTAGGATCGCCTGCTGGCTCATGGGCTCCACAATGCCGCTGGTTCCCAGCACCGAAAGCCCGCCCTCGACCCCGATGTGGGGGTTGAAGGTGCGCTTTGCCACCTCTTCCCCGCCCTCGATGGAGATGGTCACGGCAAAGCCGCCGGTGTAGCAGGCGCTCTCGGCTTCCCTTTGCAGAGCCTCGGCGATCATCTGCCGGGGCACATGGTTGATGGCAGCTTCCCCCACCGGCTGGTCCAGCCCGGCCTTGGTCACCCGGCCCACGCCCTTGCCGCCGGAGATGCGGATCCCGGTGGTATCGGGCAGCAATTCTACGGCGGCGATCACGGGCAGGCCGGTGGTCACATCCACATCATCCCCGCCGTCCTTCTCAATGGCGCATTCGGCACCGGCTCCGGCAGGGCGGCAGTACAGCGGGGCCACCTCCACCACGATGCCCTTCGGCGTGCGCAGGGCAACGCTCTCCGGAGCATGGCCGGTGAGCAGGAGCCGCGCGGCCCCCGCCGCACCCAGCGCCGCGCAGGTGCCGGTGGTGTACCCGCAGCGGAGCAGCTTCTGCCCACTGCGGACGTAATGTTCAAACTTTGGCCCGGCAGGCTTTTCCGGGCCGAACACGGCCTCGTACTGCTCCTTGGTCAGGCTGTACAGCGCCCGGATGTTCTCCGGGGCAAAAGCCTCCTTCGGGGTCAGCGCCCCCGAAACACTGTGCGGGAACACGCAGACCACCGCATCCGCGATCTTCTGCGCCATGTCCAGCTCGTGCAGGCTGACGATCACGGCCAGCCCCTGCTCATGGGCCAGCTTCTGCAGGATGGTCAGCAGCTCGATCTTGCCCTTGACATCCAGAAAAGAAGTCGGTTCGTCCAGCAGCAGAACTCCGGGCTGCTGGCAGATGGCGCGGGCCAGCAGAACGCGCTGGCGCTGGCCGTCGCTGATGCAGTTGAAATCCCGGTCTGCCAGAGGGGCAGCCCCCACCAGCTCCAGCGCGTCCCGCACGGCCTGCCGGTCGGCATCGGACAGGATGCCCAGCCGCCCGGTATAGGGGATGCGACCGGCGGCGGCAAACTCAAAGCAGGAAGTCAGCTCGGTGCGGCGGGTATGGGGCAGCATCAGGGCCAGCTTCCGGGCCCGGGCTGTGCCGGTGTAATCGGTCAGGCTGCGGCCATCCAGCAGGACAGCCCCGCCCAGGGGGGCCAGCTGGCCCGCCAGCGTTTTGAGCAGGGTGGATTTGCCTGCGCCGTTGGGCCCGATGAGGGCCAGGATCTGCCCCGGCACCGCCCCCAGCGTGATGCCGGAAGCAAGGGGCGCACTGCCATAGCCGATGGCCAGTTCTTTCGTTTCACAGAGATATTTCATCGCACACCCTCCTGACCCCGGCGCACCAGCAGCCAGATGACCACCGGTGCGCCAAATACTGCCGTTACGGCGCTGATCGAAAGCTCGGTGGGGGCAAACATACTGCGGGCGATGAGGTCACACAGCAGGCAGAAGGTCGCCCCGCCCAGGCAGCACCCGGGCAGCACCACCAGCGGCCTTGCACTGCCGAACAGCTGCTTGACCAGATGGGGCACCGCGATGCCCACAAAGGAGATGGGCCCCGCAAAGGCCGTGACACAGGCGGCCAGCAGGCTGGAAAGCAGCACCAGCAGCCGGGAAAAGGCTCTGACATTGATGCCCACGCTCCGGGCGTAGGCCTCCCCCATCTGGTAGGCGGCCATGGGCTTGGAAAGGCAGAACGCTGCCGCCAGAGCGGGCAGCACCACCAGCGCCGCCGCCCGCACATTGCCCCAGGTCATACCGGAAAAGCTGCCCTGAGACCAGTTATGGAGGTTGACGATGTTGCTGTCCTGGGCAAAGGCCACCACAAACTCCGTGACGGCCGAGCAGATATAGCCGATCATCACACCGCAGATGACAAGGATGCTCATCCGCTGCACCCGCCGGGAGACCGCCAGCACAAAGGCCATGGAGGCCATGGCCCCCGTAAAGGCGGCTGTGATCAGGGTAAGGGAGCTGGTGAACAGGCCCTGGTTCAGAAAAGCCACCATGACCAGTGCCACGGCCAGCTTGGCCCCGCTGGAAATGCCCATGACAAAGGGACCTGCAATGGGGTTGGCAAAAAAGGTCTGCAGCAGGTAGCCCGCCGCCGAGAGCGCCGCCCCCAGCAGCACCACCATCACGGCCCGGGGCAGGCGCAGCTGGGTGATGATGCCCACGCTCAAAGCGTCCTGCCCGCGGCCGGTCAGGGCCGCCAGCACTGCCCCCGGTGTCAGGGACACACTGCCCCAGAACAGATTGGCGGCAAACAGCACCGCCAGCAGCAGGGCAAGGATGCCGTAAGAGAAGATCAGGCGCTTTTTGCTGGTCATAGGTTACTCTACTTTCCTCAGAAATTGCAGGTCGGCGGGGTCGTTCTCCGTAAAGACACGGTGCAGATCGAGCACAAAATCCACCAGCGCCGTACTCTGCTGGAAAAAGCTCTGGGTGGTGCACCAGACACTGCCGCTCTGCACGGCCTTGAACTCGGCCAGCAGGGGGCATTTTGCAACCAGTTCCTCCGTGGTATGCACCACGCCCTCAATGGTGCTGTTGTAAAGGAGCACATCCGCATCCTTTGCACCGGCGTAAAAATCCTCCAGCGGCAGGTTCATGGTGGAAAGGTTGTTTCCGTTGTCGGTCAGGTCCGCAAACACATAGTCACCGCCCGCCATCTCGATCATCTGGGCCACATAGTCGCCGCCCTTGCGCACATTGGCAAGGTTGTTGGCTGTGATGGAGAAAAAGGCACAGCGCTTGCCGGTGGAAGCCTGCCCGGTCAGCGGTGCAAGGCGCTCCACCTGCCGGGCGAATTCCTGTTCCGCCAGCTCCTCTTTCCCCAGCAGGATGCCCCAGAACTTGAGCCATTCCAGCCGGGCCAGCGGGCCGCTCTCATAGCTGGAGCGCTCCACCAGCACCGGGATGCCGAACCGTTCCAGCTGCTCCTTGACCTCCGGGGTGTGGTAGATCATGGTGTTCTCGATGGCAAGGCCGCAGTTGGCCGCAAGGATCTTTTCGTAGTCCGGGGCGCTGTACTTGCCCGCATAGGCAATGCGCCCGTCCTCCATGGCGGCTCTGGCCTCATCCAGATACCAGCCCTCCGCCCGGGTGCCGGAAAGGGTCACACTGTCCAGCCCATCCAGCGCGAGGAACAGGTCCATCACCGAGGTGGAGACAAGGTAGATGTTCCGGATGGGCTGACGCAGCACCGTCACGCTCTCGGGCAGGCCTTCCACCTCAGCGGCATCCTCCGGGGTCACAAGGAACTGCTCCCCCGATTCGGTCAGGGTCAGCATGGTATAGCCGCCCTCATAGCAGTCTGCAGTAAACTGTGTGGCGTAATCCAGCGGGCAGGCATGGTCAAAGACCAGTTCTTCTGTGCTGGCGGGCGCTGTCTCGGAGGCGGCGCAACCCGACAGGGCCAGTACTGTAGCAGGCAGAACGCGCAGGAATTGTTGTCGGGTGATCTTCATAGGGAATAACCTCTCAGTCGCCTTCGGCGACAGCTCCCCTCGTAGGGGAGCCAAGTTTGCGCAATTGCTCTCTTGCCTCTCCTATTAGGAGAGGTGGCATCGCACGGCGATGCCGGAGAGGTTCAGTTCAGCGCAAAGGTCAGCGTATACTCGATCTCATGGGGGGTGCTCATGGCTACGGTATCGGCAGTGACAGCCAGCGGGGTGTCCAGTGCAGAAACAGGGATTTCAAAAGCGGAGTTACCCTCGGTGTTGGTGGGCAGATACTTCTCGCCATCCACGATCATGTAATCATAATTGGGGCTGCTCCACAGGATGACAGCGGTCATTTTGCCATCCGCCACGGTCAGGGCGGCAGGGCTTTCCACGGTGGCACGGCCAGAGCCGCCCTCCAGGGTCACATTCACGATGTATTCACCGTCCGCAGGGGTCTCGGCAGCTTCCTCAGCCTTGGGCTGTGCATTGCGGATGCTCACAGTGTGGTCATACCACTTGCCCTTGGTCCCGAGGAGTGCCAGCTGGAAGTCCTGGTCCACAGCGGCCACGGGGATATCATAGCCGTAGACCTCCTCCGAGGTGCCATCAGAGTAGGTGACGGTGTCGGTGGTAGGCAGCAGCCAATCTGCCTTGTTGGCCTCGGCATCGGCAGCCATGCCAACGTACAGGTTGACGATCTTCTTGGAGGACAGACTGACGTGGAAGGTCATCTGCCCGTTCTCCACGGTCAGGGTGCCCATGCCATTGCAGGCTTCGTTGGCGTGGAACATGCCGCTGTCGGTGTCGAACTCAGCCGTGTACACGCCGTCCGGCAGGGCAGCTTCGGCAGGCTCGGATGC
>ULRH01032030.1_pt1 | contig 14391 bp, 13 predicted proteins | sample 1955271 | NCBI WGS metagenome assembly ULRH01 (sample SAMEA4835677, study PRJEB28245) | human gut metagenome | biome: gut microbiome; material: fecal sample | place: Denmark | collected 2008 | reverse complement strand
TCGTGTTTTTTGTTTGCCTGGCGTGTCGTGTTTGGGGCATGGTGGTATGGAATTATCAGCCAATGGGAACGGATAGGATGGTGGTTGTTATGAACGTTGTAATCTGAGTTTCGGAAGAAGTGCGTGAAGTGTCTTCTTGCTATCATGTCAGGATGGGTGACGTTTCTTGGGTAGTCGAGGATGCTTCTAGTGCAGGTGAAGCGTTGGGATTGTTCGTGGCTACGTTCGTTTCGTTTGGTTTTGAGTATGAGCTCAGGGATGAATATGAGGTTGACGGTGAGATTCGTTGCTTGTATGCGGTGATTCTGCTTGATAAGTGGCCCCTCAATAAATAAGCCCCGCGATCTGCGGGGCTTGTTCATGCTATGGTGTCACTCTACTGTGATGGTGAGTGATTCCAGTTTTTCTTTCACGGCCTGTTCTACGATTGCCGCGATTTTGTCCGGGTCGGCACCCTGATTGGCGGCTAGGGTTTTCACGGCTTCGGTGAGCGCGGTAATTTGCGCTTCCATGGTATGCGTATGGGCGTCGATATATCCGATTCTATCCCCGAGCTTTGCGGTTGTGCCGTTGTATTTTACGGGTTGTTCGGTGAGCAAATTGCCCATATTGGATGCGTGGGTTTTATTATCCCACGTGCTTAAGCGGTGAATTTCATTGTTCGCGCTGTTTGCGGCTCCGTCGATACCCTGTACGCGGTCGCGCATTTTGACGCCGTTCTGATTGAAGTTCCATACGGCTTCAGCGATTTCATTTGCGGTTGGCATGTCATCATCTCCTAATTCTGGGATCGGTTGGTTTTCTATGTCGCCGCTCCATCCGAGCGGCACATATCCATATTGGCGTATCCACTTGGATATGCTATCCTCGTGGGGATGCCCGACGCTGCTATCGGTGGTGTACATCATATCGCCATTAAGGTGCAACGCGATGTGCCCATAGGGGTTGCCGGGTTGCGAGAAGTAAATGGGCGCGCCGTATGGTGTGGACGCTAGGTCGCTTGTGGGGTGTGGTTCGCTGCATCCGTTCCATGCGGCTATTGCACTGGCGTATCGCGGTTCCGCCCCGTAGGCGTCTTGGACGTGCGCCAAACAGTATCCGTTATAGCCTGCATTGAGGACTGACCGCGCGTAATCAACGGCCTCCGGTGGTGTCCGTATCGCCATTGCCATCATCCTCCTTGTGACATTCGGTGAAAATTTTCATGAACTTTGCTTCTGCCAGCTCGGGATTGATTTTGCCGATATTTTCGATGATGCTGGACAACTCGATCAGCACGATACCCACGGTAACGAGCGGCGTTAACGTGGTATGGAAACCAATGTCGATGTGGCCCATTTCAAAGTCGATGAACCACGCAACGAAAAACACGCAAAGATACGCGAATTTATGCCCCAGTCCTTCCCGCATTTTCGTGCTGGACAGTTTGCCGTGCATTACTGCGTTGATGACGCCGGTAATATAGTCCATAATAATGAACACGAATACGGCTAGAATTTCGTAAAATAAGGTTTCCATCATTGATTCCTCACTTTCTTATGCCTGATTGTTGTAACAAGCCGCCAAGAATCATACTGAATTCCGCTTTGATCTGCGGTGTTTCGAACCGTAACCGTCCGACGCGATAGGCGTTTAATATTTTCTGCGTCATATCATCGGAACGTTTGAGCATCATGCAATCATTATCGACCAGTCGATAATCAAACGTAAAATCACGTGTGATTTTAGGCTGTTTCTTAGTGATGATGTACAATACTTCATCGGTGTCGCTTAATTGCTGGTATACGTTGAAAATACCGTATTCCGTGGTTCTTAACGTGAATGCATAACCGGCGTTGTTAAAATCACTGATGAGAGTATCAGCGTTATCCCTAAAATCATTATCGATTGCATAATTCGCATAATTCTCATCATATTTGCGTAAAAATCGTCCGAATTTCGACGTTGCGACTTTGGCGCTGAACCCGCCATAATCCGCCAGTTCCACCATAATAAACCCATCGCAATACCGTTGGTATTGCGTGTGATTATCCAATTGTGGTTTCAGGTTGATATTGAACGCGCTAAAATACGGGTTAGCGAGGGTTACGGCATTGCTGCACATGATAACCCTCACCCTATCATTCCAACGGTCCACCGTATTGTAGAATTCCTCCAGCGCCGTGACCTCTCCGCCGAGATAACGCATGTTGTCGGGGAATATTTCGTCAAAAATCATCGTGCGTACCTTGGGGTAGGCCACCGATTTGACCTGTCCGGCCTGCGACAGTGCGATAAAATACCCCATGACATGCCATGTCGGGCGTTTCCTGCCATGCTTGTCGATGATGGCGTCCCTGTCATCCAACCAATGGCATTCCGCCTGATTGCCGGACACCCGAAACTCCAGGTCGGGGTACTGTTCGGCAATATCCGCGAACCATGTGCCCTTGTTCTTCTGCTCCTCCGCCGTCCGGCGTAGGTAGATGAACTGCCAGCGTTTTTTAATCCAGTCACCGATGACCAGTTTCTTAGCGCCATAGGTCTTACCGAGGCCGCGCGCGCCGATGACGAACATCCAAGGCGCGTGATAGGACAACACGCGCCCATAATCATAGTAATCGCCTTCGCCTAACAGCCTCTCCATATCATCCACACTACCATACAATAGCGACAACCGGTAGATATCCACCGGTTCACCATGATGTCAGAAATTCGGCGGCGCACTGACGCCATCCCACACATTCAACAACGAATAGGCGGTATTATAGCGCGTCCCATACGACCCGAACGGGGACGTACCGAGGATATTGCCATACAATTGCGCAAGGGTCGAGGCATGCGGCACGTTCAACGCGCCCGCCGGACTTTGATGATAGGCGCACGTCCATAATATCTGCATCTTCGCATCATCATACGTCTGCGGGTAACCCTCATAATCCTCCGCAAACCGGTCCCGCTGCCCCTGCCGAGATTCCGCACGCCGCGCCCACGTCCGGAACGCCGCAACCTCACTACCGGTCATCGCCCTGTCGAACGTGCCACCCGACTCCATAAGCGCGGCGATGCCTGGCGCGGCGGCGGCAAACGCCTCATACCCTACGGCGTCCACCGCCTTCATCGCGTTCAACACCTGCAAACGCCTGCCGAAACTCCATTGCGCGATACCGATACCCTGACCATTGGACTCGACGGCATCCCAACGCAACGATGATTCAACGGTACCGATGACGTAAAGCGCGTAGGAGCTTTCCCCATCGCCCACGCTCGGCGTGCCCTGCCCCTGGTCGGCGTCCGGCTGACCCTTGGCACCGCGATACACCCACGTTTGGGCGCTCGCCTTGTAGAAAACGGCTTGGGATGACGTCGTGCCCGAGCCACTGTGATAAATGAGATTATCACCCTGCAATTGTATCCACGCGGAGATATCGCCATCCACACCCACGCCCGGATTATTGCCGCCGGTCGGATTATCGCCGGATTCCGGCGGTTCCGGCAATGCCGTGGGATGCAGATAGCCGAGTAGCTGCGAACCCTTCATAAGCGGTAACAACTGGTGAACGGCAGGCGTCGGGTTCTGCGTCAGAACATCGATATTGTCCCCCTGGATGCCACCCCATACGATAGCCACGTGACTGCCGGTGTAGATCCGACTGCCGAACGTCCAAAACACCACGTCGCCCATGCCGGGCGTATAATCGGCGTCCTTCCTCTCGAACACGCGCCCCACCGCCGCCGTGGTGGGAAACATGGTGTAATTGCCCTCCGCGTAGCCCGTCGGGGTGATGCAATCACCTAATGACAGATTGTAATTATCCATGCAGTATTTCGCCCACAAGTCCCAGCATTGGGCGCCATAACTACCATCCATGTCCCAATATTGGTTTTGGGTCCGTTCCAACCATGCTTGCACGTCTACCATGATATCAGTATACCCCGCCCGGCGTACCGGACGGGGTATGGTGCATCGACCCGTCGTCAGCCGACGACAAAAAACGGCACGAGGCCAATAAGGGTGACATAGAACGGGGACGTGGAAGAATTGATATTGAAGTCAACCCTGACCTTGCCCGTATCGGCCTTGACGGTCAGGAACGTCGGCCCCTCGTTGACCACATCGATGACGGTACGCAAGTCAACCGTCGGCCTATATTGCGCGTCAAGCGTTCCCAGCTCGACCTTGTCCGCCTCCGCGTTGATACCGCCGGTGATCGCACCGGAGGCGTTGACGCGGACGGTCACGAGTCGGGCAACATGACTGTAGTAGGCAGTCCACTGAATCCTGAGCCCCTTGTGGTCGACCTCGCCGGAACCGACAAGGGTGGCCGCCTGCCCCGAGGTCATGAGGTCCTGCAGCTGGGCCGCCGCCTGCGACGCCGTATTGTAAATGGTCTGCGCAGTGCCCGCATATCCGCCCTGCTTGGTAAACGTCGTGTCAGCCTGCGCCTTGGTATAGACGCTGGAAGAATCGGCCTTGCCGTCAACCCTGCCGGACAACGAAGACACCGTGTTCTGCAGTGCGGCAAGGTCGGTGTCCTCCGCTTTGCCGTTGATGGCGTCCATAAGGTTCTGCGCAGTCTGCGCCGACGTAACCCCGAGCTTACCGAAGTAGCCATCCAGCTTGGCAACATCGGTCCTGTTGGTCTGCGCAAGCTCCGCCGCGTCGTCGGCGGATTCCTTCGCCGCGTCCGCCGCCACCTTGGCGTTGTTCGCCGCTGCGGTCGCCGTGGTGACGTTGGTGGCGTTGGCGTACATCTGATCATCGATCTTGGTCATGGCGTCGGTGAAGTCGCCGCGCCATGACGGGCGGTCGTTCGGATTATCCCCGAACGTCGGCAGATTGTAGTGTCCGGTATGCTGTGTGGTGGACATTGCTGGTTCCTTCCTATTCCTTGGTGCCGACGCGAACGATACCGTTCGCGTCCCTGTACAATGAATCAAGCTCGGTTGCCGTCAATCCGAGCGTGCCGGGCTGCGAGACGGTTTCATCGACCTTGCCCGCAAGCCCCGAAATGAGAGAGGCCTTAGTGGCAAGGCCGCTCGTATCCGGGATATCGGTCTTGCGGGCGATGGTGTCCGCCACGCCCAGCGGCGAACCGGACGTGCCGTTACCGGTAAGGTCCGCGGTGTGGTTCACCGACGTAAGCCCGCCCCCGGCGGCGGACGCGACATCATCCGCGTTCCGCTTAAGCTGGGCGTCGATCTTCGTCATATCGCCGTTGTAATCCACAAGCCACGTGGGGCGGTCGGTGTCGACAAACTGGCTCAGATCATAGTTTTCGGTATGGTTGGTGGCGGTCATGGCAGTCATCCCCTCTTGTCGAAATTGTCGGCGGTCGGGTTGCGTTCGACGTAGCGTGCATCCGCTTCGGATTGCGTGATGAACGACATGTCGGCGGGCGGGTTATCGGGCATGGACTTTCCGTAGGGGAACTGGGAGCGGCCCGGAAAGTCACCGGGCATGCAATTGTCCACTGCGGTCGCCTTCAGGTCGTACTCTCGGGCCTTGAGCATAAGGCCGTCGTATTCCTGAGCGGTCAGCTGCATATCATCGTAGTCGCCCCAGAACAGTCCGTGGTTGCGCGCGTTATCGTACATGCCGCCCAGCACCTGACCGAGCGGCTGCACAGTGCCGTAGACCGGGGAGGTTGCCACGCCCTGCCGCTCCATTTCGTGAATCAGGGAGAGCATTTCCGCGCGCAAGTCGGCCATGTCCTTGTTGATCTGCGTCACGGTATCCGCCAGAGCCTTGTCCACGGATGCCGTGAGGTCGGTCGTGGTTTCCTCCAGCTTGCTCAGGTCGCATTGGAGAATATCAAGATTATGCTTCAGGCATTCGATCAGCTGTAGCGTAGTCAGCCCGTCCCGGTAGGTGAACGGTACGGACGTGGGCATCCCGTCGAACAGGCGTTGCCGTGGGATCAGTGCGTTAATGGCAACCATGATTACTCCCATTCTCCAAAATTATGGCAGTTACTGAAAATTGTATCATAAGACCCCCACACTTGCATGAAGCACGGTTCGAGACTGCGCACGACCTCCATGTCCACGTTGATGATGGCGTTACGGTATTCCTGAATCAGGCTCATAGCGCTCTGGCTGCGCCCGGTCACGTGACTCTTGCCCTTGGAATTGCTTGAATCATGCTGATAGTCGGTGGCGCTCTGGGCGGTGGTGTGGCTGGTCGAATCCTGTGAACTGGACGCGGTGCCGCCGCTATCCGCCTGCGATTCGTTCGCATGGCTCGCGTAGCGGGCGAAGTCGCCCACGACGCCGGTTTGCGGCACGTCACTGTCGAAACTCCTGGACGTGGTGGTGCTGCTATTGTCCGACTTGGACGTGCTTGAGCTGGTCGAATCCTGCGTGCTGGACGCTTTGCCCGAGGACTGGGATTCGCTGCCGCTCTCGCTATCCGTGGTCATGTCCATGGAGTCCAACGGATCATATTCCATATCGAGCGTGCGGTAGCGTTCGTTGAAATAGGGCATGATTTCCGCCATCGTCATACCCAGATAAAAAACGAACTGCTGCGCGGTTTCCTGCCCGATTTCCCGCAACGCGTAATGGCGGATGATCTTCTCGTTCAACTCCGCGCGATGGCTCTCGTCGTAAATCGGGTAATAGTCGGCGCTCAGATGCAGTTTATCGTCCGTATCGTATCCGAACGCAATGAGATTGCCCAACGTTTCGGTGTACTCGCCGGGCGTGGTCATCGCATAGGCGGTAAAATCCTGCATTATAATACACCTCCGATACCCGCGTCATATGATGCGGGCATGTCAATATCCGTCGTACCGCTGGCGCTGGAATCGAGCGCGTTCGGCACGCCGGAGCTTTGTGCGTCCGCGTACTCCACCCAGATGTTCAATTGCGGCCACAACCGGTTGATTTCCGTTGCCGCCGCCTGCCGCGCCTTAAGGAAACTCAGGCGGAACACGTCTACCTTCTCGTTGGCTTGCGCCACCTCGTCGGATATGAGCCGTTCCTTTTTCTCCGTACCGCTGGACTGGATGCCCAGGTATCCCAGCACCTCGTTGGTCACCTGCGTCTTCTGTTGAATGAACTTGTCCAAGAGGTAGGGCGTGGTGTTGGGCCACGGTTGGAACATGCTGCCGGGATCCAGTGAGTCGTATCCGATGATGTAATCCTGACCGTCCTGCCGCTGCTGAAGCATGTTCTGTACGGTCAGTTTGGTACGCGGGTCGGCGGTGATGATGGTCGGAAGCTTCAGGCTCTCCAGATTCACGTCATACGCTTTATCAATGTCAGCCAACCGTCGCGCATACTGCCATAGGACATCCTTGAACGACATGCGCATGCGATTATCCCAAATCGGGATGCATTCACGTCCGGCCTTGAGCTGCCGGTAATGGTAGTTGACGCCCACCGGCTCGAAACACGTCGGGTTATCGTACACATTCAACCGGCCTTGATATCCGGCTTGCGTCACCAAAAACCGGCCTATGCGCTTGTCCTCGAAAAACAATGCGCAACCGTATTCGCATAGGCACATTTCCAGCCATCGCTCGTCTACGGTCGGCGGCAATCCGCGCCAACTGAAACGGTTCAACGCCAGTTCCGCCAACAGATGATAATACATCATGTCAAGGGAGGCGGCGCGTGCTTTGGCGTAGTTGCCGCGCGGATGCAATGCGCCGTCAACCCGATTCCTTTTAGACCTACTCATGTCACCATTGTATCACTCGTAGCCGATGCCCGGCAGTGGATCGTTGTCCGCCCAGTCGGTCATGCCGATATACTCCGGCTTGTCCCATACGGTCACGCCACGCTCGAACATGCCCTTGATGGTCAATCGCGCCTGCTCGGGCAGTGTGCCCCTGATGTAGCATTCCTGCATCTGCCAGTACGTGAACTTTTCCATACATTGCAGGCTTGCGGGCGGGGTGATGAACCGCTGGACGAAATACCCGAACCGTAACATGAACTCCCCGACGCTGCGCAGCGCGCTGGGGGCGCATGTACGGAAACGAACCAGCACGCCCATGATGCCGTTGGCAAGGTTGAACGAATCGCCGCCCGCCGCGCCGCTTGTGGTCGGCGGGGTCATCTGCATTTGCTGCACTTGCGCGTTGATTCCGGCGATCGCGTTTTCGTAGTCGCCCTCGGCAAAGCGCGTGGCCAGCCGATAGTTCTGTCCGGCCATGAGGGCGCTGGATGTGCCCTGGATCTGTTGGGCGCGTTGCGCGTAGGTGTTCGCCTGTGAGGTTTGCGCCGCATTGGTCGCCACACTGTTGGCGGTGTTCGCCGCCGCCGTGTCGTTGGCGATATCACGGCTTGCGTGCAGTCCTGTATTGGTGATGCCGTTCTGGACTATGCCGTTGATCGTGCCGCCGATCAGTCCGGCCACGTCCGCGTTCATGATCGCATTCCCGGCATTGGATATCAACCCCCACGCCGACTGCGCGTTGTTCTGGGACACGTTCAGGTCGGTCATGGCGTTGGTGTTCGCCTGTCCGATGGCCAGCGACTGGTTGAGCGAGTTGGCTGCGATGGCGTTCAACGCGTTCCGGTTGGTCACGCCGAGCTGCGTAAGCTGCTGCTGGGTACGAATGCCTACGCCAGCCTGGGATAGTGTGTTGGCGGCGCTCATGGTCGCTTTTTGCTGCGCCCACCCTGCCGACTGTTCCGCGTAAGCGCGAGTGGACGCGCTGTTGGCCATGGCAAGCGAAGCCCCGTTGTTCACCACCATGAACTGGGGGAAGTTCGTAATCCCGAAACTGACGTTCAGCATTTCCCCGCCATCGATCGGCAACCCGGTACCATTCCCGGACGGGGAATCGACCGTGGCCGCGCCACCCGTATTATAGTCCACCGGGTAGAAGTTCAAACGCGGGGACGGGGGCGCATAATTCCACGTTTCACGGATGGTCAGGTCATTGGACTGGATATCCTCGGGCCGATAGATGACGTTCGACCCATTCAGGCATGAGCATTCCACGACGCTATACGGGTAGCATTGCAGTTTTTTCAGATTGCGATACCGGCTGGGAATGTTGAAATTATCGCGAAAATTCCTGATGGAAACGATATCATCATACCGGTTATCGCTCTTGGCCTCCCATAGGAACGTGTATGCGTGTCCCTTGATCACGCCGGCCGTGCCGGTACCGAAAAATTGCGTTACCTCTCGCCCCGCGTCGGCGATATAGTCGGCGCTGATTTTGGGAATGGCGTAAATCGCCGTGATACCCTGAGTGACCCACGGGAACGAACTGCCCGCCTGCATGATGCGCGTCAAATCATCGGCGGTATCGAAATAATAGATTCCCGCACCGTTGGATTGATTCTCGAATTGCGAGCCTTGCGCGGTTTTCAGTGACGGTTTTTCAGCGCTGCCGCCCGACGCCACAAGGTCGGTCGTGGCCACGACGATGACACCATAATCCAAGGTAGGCGAATTGAAACCGGGTTGCGCGGGCTTGCTGGACATCAGTGCCGTATACGACTGGGAGGCGATGACGGTTTCCGCGCCGGTATCCAGCCCCTCCGGCAGCGCCAGAGCGGTACGCCCATAATCATCCCACTGGTGTTCGTTGGCGACGCCGATATGCCCGCGCGTCACATAGCAACTGCCGAACGTCACGTCATGCTGGAAACTCTGCCATACGTCAAGCATAAGCGTGAGCTGTGTGGTATGCGCGTTGATGTATTCCACGGATTCGATGAAGTAATACCATGCGCGTGGCGATTCCAAGTCGGGATAGTCATTGACGGCCACAAGATAATTGTAGTCCGACGCTTGGTTGAATGGCATGTCGATTCGCACGGGGGCACCGAAGATATGCATGGTCGCCGGGCGGCATTCCACGCCATCCAGTGTATCGAACCATTCCCGTTGTGTTTCACGTGAAACAAACCGGACGACATCCCGATAGGATGCATCCCACGGGACACGGCAGAGTTTCAGCGTGGTGTTGGGCGTCCATTCCGCCCATGAAAAATTAGCCTCCGCATACGGGTTGATATCATCAATCATCATCCAGCCTCCGGTATGAACAAGGCCCGGAACGCTCACGTGGTTTGCGCTCCGGGCCTTGACTTGCGTCACACCGTGAGAGAGGGTAGCCAACCGGCTACCCTCCCATCATACCACTAGGATACGGTCACCTGCTTCTTGCCGGACACGCCGAACAGCGTGGCGGCAATATCGGAGTTGCCGGACTTGACACCGGACACTACGCCCGATTCGGATACCGTGGCGTTGGTCGGGGTGCCGGAAGTCCACGCGGCCTGCGCGGTCACGTCGGCCTTGCGCCCGTCGATCATGGTGGCCGTCGCGGTCGCCTGCGTCGTATGACCCGTGGTCACCTTCGGGACGTCAACGGCGATCGACGCGACAATCGACGGGTTGAACCCGATGACGCCGTCACCGACCACCGGCACGCTCAGCGCGGCGGACACGGTGCCCGGCACTTCGGGGGTTGCCGGGTCGGTGTACAGCGCGGTCGCCGTGACCGGGATGGTGGTGTTCGGCTCGTCAAGGCCGCCCACCAGCACGCCGGTCGGGGAGATGTACGTGTAATCGCTCTTGGGCTTGGCGGTATCGCCGATGCGATATTCGACCGCATCCGAGCGGAACGTGGCCGTGCCGTCGTTGCCGATGGTCGTGTCGGCGGTGACCTGCACCGCGCCGCCACGCGCCACATTGCCCGGGGTTTCCGAACCGCCACCGTACATCGCCAGCTTAAGCTGGAATGTCGGTGTCTTGGCGGTCGTACCGGTCGGTGCCACCATCTTGGCGGTGGACCCGGCGCCGGTCCAGAACATCACCGCCGGGGCGAAGCCGCTCACGCTGATGATGTGCTGCACATGCAGGTAATGGTTGACCGAGTTGATGTTGACCGGGTTGGTCTGCTGCGTCATCTCATTGATGACCGGAATGTCGATGAGGAACTTGTCGGTGGTCAGGATGGCCTGCACGCCGTCCATGCCGAATCGGTCTTGCGGGATGACGATGATCCGGTCGATGGTCGGCTCGGCGTCCGTCCGCTGGAACACCGTCGCCAGACCCTGCACGTCCAGTGCGCTCTTCACTTCGGGGGAGCAGAACAGCACGAGTTCGTCGGGGCGTGCGAACGTCGGCATGTGACGCGCATTATACCGGGTGGACACGAATTTCAGCGTATCGGCCCACGCGCGAATCTGCCGCAGCATGTCGCGCGCCTGAGTCTCCGTGGACCCCATGTCATTAAGGTCGTTGTCCATGTGGACGCGGTAATATCCGCCGAGTTTCGCGTACTCGACGAACTGGTGGCACATGGCCTCGAACAAGTCCACTTCGGCGGCGTTATAGCACGACGTGAGAATCTGCGAGGTCAGCGAGGCCAAACCGGTTTCGGAGGTGAACGCGCGCTGCAATGTCCTGTCATCCGTGGTGGCCGGATACCAGTGGGCGAAGTCCAGACGGTGGTAGAGGCTGTCCACGTCCACTTTCCACTTGCGGAAGTTATCCGCGCCCAAGTATTCCGCGTCGGGGTCGTACACCTGAGCCAGCGGCATGCCCACGGCGATTTCCTGCCACGTGTCGCCAAACGCCTGGGAAGCCCGCTGGAACACGCCAAGAGGATTGTTCCAACGCCACGTGTTGACATAGGTGCCGCCAATGCGGTTGACCAGCGCCGCGTAAAACTCGTTCTTCAACTGAGTGGACGACATGAGCGTGGCCATCTGCCTATCCATGTTCATCTGGGTGGCGGACGGCATGCGCCTCTGGTATTCGGGGGACGCCTCGTTACGAATCATGTTGAGGATCTGGGCGTTGTTGAATTCAGTGAGCGGCCTAAGCTGCTGCTTGGGCGTCACCACTGGGGTAGTGGCCATGATGGTTGTTCCTTTCTGATCGTCAGTCTTCGTAGAGGTCATCGAACGTGCTGTAGGTGCCGTTGTAATCGTCATCGGTCATGTCAGCCGATTCCGGCGTCGCGTCGGCGTCCGGGCCGTCGTTCAACACGTGGTCGGCTGCCGTGTCGCGCATCGCCTCAATGGTCTTGGATAGTTCCGCCACGGTCGCCTCCAAGGCGCTGAGACGGTTGGCCATGTCGGCGTCCTTGTCATCGCCCGCGTCCTCCGGTTCGCCATCGTCCTGCGTTTCGGGCTCCGGGTTCGGCGTGGTATCGTCGGCCGGTCCGGCGTCCGGCTCGGTGTCGGGCGTGGTGTCCGGCTCGTTGTTTTCGGTATCGTCCATAATCACCCCTTATAAGGTAGTGGCCCGGCAGCAATCACGCTGCCGGGCCGGATTGCTAGGCTGTGCGGGTTCCCTCGCCGTCAATGGGCGCTGGCTACGCACGTCTACATCCGACCGAATCGCCTTACCGATTGCCTACCGGTCGGGCCATCGAATCAGCTTGGGACGCACACCCCGCTACCGGTTATTATAGCACGAAACCATGGCCGTCATCATTGCGATGACGTGACCCCGGTAGGAATTCGTCGTAGGGTATGGGGGCCGCGCGATGGACGCCGCTCAACCGCATGACCGTGGCGCCATCCGTTTCCACGCCGCAGTATTTGCGATTGCCGAGGATACGGAGCTTCGTATATGTGTGGTCGTTTTTCCATGCGCCTAGTTTCCGGTCATCCGTTTCAACACCTGCGGGCGCGTCCAGTCCCGCCAATATCATGCCATCGGTGTCGGCGTACAGTACGCGGTCGGCGTTCGCGTTCATCGCACGGGACAGCACCTGCCTGCCGTAGGCGTTCACATAGGCGGCGGTCGGCAGCCATGCGAGTGAGTTGGTTGACTCCGGTTTGTCCACGGTGAAATCCACGCCACCGTCAACGGAGGGCTTGGGGTGCAGCATGGGCCGGTAGAGTGAGGCGCCGAACTTTCCCACCAATGAGTTAAGCAACAGTTTCGCCATCTGTTTGCGCTCTCCGGTCGCGGATTGTTTCACGTGGAACCATTTATCCACATAGTCGTAATAGAGTCCATGCGATTTGCGGAACTTCCAACCGCCGACATGCTCCCACACGTGCACATCATAGTTTTCCGTGAGCGTCTCCCAATCCACATCCGTGACCGGCATGGTGATGACGCCCAGCGTGCTATCCAAGCGTTCACCCTCATATCCCCACACTGGCAGAATATTGGTGAGCGTGGCCGTTTTGCCGGGTCTTAACCTTGCGTCGAAATCGATGACATCGATGTGAAGTGGATGGTCGGCATCATATTGATACTTTCCGTCATACCATTCCGGCATTCCCGTCGGCATGGGCATGTCTCGCATGATGGCCGGGTACAGGCTGTTGACATCCCAACTGGTGGCGTCCGCATATTCCCCCTCCTTGCTGTACACTATCGCCCCATAGTAGGCGGGTCGCATCCGATGGTAATCATCCTTGGGCAGTGGTGGAAAATGACGTTTGAACCCGGCATAATCCCCGCCGATATAGTCGGCCATCGCCATCGAGGCTATGGTAGTGCCCTTGAGATCCAGCGCGTCGCATTCCCGTGCGATGTTCCATGTGGTTTCCAAGTCGGTGGTTCCTCCGAATGTTTCACGTGAAACATGCAAACCCTCGTCGCGTGTGATGTTGCGCACGTCCAGAAAGTCCACGGTGATGCCGCCCATGCGTACGCGGAAACTGTAGAAGTGACCGCGGATGTTGAATGTTCCCCATACGCCATCCTTGCTGGGGTTCGACTGCAAGGGGAGGCGTTTCAGTAACTCGGCGGCTATGGGCTTGATATCCTGCCATCCGTGGGCGCACCATACGCGCGTATGGTGATCGAGCATGGTGAGGCGGATGACGGCATGGGCGGTCAATGGTTCCATGCCGTCATCCGTCAACAGCGTTGCGCCGTCTGTTGCCGCCGTTCGACGCTCTCGCATAATTCCATCCTTTTAGTGCCGTAGTGCGCTGGTCATCCATTCATCGAGTCGTGTCTCCACGTCGCCCGCGTCCGCCTTGGTTTCCCATTTATGTGTCTTGTCATTATACCATGTCGCCTCACGTACTACGGTGCTAAAATTCGTGTTGTTCATCAGCCATCGTTTTTGGCGGTTCGATAAAGACGCGATTTTTTGCGCGATACTAGAGTCGAACGCTTCTAGCTGTTGTTCAACCCTATCAAAATCCGAGACACCCTCACTATCGGGTATCCGCTTGGTTCCCGCGCGCAATGGCGCACGCCCCACAAGCCCGGTGTACTCCAATATTTCCCGCTCAAGTCCCTTACGATTCCCGTCGCGTATCATCGCGCGCGCGTGGCTTATGCCACGTTCCGTACCGAACACGTTCGCGCGATTGCGCGTGAGTTCATCCCGCGCCGAACCACCAACCGTATGAGTACCCAACACGTCGAACGGTGATTCGCCCGCGCGTTCCATTTCGCGTACTTCGCCCACGGTATATTGGGCCATGCTCAGCGCCTCGAATCGCTGGGCGCGT
>ULRH01017409.1_pt1 | contig 14391 bp, 10 predicted proteins | sample 1955271 | NCBI WGS metagenome assembly ULRH01 (sample SAMEA4835677, study PRJEB28245) | human gut metagenome | biome: gut microbiome; material: fecal sample | place: Denmark | collected 2008 | reverse complement strand
AAACAGCTTCTTAGAGCCTGTTTAAATTTTCCAATAAAGTAATGTGATTTCAGGTTCTTTTGTGTTTGTTTTTGCCGATATATGTATGATAATCAGCTTTTGAAAGAAATGCTATCTGTTTTCAGCCCTCTTGCTTTTATGTTTTCCGTATGGAGGACGTACGTTTTTGGTACGGAAAACGTACGTCCTCGGTAGGGAAAACGTATGTTTTTGGGACGGAGGACGTAAAAGGAAGTGTTTTGTGGTGCGAATAGAATGCATGTGCAAAATCGAATGTTAGAAGACACTGTTTTGAATTATCGCCAAAAGCGTACACGCAAACGGATACATCAAGACGGGAAAAAACTTTTTGTAGAAATTCAAAACAGTTTCTTAAATTTTCCGTACCTTTGCGCTTCATTTTTTATCATTATATAAACCACTTAAATTTTTTTGAGTATGATGAATTTCAAAGAAGGACATTGGAATAAAGAAATCAACGTCACCGATTTCGTGAAGACAAACATTACCCCTTACGAAGGCGACGCGTCTTTTCTGACTGGTCCTACCGAACGTACGAAATCTGTGTGGAATAAGTGTCTGGAGGCACTTGCCGAAGAACGTGCTAACAATGGTGTGCGCTCGCTCGACCCCTCAACTGTTTCTACCATTACTTCGTTTGCGCCCGGTTATATAGATAAGGAGAACGAGGTGATAGTCGGATTGCAGACCGATGAATTGCTGCGCCGTGCCATCAAACCTTTCGGAGGAATTAAAGTGGTAGAAAAGGCTTGCCGTGAGAATGGGCTTGAAGTGGATCCCAAAGTAAAAGATATATTTACACATTATCGCAAGACGCATAACGATGGCGTGTTTGACGCTTACACGGAAGAAATACGTTCGTTCCGTTCGTTAGGCTTCTTGACAGGTTTGCCCGATAACTATGCGCGTGGACGTATCATCGGAGATTACCGTCGTTTGGCTTTATATGGTCTTGACAGGCTGATTGAAGCCAAGCAGGACGATTTGCGTCATTTGGTTAGTCCGATGACCGATGAGCGGATTCGTCTGCGTGAAGAGGTTGCAGAGCAGATTAAAGCATTGAAAGAAATCAAGATTTTGGGTGAACAATATGGTCTCGACTTGAGTCGTCCGGCGGAAACGGCCCAGGAAGCCGTACAATGGGTATATATGGCTTATTTGGCTGCGGTGAAAGAACAGGACGGTGCAGCTATGTCGTTGGGTAATGTATCTTCGTTTCTTGATATTTATATCGAAAACGATATGGCGCATGGAAAACTGGATGAGATTCATGCCCAGGAGTTGATAGACCAGTTCGTAATCAAATTGCGCATGGTGCGCCATCTGCGTATGCAGGCATATACCGATATCTTTGCCGGAGACCCGACCTGGGTAACAGAATCTATTGGCGGACGTTTCAACGATGGACGTGTGAAGGTGACAAAGACTTCGTTCCGCTTCTTGCAGACTTTATATAATTTAGGCCCTTCACCCGAACCGAACCTGACGGTATTGTGGAGTCCGCAATTGCCCGAAGGTTTCAAGGGCTTCTGTGCCCAAGTGTCCATTGATACGTCTTCTATTCAATATGAAAACGATGACTTGATGCGTGAAGTGCGTGGCTCGGACGATTACGGCATTGCTTGCTGTGTGTCTTATCAGGATATAGGCAGGCATATCCAGTTCTTCGGCGCGCGTTGCAATTTGGCAAAAGCACTTTTGCTTGCCATCAATGGCGGGCGATGCGAGAATACCGGTACGGTGATGGTAAAAGATATTCCGGTATTGAGCAGCGATGAACTGAATTTCGAGGAAGTGCTTGCCAATTACAAGAAAGTATTGAAAGAAATGGCGCGTGTATATAATGATGCGATGAATATCATTCACTATATGCATGACAAATATTATTACGAAAAGGCACAGATGGCATTTGTCGATACAAATCCTGAAATTAATCTGGCGTACGGTGTAGCTGGTATGTCGATTGCGATTGATTCGCTTTCGGCTATTAAATATGCAAAAGTGAAAGCACGCCGCAATGACATCGGCCTGACGGAAGGATTTGATATTGAGGGTGAGTTCCCTTGCTTCGGAAACGATGATGACCGTGTAGACCATTTGGCGGTAGACTTGATTTATTATTTTGATGAAGAGTTGAAGAAACTTCCGGTTTACAAGCATGCGAAGCCAACTCTTTCTATCCTGACCATTACTTCGAATGTGATGTACGGAAAGAAGACTGGTGCTACTCCCGACGGGCGTGCCAAAGGTGTGGCTTTTGCTCCGGGCGCCAATCCGATGCATGGACGTGATAAGAATGGTGCGATTGCTTCGTTAAGTTCGGTTGCCAAGTTACGTTATCGTGATTCACAGGACGGCATCAGTAATACATTCTCGATTGTGCCGAAATCGTTGGGTGTAGACCGTGAAAGCCGTATTGAGAATTTGGTTACGCTTATGGATGGTTACTTTGTGAAAGGCGCGCATCATCTGAATGTAAATGTGTTGAACCGTGAAATGTTGGAGGATGCGATGGAACATCCTGAAAAATATCCGCAACTGACTATCCGTGTTTCGGGTTATGCCGTCAACTTCATTAAATTGAGCCGTGAGCATCAGTTGGAGGTTATTTCACGTAGTTTCCACGAACGGATGTAATTGTTTTTAGATCCGGACACAGGGGCCAGGTTGTTCTGTTGGTAATGAAAAAGCTGTGTCTCTGTGTCTGAAATTTGAAATCGCAATTAGATGATTAGAGTACATTCTTACGAATCTTTGGGCACTTACGATGGACCGGGTATCCGGCTGGTCGTTTTTCTGCAGGGATGTAATTTCCGTTGCTTGTATTGCGCCAATCCTGACACCATTGATTGCAAAGGAGAAAGTAAAGAAGTCGCCCCGGAAGAGATTTTGCGTATGGCGGTCAACCAGAAACCTTTTTTTGGTAAAAAGGGTGGCATAACGTTTAGTGGGGGAGAGCCTACCTTTCAAGCGAAGGCATTGCTTCCTTTGTTCCGGATGCTGAAAGAAGCAGGCATCCATATTTGCGTAGATACGAATGGAGGTATTTGGAACGAAGAGGTAAAGGAGCTGCTGATGCTTGCTGATTTGGTGTTGCTCGATGTGAAAGAATTCAATGACGAGCGTCATCGCCGGCTGACCTCACGAAGTAATGCGCAAACCCTGCAGACGGCAGCCTGGCTGGAAGCGAATGGGAAACCTTTCTGGCTGCGCTATGTATTGGTGCAAGGATATAGTGCTTTCCGTGAAGACATCGAGGCCTTGGGTAAACATTTCAAAGCCTATCGGATGATAGAGCGGGTAGAAATTTTACCTTATCATACGCTCGGTGTCCATAAGTATGAAGCGATGGGGTTGGATTATCAGTTGAAAGGAGTGGAACCGAATACTTCTGAACAGTTGGAAGAAGCCCGTGTACTCTTCCAGTCTTATATGAATAAGGTATATGTGAATTGATGTTTATACGGTGCGCTTTTGAGGAAGTATTATCCAGGGAAGATTGAGAACCTGTTTAAATTTTTCAGGTAAAGTCATATTGACAGGTTTCTTTTGCGTTTGTTTCCGGTCTGTTTTCCCGATTTTATGCGTCTCAGATAACCCTATTCTCTTTATAAAATCAGCAAAACGTCCTCGAAAACAATGCTCAAATAAGAAGCTGTTTTGAATTTATCGCCCAAAGCACACACGAAAACGGATACATCAAGTCAAGAAAAACTTTTTGGAGAAATTCAAAACAGCTTCTAAACCTGGGCAAACTTTAAACAGGTTTTCAATGCAGTAACATAAAATCATGGTGCTTTTCATGAGGATATATGGAAAGGATCTGTGACTTTGTGTTACTGCATTCAATTTCCCAATCAGGATGTGTCTTTTCTGGATGGAGAACGTTTTTATACTGTCTGGTGATTGATGCAAATACCTTTCAGGTACCATTCGTATAAACGGTGGATACCTTCGTCTATTTCCACTTTGTGGTGCCAACCCAGACCGTGCAGTTTGGTTACATCTGTCAGTTTGCGTGGGGTACCGTCAGGTTTTGAAGCATCCCAACGCAATTCGCCTTTGAATCCGATTTCTTTTACAATCTTTTCTGCCAGTTCCCGGATGCTCAGTTCCTTACCTGTACCTACGTTGATATGGCAGTTACGGATTTCCTTATCACCTTCTGTGTAAGTGTCTTTAAAATCCACATTCAATAACACGTGTACGCTGGCATCTGCCATTTCCTCACTCCATAAAAATTCGCGCAACGGTTTTCCTGTTCCCCATAAGGTGACGGCTTCGGCAGTGATTCCAAATTTAGCCAGTTTAGCCAAAATCTCTTCGTCCGTGTTATTTCCGTTGACACCTTCTACCGGACGCAGGTTGATATCTTTGCGTACAGCTTCCCAATCTCCTTCGTTCAGGCATTTCGCCAAATATACCTTGCGTATCATAGCCGGAAGTACGTGGCTGTTCTCCAGATGGAAATTATCATTGGGCCCGTAAAGGTTGGTAGGCATCACGGCAATGTAGTTTGTTCCGTATTGCAAATTGAAGCTTTCACACATCTTCAGTCCTGCTATCTTGGCAATGGCATACGGTTCGTTGGTATATTCTAAGGAAGAGGTGAGGAGCGCTTCTTCTTTCATCGGTTGAGGAGCTTCACGCGGATAGATGCAGGTGCTTCCTAAGAAAAGCAGTTTCTTTACCCCGTGACGGAAGCTTTCGCCGATAACGTTTTGCTGTATCTGCAAGTTTTGATAAATGAAATCGGCACGGTATTGCAGGTTTGCCATGATACCGCCTACGTGTGCTGCCGCTAATACCACGGCTTCAGGCTGTTCTTTGTCGAAGAATTGTTTTACCGCTACGCCGTCCAGTAAATCGAGTTCTTTGTGGCTGCAGCCGACTAAGTTCGTGTATCCTCTTTGCAGGAGATTGTTCCAAATGGCTGATCCGACCAATCCGTGATGTCCTGCCACATATATTTTTGCTGATTTGTCTAACATGAGTTTATCGTTTGATTCAGAGTTAAAGGAATAGGGGAATGATTGTTTCAAAATCAATCATTCTGCTATATTCGGTAAATATTGATTTTGCTTCTTATTTAGTCTATTATTCTTTTTTATCCAATTCAGCTTTCAGGTGCAGCTTCTTTACAAACTGCATATCGTGTTCCACCATAATGCGGACCAGTTCGCGGAACGGAGTTTTGGTAGGATTCCAACCTAAGGTCTCTTTAGCTTTGGTAGGATCGCCTAAAAGCTGTTCTACTTCACAGGGACGGAAATACTTCGGGTCGACTTCTACCAGAATACGGCCTGTGGCTTTGTCAATGCCTTTTTCATCCACGCCACTACCTTGCCACTCTAATTCTATGCCTAAATATTGGAATGCCAGCGTGCAGAATTCACGAACGGTATGCATTTCTCCTGTAGCGATTACGAAATCTTCTGGTGTGTCGTGTTGTAAAATGAGCCACATGCATTCCACGTAATCTTTCGCATATCCCCAGTCGCGTTTGGCATCGAGATTTCCCAAATACAACTTATCTTGGAAACCTTGTTTGATGCGTGCTGCCGCTAATGTGATTTTGCGGGTCACAAATGTTTCCCCCCGCCGTTCGCTTTCGTGATTAAAAAGGATTCCGTTTACGGCAAACATTCCATAGCTTTCACGGTAGTTTTTTGTAATCCAGAAGCCGTATTGTTTTGCTACTCCATAAGGGGAGCGGGGATAGAAAGGAGTGGTTTCTTTTTGGGGAATTTCCTGTACTTTACCAAACAGTTCCGATGTGGAAGCCTGGTAGATGCGGCAAGTCTTGTCTAATCCGCAGATACGCACTGCTTCTAATAAACGCAGTGTGCCAATGGCGTCGGCTTCTGCTGTATATTCGGGCACATCAAATGACACTTTTACATGACTTTGCGCTGCCAGATTGTAAATCTCTGTAGGATGGATGTCGCTGATGATACGGATAAGCGAGCTGGAGTCGGTCATATCTCCCCAATGGAGGTTTACTAAACGGCTTTTTTTCATATCGCGCACCCATTCGTCTAAATACAAGTGTTCGATGCGTCCTGTATTGAACGAGGAAGAACGGCGCAGGATACCGTGTACTTCATATCCTTTTTCTATCAGGAATTCAGCAAGATAGGAACCGTCTTGTCCCGTAATGCCGGTAATTAATGCTACTTTTCTCATAATCCGTTGCTTTTGTAATGGTTGTATAAGGCAAAGGTAACGATTATTCTCTTATCAAACAAACTTAGTCTCTTCTGAAAATGTCGCGTGTGTAAACTTTCTCTTTGACATCGTCCAAACAGGTGTCATAACGGTTGGCGATAATCGCTTGGCTTTGTGATTTAAAAGTATTCAAATCGTTTATTACTTTACTTCCAAAGAATGTACTGCCGTCTTCCAATGTAGGTTCGTAGATAATGACTGTGGCACCTTTCGCTTTGATGCGTTTCATTACGCCTTGGATGCTGCTTTGACGGAAATTATCGCTGTGGCTCTTCATTGTAAGGCGATAAACGCCGATGGTACATTGCTTTTCTTCCTTAGGGTTGTAAGCTCCTCGGTTGTAATAGTCGTAGTAGCCTGCTTTGTGCAGTACGCGGTCGGCTATGAAGTCTTTTCGTGTGCGATTACTTTCTACGATAGCCTGAATCAGGTTTTCGGGTACATCCGCATAATTGGCTAATAATTGTTTGGTGTCCTTGGGTAAGCAATAACCTCCGTAACCGAAGCTGGGATTATTGTAATGTGTACCGATGCGTGGGTCGAGGCAAACACCATCGATGATGGCTTTCGTGTCCAATCCTTTCATTTCGGCATAAGTATCCAGTTCGTTGAAATAAGAAACCCGTAAAGCAAGGTAAGTATTGGCAAACAGTTTGACGGCTTCTGCTTCGGTGGGTCCCATAAACAGCGTGTCTATGTTTTCTTTGATAGCGCCTTCTTGAAGCAAGGCTGCAAAAATATGGGCGGCTTTATCTAATGTTGCGTCATTTTCGGGCCTCCCGACGATGATTCGACTGGGGTAAAGGTTATCGTAGAGTGCTTTGCTTTCACGCAGGAATTCGGGTGAGAAAATAATATTGGCATTCCCCGTTTTTTGACGGATGCTTTCTGTGTAGCCTACGGGGATTGTGCTTTTAATGACCATTATAGCGGCCGGGTTTACCTGTGTCACTAATTCGATTACTTCTTCCACATGGCTGGTGTCGAAGTAGTTTTTTACAGGGTCATAGTTGGTTGGGGCGGCTATGACGACAAAATCGGCGTCGGCATAAGCTTTTGCACCGTCCAGCGTAGCTGTAAGGTCCAAGTTTTTTTCTGCCAGGTATTTTTCGATGTAATCATCCTGAATGGGGGACAGGCGTTGGTTAATCATGTCTACCTTTTCGGGGATGATGTCAACGGCTGTCACCTGGTGGTGCTGGCTCAGCAAAGTGGCTATACTAAGGCCTACATAGCCTGTTCCTGCCACGGCTATTTTCAATTTTTCCATTCGTATTGTCCTTTTATGTTCAATATCTTAAAACAACAAATCGCATCAGTCTACAAGGCTTGTTCCAGTATGACTGATGCGATGTCTCTTTGCTGCGTTATCGCAGGCTATTTCTCTTATTTTTTCTTCTTTTGTGCTTCAGAGTAGCCGTAACCGTATCCGTAGCCATAGCCGTAAGCTTTGCCTCCGTATCCGTACTTGGCACCATAACCGTATCCGTAGCTGTTCTTGCGCTTGCTCATATCAATATCGTTGATAATGGTAGCCAGTTTGGGGAATTTCTTCTCGTCACGCAATACATTGATGTAACGGTAACCAGCTTTCGGAGTGACATCTGCACGACAAACATAAACACACATATCTGCCACACGTCCGATGATAGCGGTATCTGTCACCATCGCAATCGGAGCGGTATCAAGTATAATGTAGTCGTAACGTTGCTTCAACAAATCGATAGCGCGGTTCAATACATCGCGGGCTACCAGCTCGGTCGGGTTGGGAGGTACAGGACCACCTGGCAAGATGTCCAGATTCGGACTAATATCAGAATGCTGAATCATGTCGAATAAGTTAACGTTCTCAGAATCTGCAAGGTAGTTTGTAATACCCTCCGCACGGCGGGAAAGATTGAATACCTTATTTAATCCGGGCTTACGGATATCCATACCTACAATAATTGTTTTCTTGCCTAAGAAAGCAAGGCTGACAGCAGTATTACCTGCAACGAACGATTTACCTTCACCCGGCTGAGTAGAAGAAAACAGGATGACTTTCTGTTCTTTGTCGAGCATGAAAAGCAGGTTGGTACGTAAACCGCGGAATGTTTCTTCCATGATGTCGTTCTTGTTTTCCCGAACCACAATAGCACCTTTTTCCGGCTTTTTGCATCGAGGCAATTCAGCCAAAACTGGTATGTCGGTCAGATGTTCTACATCTTCACGGTTTTCTATTTTGTATTTCAACAAATCACGCAGATAAACGATACCGACTGGGATGGCCAATCCCAATATCAAAGCTGCAAGTGCAATGATTTTCTTTTTGGGAGCAACCGGGTTCTTGTCAGCCAAAGCATCTTCGATGATGCGGCCGTTATTAGCAGTAGCTGCCAGTGTGATAGCATTCTCCTCACGTTTTTGTAGCAACATGGTATACAGCGCAGCTTTGATCTCCTGTTGGCGTGCGATGCTTAAGAATTCTTTTTCTTGCAACGGCGCATTGCTGATACGTCCCTCAAATTTGCGTGCCTGTCGTTCAATGTCGATTTTAGCGATATTCAAACCTTTCAGTACGCTTTCTACCGTAGTTTGCACACTATGGCGCATGGCTTCTATTCCTGCATTCATATTGATAACGGCAGGATTGCTTTCTGATGATGTGCGAAGCAAACGGTTGCGTTCGATAATCATCGTATTATATTGGTCGATGACCGAAGACAAGTTTTGGTCTTGCAAGCCAACGTTCGACGGAATGACTTCACCGTTGTTTTTAGGGTCATTGATGTAATTTTTCAAGAATTCCACCAATTGGATTTGAGTGGCGTTTTCTACACGTTGTTGACCGTATTTTGAACTTTCTTCCAAAGCCAACTGTGCATCGCTTGTCAAGTCTGTCAAGCCAGAACGTTGTTTGAAATCAGCTAATTCAGTCTCTGCCGTACCCAATTCACGGTTGATGATTCCTATACGTTCCTCGATGAACTCAGCCGTTTTTTGCGCTACTTCATTTTTTTCATCATTGGCGTCACGGTTATAGAAAGCTACCAGACAGTTTACAAAGTCTATTGCACGTTGCTTGTCGGTGTTTTGCACTGCTAACTGGGCAATAGTAGTCGTTTTAGAAGTAGCTTCTACTGTCAGGCTTTCCATATATGCGTTGGCGGTAGCGGTCGGAGCGTTGATATATGCCACGAGATTCATATTTTCCTCCATTGGCTCAGGAAGTGAGTCGTTGCGTGTAAAGTTTATCACGCCTATGGGGGTAGGCAGTACGGCAGGAAGGCGGTCGAACGACTTGCTGACTTCCTCTTCTTCTTCATCGAGTGTATATTCAGCATGTACATCCAGTTTGCCATCCGTCGTGTATTTCATGTTCAGCTTTACAGGAGCTTCCAGTTTATCAGCTTCTTCGGGCGTCAAGAAAACGTTGACAGGCGATGTCTTATAAAGAGGAATATCGTATCCTGTAACGCGATCTTCGGCCACACTGATATACAAGCGTAATTCGTTCACGGCTTTTTTTATCAGTGTGCGCGAGTGCAGAATCTCCACTTCGTTATCGAAGTTACTGGTCATAGAGAACATCCCTAAATCTTGTATGGCAGCCAAGGGAGAAGCTGCGGTGTTTCCTCCTTTTTGTTCTTCTTCCTTAATGAGGACGGCAGCGGTTACATTGTATACGGGCGGTTGGTAACGCAGGTAAAGGAATGCCACTATCAGGCAGGCGATTACGCTGATTACAAACCACGGCCAGTAAGCGAGATACTTGAAGAAAATTGCATACAGGTTGATATTCTCTTCGCTGTTCTGTTCGTTGATGTTTTGTTCTTCCATACGTTTATAAGTTCTTTAGTTTGTGGCTTTTTGCCGCAGATTATACGTATTGCTTTTATCAGGATGTCCGCAACAAGCGATATTGCGTACATCCGGTTTTCCAATTTCTATGTTTTGTTTTATTGTTTACTTAAGTATGTTCACTAGCAAGCTGGCGATAGATACCAAAATTGATGTTGCGGAGATAACCGTCGTTGTGGTATTACCGATATCCGAGTTCTTTGCTTTCGTCTTGTTGGGAGTGACATAAATAATGTCATTCTGGCGAAGGTAGAAGTAGGGGGAGAGTACGATATCGCTCTTTGTAAGGTCTAATTCTACGATTTCGCGTTTCCCGTTCGGGTCTTCCCGGATGAGTTTTACATTGGTACGCACACCGTATACGGTCATGTCGCCTGCCATAGCCAATGCTTCGAGTACGTTTACTTTCTCGTTGCTTACATTGAATGTACCGGGGCGGGCTACTTCTCCTAATACCGATATTTTATAGTTGGCCATACGCACGGTTACAATCGGAGCTTCCCTTAAATAAGGCTTTAAGCGTTCACGAATCATGTTTTCTGCTTCGTTTTTGGTCAGGCCTCCTACTTTCAGTCGTCCTAACACCGGAAAGTCTATTTCACCTTGGTTGCTCACAAGATATTGTTGTAAGGTGGGTTGTGTGGTCGTGTTGATGTTGGTCAGTGCAGCGTTCAATGGAGTTTGCACAGTCAAGTTGAATGGGGCGGCAGCCTGAGGGTCTGTCGTGTTCACAGTGATGCTCAACAAGTCTTTTGGCATGATTTTCGCATCGTAAAGCGGAATTTCTTTTCCGTATTCGTTCACTGCTTGCGGGTCTTGCAAGTAAGGCACGCTTTTGTAAGAAGTACATCCTGCCGCTAATACGGCAACGACAAGTGCGAAAAGTGTGTTTTTGATTTTCATCTTAATTTTTTTATTGTTATAATCTTACATTTCTGTTGATTGATAATTTTTCTTCTCGTGATGTAGGAGGATGTTCATTTAAAAATCCTTCCGAAGAACCCTTTGCGTGGAGTCTTTTCATTTACCCGTTCTTCTTCATAGCGGTTGAGCAAATCTTCATACGAAAGCTTATGAGTCACCATCTCGTAAATGGTTCCCCAATCTGGCAATCCGCCTAAGTTACGGTCATCTATGAATAAATCTACTTTCAGTTTACGTGAATAGTGATTGTTTTGCCCCTTCTCTTCTTCGGGATAATCGCGGTTGATGGCGTAGAACTCCAGTCCGCGTTGACGGCAAAACTCTACCGCTTCGTCTAATAGCTTTCCTTCGCGCACACTCCATAGGATAAGCTTGTGCTTTTCGGCTGCCAGCTTTTTCAATGTCTCGATGGCGAAAGGTATCTCTGCCCCAATGGCGGGATACTTGTGTTTCACGATTGTTCCGTCAAAATCTACGGCGATAAGCATGTCGGTTATCAGTTAATGGTTAGTAATTGATACATCCTTGCCATGATATTTATAGCAAAGCGTAGAAAATCTCTGCAAAGATACAATATTTTTTTGGAAACAGACAAGTAAAATTTTGATAATATATTCTTTGTCACGTTTTTTTAGAAGAAATTTTAGAAAAATGAATGATCTTGATCCGCTTGCGTTGAAACACGGTGTTATTTACTTTGCTGGGGAAGTATATATCCGCAGGCAGATGCAGTATATATTCAACCGCTTTTGCAGTATATATTCAATCGCTCATGCAGTATATATTCATTTTTAAGGGGTATGTGTTGGCGGAGGCGGGCATTCCTATTTTCTAATGCTTTATGTGAAACTTTCTGCTGCATGCTGCGTTTTTACAGGGGACCTGCCCATTTTGTTCTCCTATTTATATATGGAAGCAGGAATCCGTTTTTTACTGGATGGATAGAGGAGGTAAAGGGATATTCTTTGGCAAAGGTTCCTCTTTAAGAAGCTGTTTTGAATTTATCGTGCGATGATTTGGGATGAGTTTTTGAGGCATTTTCGCTTCTGTGATGAGAAAGATAGCGGGCTATCTGACGAAGAACAGGAGCGAAAAGGACCAAAAAATCGCCCAAAGCACACACGAAAACGGATACATCAAGCCAAGAAAAACTTTTTGGAGAAATTCAAAACAGCTTCTAAGGTGAAACCAACTTCTTATTGATAAAATGGGACATTCACGGGCCGGAAAGATGAACGTCGTTTGTGAGGGCGTTTGTGAGGGCTAAGTGGACAAAAGAATACTTTTTGGTATAAAAATCGTCCAAATATGTTTTCTAACACATGGATATGTGAACATAACTCCGTAATAATTCGTAATATTGCAGTCGAATTAGTGTAAACGGTACACTATTGTGGGCAACCGCCCTTGCGGCCTGTGTAACCTTTGATATTTAATTATTAGTAAAAACATAAACATTAAAAAAAACAACGTAATTATGAATTGGAATTCAAGTGAATTTGTGTGGCTCGATTGGGCGGTTCTTGCCGTAGGAGTCATTCTGATTGCGTGGGCGGTGTATCGCGCAATCCAAAAAGACAAACGGCAACAGCAAGGGGCTAACAGTGAAGATTACCTTTTTGGTAAAGGTGAGCCTTGGTACATTATCGGTGCGGCTATCTTCGCCGCGAACATCGGTTCGGAACACTTGGTAGGACTGGCCGGAACAGGCGCTAAGGATGGTGTCGGCATGGCACACTGGGAGATGCAAGGATGGATGATTCTTATCCTCGGGTGGTTGTTCGTTCCGTTTTACCAGTTATTGAATAATAAATTGGGGAAAATCATCACCATGCCCGATTTCTTGAAATTCCGTTATACACAGCGCACGGGTTCATGGCTTTCCATTATCACTTTGATTGCTTATATCTTGACAAAAGTTTCTGTTACGGCTTTCACGGGCGGTATTTTCTTTGAATACCTGTTGGGCTTGCCTTTCTGGTATGGCGCTATCGGTTTGATTGCCATTACGGCGGTGTTTACGGTTTTTGGTGGTATGAAAGGTGTAATGACTTTGTCTGCCATTCAGACTCCTATCCTTATAATAGGTTCCTTCCTTGTGTTGTTCCTTGGTTTGAGCATGCTGGGTGATGGTAATATCGCCGATGGATGGACACAAATGATGGCTGTATGTAACGCGGCACACGATGGTTTCGGTACTACACATATGTTCCATACAGATCCTGACGACCCGATGTATCCTAAATTCCCTGGGTATGTGGTGTTCTTTGGGGCTTCTATCATCGGTTTCTGGTATTGGTGTACCGACCAGCACATTGTACAACGTGTGCTCGGACAGACGAAGGGTGAAGACAACGCGACTGTAATGAAACGTGCACGTCGTGGTACGATTGCGGCTGGTTACTTTAAATTATTGCCGATTTTCATGTTCCTGATTCCCGGTATGGTGGCTTATGCGCTTTCGATGAAGTCGGGTAGTGGCATCGTGATGGATATCACTAATACACACGATACGGACGGTGCGTTTGCGATGATGGTGAAAAACATTCTGCCTGCAGGTGTGAAAGGCATTGTCACCATTGGTTTCGTTTGTGCGCTGGTGGCTTCTTTGGCTGCGTTTTTCAATAGTTGCGCCACTCTGTTTACCGAAGACTTCTACAAACCGATGAAGAAAGGCATGAGTGAAAGCCATTATGTGTTTGTAGGCCGTCTGGCTACAGTGGTTGTCGTTATTTTAGGGTTGGCATGGATGCCGATTATGATGAACATGGGTAACCTTTATTCTTATTTACAAGATATTCAGTCGCTTATCGCTCCTGCTATGGTGGCTGTCTTCTCTCTTGGTATTTTCTCGAAAAAGATTACGCCGAAGGCTGGTGAATGGGGCCTTATCGGTGGTTTCTTGATTGGTATGGTACGTTTGCTTACCAACGTTGTAACTGAATCAGGTACGAAAGTGATGGAAGGTGCGTTCTGGGAATATACTACCTGGTTCTGGCAGACCAACTGGTTGATATTCGAAATCTGGTTGCTCGTCTTCATCATTATTATGATGGTGGTTGTATCTTGCTTTACTCCGGCTCCTTCGAAAGAGCAAGTGGAAGCTATTACATTTACGAGTGATTATAAGAAATCCATTAAAGAAAGCTGGAATAAATGGGATGTTATCGCTACATTAGGCGTTGTAGCCTGCTGTGCTGCATTCTATTGGTATTTCTGGTAAAAATAACAGTGGTTCTTTGGGGCTCTTCTTTTGAAGAAGGGCTCTTAAAGAACCATCGCTCATGTATTGGGAAGCCCTCTCCTTGCGGGGAGGTTTGGAGGGGGAGTAGTTCGTTGGCTATATATTTTTAATTATATTAATCATGAAAAGCATTA
>ULRH01058974.1_pt1 | contig 14401 bp, 11 predicted proteins | sample 1955271 | NCBI WGS metagenome assembly ULRH01 (sample SAMEA4835677, study PRJEB28245) | human gut metagenome | biome: gut microbiome; material: fecal sample | place: Denmark | collected 2008 | reverse complement strand
TCGACCCGTGGGGCGAGGTGATGCCTTGCAACGGGCTGGAAGACAGGTATTGGAAAGAAAGTATGGGTAATATCCACGACAAGCCGTTTATGGAGATATGGGAAAGCGAACAGGCTCAAAAGGTTCGTGCCATGGTACGCAAATGTCCGAAAAACTGCTGGATGGTGGGTACGGCAAGTCCGGTGATGCATAAGTATATCAAGTATCCGGCAATGTGGGCATTGAAGAACAAGCTGCGCTCCATGCAGGGGAAACCTGCCTGCATTGATCCCAAGTGGTGCGACGTGGGGCAAGACCCTTGCCAAGGGGATTTGAGGGAGAAATTTTGAATTAACGTACAAAATGCTCATGCCTAAAGAAAGAATATTATTTATAGACATTGCCAAGGCTATTTGCATTATCTTGGTTGTTATCGGACATTATGTCCCAGCACATTCTCCCAACTGGTATATCACGCTTCATGATGTGATATATACATTTCATATGCCACTTTTTATGTTTGCAAGCGGATATATTTATATTGCAACAAAAAAAGATATAAGATATAAGGATTTTATAAGGCAGAAAATAAGAAGGTTAATGATACCATACATAAGCACTTCGTTTATAGTCATATCTATAAAACTATTGTCGCAAAGACAAGCTTTTGTTGAAAATCCTGTTAATTTATATTCGTACCTGAAATTGTTTTATGCGCCTGAAGCGGGTTATTTCCTATGGTTTATTTGGGCTTTGTGGTGGATGTTCGTATTAGTGCCGCTTTTTAGAACAACGGTAAGCAGAAATATTCTTTTCGGCATGAGCGTTTTGTTGCATTGGCTTCCTGTCGATTTTCCAGGATTATTTTGTTTGGCTCAATCCAAAAGCATGTTGATGTATTTCATGTTTGGAATATTCGTTTTTGAAAACATAAAATGCCGTTCATTCATTACGAATCTTAAATATTCTCAGATGGGGATTGTTGCTTTATTGTTTATTGTGACAGAATATTTGCATTTCTCAGATATTCTATTAGGGGGGGTAAAACTTTGACAAATATTTTACTTCCTTTCATTGGAATCTTGTTTGTTTTAGAATTGTCAAAACTGATAGTGAAAGTTTGCGGAATAGAAAAATCGTCTAATCATTTCCTATTGCAAACCGCAGCTTCGTCTTATATTATTTACCTTTTCCATACAACCTTTGAAGGATTTGCAAAGGCCGTATGCCACAAGTTGCCTTTAAATAATGAACTTTGGTATATTTTTGTTCCGGAAGCATTAATGGTAATTTCAGTCGGAGTAATATTGCCTATATTACTTTATCGGTTCCTTTTGAAAAAATATGCCATTACCCGCTTTTTGTTCGGATTGAAATAACTGTTTTTGCGTCCTTTTTCTTTGACTTATATTAATCTTTTGACTTTATGAAAATAGTAGTGACTGGAACCCGTGGTATCCCGAATATCATGGGTGGGGTAGAAACACACTGCGAGGAACTATTCCCGCGTATGGCCAGTATGGGCTTTGACGTGACGGTGATACGCAGGAAGAGCTATGTGCACGACAGTCTGAAAGAATACAAAGGGGTGAAGCTGGTTGACATAGCGACCCCGAAGAGGAAATCTTTCGAGGCAATCATCCATACGTTTCGGGCAATACTGAAAGCGAAATCGCTTCGTGCCGACATCGTACACATTCATGCCATCGGTCCCGCCTTGTTGGTTCCGTTGGCAAGGTTGCTGGGCATGAAGGTAGTGTTTACGCATCACGGTCCCGACTATGACCGTGACAAATGGGGATCCGCCGCCAAGGCAATATTGAAGTTAGGCGAACGGATGGGGACGAAATATGCAAACGAGGTGATTGTGATTTCGGAGGTGATTAACGATATACTCGTACGTAAGTATAACCGGCGGGATTGCCACCTTATATATAATGGGGTACCTGAACCGGACTTGTGCGATTATCTGGAATACTTCGAAGAGTTGGGCATAGAGAAAGGCAAATATATATTGGGAATGTGCCGCTTCGTGCCGGAAAAGAACCTGCATCACCTGATAGAAGCGTTCGTAAAAATGAAGGATTTCCATTCGGATGTAAAATTGGTATTGGCTGGCGATACGGATTTTGAGGATGAGTATTCGCGGCATTTGAAACAGATGGCAAAGGAGAACGGCGTGGTGCTTACCGGATTCATCAAGGGGAAGAAGCTTCATTCGCTGCTTACGCATACACGCTGCTTTGTGCTTCCTTCTTCCCACGAAGGCTTGCCCATCGCTTTGCTGGAAGCCATGAGCTACGGCTGTCCGGTTATCGTGAGCAACATACCCGCCAATCTGGAAGTGGGCTTGGATTATGAAAGCTATTTCCCCGTAGGCGATATAGATGTGCTTGCCCAAAAGCTGCAGGAGAATATCGAAAAGCCTTACCGGAAAGTGCGCTACGATATGGCGGAATACGACTGGAGCCACATAGCGGAGCAAGTGGCAGAGGTGTATCGGCAATGCTGAGAAGCAAAATAGTTTGAAATTTATGTTTTCTTCATGGTTTTACCTACACTATTATGGCTGCCAACTTTCAAAAAATCATAGACCGCATATCGGAAGCGTTCAGCTTCTTTGATTTTTCATTCTTGATTTCGGGCTCGGCAACGTTTGCTATTTGCTGTTATACTTTGAACCGATTGGGGATGGATGTTTCTTCGGACAGTAGTTTTTTGAACGTTTGTGTCTCTATTGTCGGGATTTATATAGCCGGACTTATTTCTTTCGCTTTAGGAAAGAAAATAAGGGTGTGGATGGTGGATAATGACGGGAAACATTTTGAAGAAATATTCAATGAAACGGTGAGGTTTATCAATGATTCGAAAGCTGGTAACGATAAACAGAATCTGAAATTGCAGTATGCACAGATGTGGGCATGTCTTCGTGACAATCAGGAAGCAAAAGAAAGTATGACGTTCTTGAACCGTTTGTGGGTGATGCAAGCCGTGTTTGAAGGGCTGATGATTTCATCTGCAATCGCTATAGTAGGCGGAGTGATATTGGGGATTGTGCTTGGCTGGAAGCAATGTGACGTGTGGTATATGATAATAGGCGGACTTATCGCTGCGATTGCCTGTTATTGGGAAGGGAAACGTTATGCCGAAACGCAAATCAAAGAAGTGATAATTACGTATTATCAGTTGAAAAGCAAAATTTTATGGTATGGAAGACAATAAAATTGTACTGGATTTTATGGTAAGCGATTATTCGGACGCTGCCGCATGTACCGAATCGAGCCTGATTCATCAGTCGCAAATGGAACAGATGATGAAGCTGTTCGACAAGCTGTACAAAAAAGCCCGCAAAGCTAAAGACAGCAGGGAGGACGACTTTACCGTAAAACATGACACTGTCTCGATATTTGCCAGCAGAGGGGCAGGAAAGACGACATTCTTGCTATCGGCGCAGGAACGGATAAGGAAGATATATGACAGGGCGGTGTGCCTGAGGACTATCGACCCGTCTGCGATAGAATGCAAGCAGCACCCGTTTGTGAATGTATTGGCAAGCATTCACGAAAAGGTGGAGGAATTCCTGAAAAAGAATAACTTGAAGCAATACGACTTCAAGAACTGTGACTATGAGAGTCAGAAGGGGTTTAATGACTGCTATAAGAAGTTGCTAAAAGGGCTTCCGGTAATAGAAGGGGTAGGCAAAGAGAACATTTACGATGATTGGGATGACGATGAATTTATTTCCATCAAGGGAATGGAAAAGGCGGAACTGTCGAATAACCTGAATGTATTGTTCCATAAATATGTGAGGAAAGCCCTCCAGCTGATGGACAAGGATTGTTTTGTTGTGGCATTTGATGATATAGACACGAATTTCCAAAAAGGTTACCAGCTATTGGAGGTTATCCGGAAATACCTGACTACCCCGCAAGTGATAACTATCTTGACCGGTGACTTGGATTTGTACGGAAAGTTAGTAAGAAAGGCTACCTGGCAATGCTTCGACAAGAGTTTTTTAAAGAAAGAAACGGAATATGCCGACCGTGCGAAACGTGAATTTGCCGGAATGATCAACCAACTGGAGAACCAGTACCTGGTGAAAATACTGAAACCGGAAAACCGCGTCCATCTGAAGACAATTTATGAAAACATAAATGATGAAAGAAGCCGCACATTCAATATCAGATTCTCAAATAATACGGAAATGTCTATAGATAAGTGTTACGAATACTTTTTAGACAAAATAGGGTTCAGCGCACTGAATCCTAAAATTTCCAATTCGCTGAAACAATATCTAGAGGGATTGTCTACTCGGATTCAAATAAGGCTGTTTACGTTGATTGACAAGAGCCTGACAGAGGACAAAGACTATGAAAGCCATATAGCTTCTGAAGTTATGGACATCTTTTGGAACGACATAACGCAAAAGACTTCGAACGGAAAAGCACTGCTGCACAAAGACCGTTTCTATGTGGTGGAAATGCTGAACTTCCTGTTGAATGCAAAGGCGTTGCGCACAGGGTACAACTTTATGCCTTCAACAGAGGACCAAGTGCTAAATAAAGCCTTGCTTGCCATCGGCACTCAATTCAACCAACAGGTGAAAGGCAGCCCCTACATGATTTTTGATTTCTGGCTAAGAATCTGCTATCTGCAAGTGACAATCGAACAGTTAGGAGAAAAGCGGGGTGAATTAGTTAAAAACAATCAAGATAACATTGATGGCTTTCTTAATTTTACGAGATTGAACACCAATACGGATTTAACAAAAAGCATCTGTTTAAGCCATGCATATTGTAATCATGAATTTGATAAAAATCCGTTTATCGCATACAAATCTTTATCAGGCACGGCTATATTGAACAACTTTATTCCTGAATATAAGACAAATGAGGATTATTTGCTCTCTATGCTGCCATTAACGGGGAGTATGGATGAAAATATGTATGAAACGTCTTTTGTTTCCATTTACAAATTGTTGGCAATATTGCGGGATATACTTTTCCATATAGAAGAAAACGAAGAAGACATAGATACTTTGCATTTACAGCTGAATAAATTCGTGCAATATAAATTTTATATAGAACCCATAGAAAACAATTACCCCCGTTCGCAAGCCAATCAAAGGAAAAATGAGGATTATGAAATAAATACAGACAAGAATGCAAGCAGGATAGAGAAACTGGCATCTGACACTTTAAAATGGCATTATGAGTTAGGAAATTCAGAAACTAAATTTTCGACTTGTACTCCACAATTCTTAAGCCGAATCTTCACCCGTTTCTACTTTACTGTGATAGGGATAGATAAAGACAATGGGTATAAAACGGCTGGAGAAAAACTGCATGCCTATATATTGGCTTTGCTGAACGCTGTAATGGTAGAGGAGGCTATAGACAAAAATATTCCTGACTTAAATATGAGTACGATAGGGAATATAGACAATATCTTTATTGATAATATAGAGAGATTTCATCACTTTTCCATTTATAAAATAGAAGGCACGTTGTTCTATTGGTTGGCGAAATGCCCGTTATTAGAATTGTTTCTTAATCCTTTCATCGTAAGTTTATTATCGAATACAGAGGAATACCAGTTTGTTAGTGAAAAATTGAAATACGGCCGTATCAGAATGTCTTTACCTCTTTGGGAAGAACAAACGAAAAATTTCAATGCACAATTGAAAGAACTGGCTGAAATACAGAAATGGTTAACAGAATACCAACGGTATAAAAATACTTTGGAAAACTTAACTATAGTTGTGAGGATGTTGAGAAATACCCAATTGCATCCAGAGCTTTTGTTGAAATACGATGGTCAAAGGCAGCAATATCAGAAGCAAAGGGACGATTTACGTAAAAAACTGACGGACAGTGCTGTTTCACTTTCGAAAGTGAAATTTAAGCTGTCTCTGAATATGACAGACAAAGAATACCTTTCTGTAGCTTCTCAAGTAGCGTATTCTATCAAATCTTTAAATGAAAAAATTGACAGAAACAGAACATTGATTGAACAAGCTAAAAAAGAGGAAAGTAACATTAAGGATTTTGTCAAAAGGGAGCAGAAGTGTGATGCTTCCCCTTCATTCGATTACTTATGCCGCATAGAAACCACACTACAAGAAAGGACTTCCAATGTATCCGACTTTGATTACGAATTTCCTGACAGACTATGAGACCTTGCGGGAATACGAAGAAGACCCGCAACTGAATACCGTAATACCTTTCAGCCAAATCCGCAGAAGACTGATAGGAATCGCCCGAAAGGAAAATCCAAGCCGAAATGACTGCTTTTACGAAGGTTTGGGAGAAATGTATTTAGAAAAATACGAATCAATCGCTGAACTGGTTTGGCAACTTCCTTACGAATTGGCACACCATTGTTTGTTCGAAAAAGGGAATCACGTTTATATAAAGAAAGAACAGTTTGAGGAATGGATGGGAGTGATAACTGTAATTCCACCTAGCCTGTTGCTTGCCGCTTTCTTTATGGATTATTTTTCATTGGATAGGTTGACCGATAAAAAGAGTATGGGCGAATTCATCGGCAAGGCACTCAGTCAGTTCGCCTATACTGCACAGCCTATCCCTTTCCTGCCGGATTTGAACTTCCTTATCCGTGAGACAAACGGGCTGAATGACTTGCATATCCACCTGAACGGCTCCACAGAATCGGATATCATTTGGCAATATATGCTTCATAACCCTCTTGTAACGTTTAAGCATTATGAAACCGCCTACCGGAAAGACAGTGTGAAAAAATTGGGCGAACAAATAATAGGGAACTTTACACCGGAGGGCTTGCAAAAACGGATAGGACATGCCAATCTGTTAAGGAATAGGATTCTGGCTTATGCCGCAGTGCAGGCAGGACTGATAAACGCACAAAATGCTTTAAGGCTTAATCAAATATACATTCCTGAATTTTGGGGTGACTTTAAGCATTCTTTAGCCCTGACTCCAGTAATTGATGAAATCATGTTTTGTATGATTACGATGAGTACTCTACGTAAGACCAATTATGGATTGTTGGGAAGCTGGTTTCATCATTATCTATTGATTAAAGGGTTAATACATCAATTTACAGTGATGCAACGGTCACAAATCGGATTCCCGCAATTCCAATTGCTTACGGAAAACTCTTTCAGGTGGGGAGTAGAGTCTTTTTACCGACAACGTTTCCTGCAGTTGGCAGGGAATTCCGCCGTAAGGTATTTGGATATGCTGGAAGGACGTTTCAGTCCGCAAGGCAACTCGGTGAAGAATCATTATCTGATTTCGAATATCATCAAAGGGTTTGAAGCCGCCCAAAAGGACAATCCTCTTTTAACTGGCACGAAACTGGCATTAATCGCGCACTTTATAAAAAGGAAGGAGTCGAAAGACGAAAAAAGTTTCCCTATCCGGCATCGTTTCTTGCGGAAGAGTCTAAAGAAAAAGGCGATAGCATTGGCTGTCTTATTGAAGAGCAACACATCAACCGCCAGTTATATTAAAGGTATTGATGCCGCTGCAAATGAAATGGATGCCGGACCGGAAGTGTTCTCACATACTTTCAGGTTTCTGAAACGGAATGGCATTCAGCACTGTACTTACCATGTTGGAGAGGATTTTAGGCATTTGCTGACCGGGCTGCGCACCATCTGTGAGGCGATAGATTTCTTGGAATTACAAACCGGAGACCGGATGGGACATTGTACAGCTGTAGGCATCTCACCTGACATTTGGAGAAAAAGGGTAGGTAAGACTTGCATTTTATCACAAGGGGAATGGTTAGATGATTTGGTTTTCGTATGGTACATCGTTAAGGAATCGCAAAACGAGCAATTGCAACCAGCATCTACCGCCATAGAAAGCCAAATTGCCGAGTTTTCTTATAAGATATACGGGAATAGCTATCCTCCTTATCTATTAGTGGAAGCTTGGAAACTGCGAAAATACAATCCGATTCTTTATTTGGAACAAAAAGCTCCGACAATAGGGGATGACTGGGACTGGATTGACCCGCTGGAAGAAGCTAAAAAGATACGGGAAAAAATAGAGACGCATAACGATTTAAGATATATATGGGAAACCTATCATCGGATTATAAGAAACGGAAGCGAATATGACAGACCAATAGAAATAGAGACGGATAAAATCATCTCTACTAATCAATTACACATACTTCAATGCCTCATATTGGAGAAAATGGCTAAGGAGGGCATTGTCATTGAGGCTCTTCCAAGCAGTAACTTATGTATCAGCTATTACAAATATTTGAATGAATATCATTTGGAAAGGTGGCTGAACACGGAACAACAGGAAATTTTACTGCCTCCTATTGTACTTGGTACAGATGATCCGGGTATTTTTATGACGAATATTTATAATGAATACGCCAGAACCTACCTGCACTTGGAAACACAAGGAAGGTCTTCTTCGAACCGGATAAGGAAAGTGTCAGACTTGCATAGAGACAGCCAAACGTATAACTTCAATAATGCCTAACCGTTATGACTGATGACAAAAGAGCCGCCATAGCCTTTATCTGCGGCATAAAATTCATTTCGAGAAACATCAACTATCTGTATGATTGTACACGAAACAAGTATTGTTTCTATATACTGCAACATGTAGATAAGAATCAAATATCAGTCTATGATTTTGATACAAAGAATATCATCATGGGCAGATTGCCTCAGCTGTTCGACTATGCGACAAGAAGCTATCTACATATTGATTTTAAGGATAAAAAAGCACAAGGCTTCGACTACCAAACCAGCAACTTCTTTTCTGTAAGTGTATCCAAACTGACGATAACTGTTTTTGATTATAAAGAAAACAATTTTTTCAGTTACATTGTATAATGAACTGTATATGTCCCATGCCAAAAGCAAGTTTGTCAAGGCTTCCAACCAAGGCGGTGAACCGACAGCTGAACGCTTTTCCAATTTCAAAAACATCTTTAACGGGTGCAGGGATTATGTTAACATGGTTCCTGACAAAATCACTTTGGCGACCTGCCAATGTTAAATTCAAAACCAATTAATTAACAAAACTCGGTTTAGGGCACTGAAAAGTGTCCTTTCAAAATGGGATGCCCTAAATTGAGTGCTTACTTGAGGAATGGTACAAACCCATAAGTCACTGTGCTGTAAAAGTGCTGTAAAAGTGAAAGCTTTAGAAACTTCATTATATACAAATTTGTGAATCTCCCCAAGTATTCCTATCTTTGTAAACAGATAAGTTGGTGGGTTTGTAATTCTTATGGTTTTTAGTTCTTAAGCTGGAATCGAAGAAACGAGGGCTTGCCTGCATCTTTAACTAAAAAATTGTCCTTATGCAAAAGAATTCTTATATACGGTTTGATTGGGCCATCAAAAGGCTGTTGAGAGACAAGGCTAATTTCAGCGTGCTGGAAGGATTGCTGACTGTGCTTTTCAATGATAAGACAAAGATTGTAGAAATATTGGAAAGTGAAGGTAATCAGCAACGGGATGATGACAAGTTTAACCGGGTGGACATCAAAGCAAAAAACAGTAAGGGTGAAATTATCATCGTGGAAGTTCAGAATACACGTGAACTTTATTATTTGGAGCGCATTCTATATGGTACAGCCAAAGCTATCACTGAGCATATCTCGTTGGGAGATACGTATCAGGAAGTGAAGAAGGTCTATTCAATCAGTATCCTTTATTTCGATTTGGGAAAGGGTAATGATTATCTGTATCACGGGCAGAACCGTTTTATCGGCGTACATACGAATGATGAACTGCTAATTACAGCAAAAGAGGAAGGTGCTATAATCCAGAAGCTTCCCCAAGAGGTTTTCCCTGAATATTATTTAATCCGGGTGAATGAATTTAACCAGGTGGCAAAAACGCCGTTGGAGGAATGGGTGAAGTATCTGAAAACCGGCATTATCGATCCGGATACAACAGCACCCGGCTTACCTGAAGCGCGGGAAAAGCTTCGTTATTATGATATGTCGCCAGAAGAACGGCATGAATATGACGAACATGTCAATGCCATCATGATTCAAAATGACGTGCTGAATACAGCAAAATTGGAAGGTCATGCAGAAGGTCGTGCAGAAGGTCGTGCAGAAGGTAAATTAGAAGATGCCAAAAACCTGAAACAACTGGGAGTATCGATTGATATTATAGTCCAGGCTACTGGACTTAGGCGGGAAGATATTGATAAGCTGTAAGCATATGAAACTGAAATACATGACGCATTTCGTAAACCCGTTTACGGATATCGGCTTCAAGATCATCTTCGGGCAACCTGCCAGCAAGGAACTGCTCATTACCTTGCTGAACGAGCTGCTGGCAGGGGAGCATCACATTGAAGACTTGACGTTTATCGATAAGGAAGACAATTCGGACAACGTAAACGACAGGGGAATCATCTTTGACCTGTATTGCCTGACTTCGAGCGGGGAATACATCATCGTGGAGATGCAGAACCGGTGGCACAGTAATTTTCTGGATCGCACGCTGTATTATGTATGCCGTGCCATCAGCCGGTTGATAGAACGTCCCGTAACGGACGAAGTGGAATTGCCGACTGGCAGAAATGGCAATACGACAGATACGGCTAATGAAGCACCGCCACGCTACGGTGACCGCTACAAACTCTCAACCGTGTACGGGGTATTCCTGATGAACTTCAAGGAAGGGAAGTTAGAGCCGAAGTTCCGTACGGACACGGTAGTGGCAGACCGTGAGAACGGACGGACGGTGAACCCGCATTTCCGGCAGATATACTTGCAGTTCCCTTACTTTACCAAGCAGCTGGAGGAATGCGAGACATTGTATGACAAACTAATCTATGCACTGAAGAATATGAACGAATGGAACAGAATGCCGGATGCGCTGAAAGAACAGGTGTTCAAGCATCTGGAACGGCTGGCTGCCGTAGCGAACTTGTCGGAAGCGAACCGTGTGGCTTATGATAAGGCAGTAGACCGTTTCTACGTGAGCCGGATTTATGAGGAGGACATGCAAGACCGAGTGGAGAACGCGATGCGGGAAGGAAGAGAAAAAGGAATGCAGGAAGGAAGAGAAGAAGGCATAAAAGAAGGCATAAAAGAAGGAATAAAAGAAGGTAAATTGGAAACGGCGAAAAAAATGAAAAGTTTAGGCGTATCTACAGACATCATAGTGGAAGCTACCGGACTTAGCCTGGAAGAAATAGCAGCGCTTTAAAAAAAACATTTCCCTAAATTCGGGAGCATCTCAAAAACTATCTTCTATGTGTGGTTTGTTTCAACGAGAAACGAAACGGTAGTAAGCGTCCAAAACTGACGTATTGCCCATTCAGTTAGCTGTGCCTACCTTCGCGCTGTTAACACTAAAATTATAATGATATGTACAGCAGTGAAGATTTTGAAAGGCTTTGAAAGGCTTTTCATCCGCTACAAAGGTGAGGCCTACCCGAAAGGGGAGAACATCCAGACGTTCTGTCACAGGAACAACGTGCCCTATAACCTGTTTGAGAAATGGTACAAAGATACCCGGCACAAGGTAGTGGAAGTAAACGTTTCGGACCGTCCTTCCCAAGCGGAAACGGGCAAGCCCAAAGAAGAAGGCCAACAGAAGGAAGGGCCGGCTACTGAAGTTCGTATATTGATGGACCTGCGTGTGAGCAACGGTCTGCACCTAAGTCAAGGGAATTTAGAAGCTGTTTTGAATTTCTCCAAAAAGTTTTTCTTGGCTTGATGTATCCGTTTTCGTGTGTGCTTTGGGCGATTTTTTGGTCCTTTTCGCTCCTGTTCTTCGTCAGATAGCCCGCTATCTTCCTCATCACAGAAGCGAAAATGCCTCAAAAACTCATCCCAAATCATCGCACGATAAATTCAAAACAGCTTCTTAGACGTTCCGCTTGTAATGCAGGGGGAACGTCAGAATTGGACGTTTACGTTACACTATCCGGTAAAAGCAATCAAGCCGTCTTTTTGCCCAGACTTCTTTTCTATGCGTAAGCAAAAAGGCGTTATTTGTCGCTATGTTGCGTAACTACCAACATAACATAAAGCATTCGCTCTTCACTGAATGGCAACAGCACCATAGCGTCATGGTGCAGATGCCCACAGGAACAGGCAAAACGCACCTGCTTGCTTCTGTCATTTATGACCATTTGAAAAGTAAGCAAGTCCAATACGTCTGGATTGTCGCCCACCGTCGGGAACTGGTGGAGCAGATAGAGGAAACTGTGGCGCGGTATGGCATATCCAAAGAAGACGGACGGGTAAAGGTGATGTCCATCCAATGGCTGTCAAGGCATTGGGAGGACGTGAATGGTGAAAGGCCGAGCCTGATTGTGATAGACGAAGCCCATCATGCATTGGCAGAAACCTACCAAGAACTGTGGCTACGCTATCCGGAAGCGAAGAAATTAGGCATGACCGCCACGCCTTGCCGACTGAACCGCAAGGGGTTTACGGACTTGTTTGAGGTGCTGATAACCTCGGATAGTATCGCGGACTTTATCAGGCAAGGATGGCTTTCTCCTTTCGATTATGTGTCCATACGTCCGGACAGTGAAGACCAAAAGCTAATAGATGGTTTGGAGAAACGGGGCGCGGACGGGGATTTCCAAGTGAAGGAGATGGACAAGGTACTGAACTGTCATCCGACTATCGAGCGATTGTATGAAAGTGTGCGGCAATATGCCCTTGGAAAGAAAGGCATTGTGTACGCCGTCAGCATCAGCCACGCACGGAACATCGCCGAATACTATAATAAGAAAGGTGTGAATGCTGTCGCTATTGACAGCAAGACACCCGCCAAGTTGCGTAAACAAATGGTAGAGGACTTCAAGGGTGGCAAGATTCAAGTGTTGGTGAATGTGGATGTGTTCAGCGAGGGGTTCGATTGTCCGGACGTGGAGTTCGTGCAAATGGCTCGGCCAACCCTTTCGCTTGCCAAGTACCTTCAACAGGTGGGACGTGGATTGCGCAAGACGGAAGGCAAGGAAACGTGTATGCTGATAGACAACGTGGGGCTGTACCGCCTGTTCGGATTGCCAACAGCTTACCGGGACTGGCAGGCCATGTTCGAGGGACGGTTGGCAGGAAAAGGCTATCCAACCGCAAACGAAAAAAATGTTTCCTGTATGGCTGCCGGGCAAATGAAAGACGAGACATTGAATGCGGACGGTTTGCTGGAAACGATTGTATCGCACGGACAGTTGATGGATTACCTGCAAAGCGGTTCTTCCCTGTTTGATAATAACGCTTCGCAAGCAGAAGCTCTGAAACCATATAAAGACCGTCAAAGTGGGCTTTGGGGATTGAAGATGGGACAGACCCTTACGACCAAAGCGCAATACCGCACCGTATTTGACGTGAAAGACAATTGTGCAGCCGTGAGGTTCGATGACAACCGGGTCGGCATTGTGGATGGGAACGGGAATATACGGATGAAGCTCAACCGGTATCGGTACATGAAATTCCTGCCGGATGACATTGTTGCCGTGACGGACAATACCGGACATACATTTTACATCGATTTGAAAACAGCCAAGCTGTATAACGGGAAACCAGAAGTGCTGAAATATGGGAGGATTGAGATGCTGAGGGTCGGAATGGTGTATTATAGCCGTACCAAGCATGTCTATAAGAGTCCGTTAGGAATAAACAGCTTTGACTTGGTGGCACGGGGCTTCTATTTGCGGATTTATACTGGTCTGACCGACAACCGTAAGTTCAGACACATAGACTGCGAGGATGCTTTCCTTCATCAAGATTGTGTGTGCATCCTGGCGGATGACGAAGACGAATACTATGGATTCTGTGGCGAACTGGCAGACGGCAACATCGTGATTACGGACGGAAAGGGAAATTATTACCATGCCATGGACGGCAAGGAAAAGCAATACATCGCCTGCGAGCACCCAAAGACACAAGACGAGGATTTTGATGTGGCGGTATCACGACTGAAAGCGGAAGCCGAGGCGAGAGCCGCTAAGATGAAAGCGGACCATCAACGGGAAAAAGAAAAGAAACAGCAGATGCGGCTGGTCCAAATACAAGATGCCGTTCCGTTCCAATCGGGATTAAAATGGGGGCTGAGAGCAGGCTGCCGCATCATCGTCCCGCCCATTTACCGCAGCATGCAGAACCCCGTGGGCAACTATTGTGCCGTGGAAGCCAATCCCCGGCAATGGGGCATCATCAGGCTGGACGGCAAGGTGGTGGTAGAGGCACGGTACACGAATGTGGAGATAAGCAATGGCGGGACAGCCCGGTTGACCGTCTTCCCTGGCATAACAAAGACGGTGAATTTAAAATAGTCCTGAAATTTGCCTGTTGTTTTTTGCGGACTTGTAGCGGATGCCATTCCCTATTCCTAATCATGAAGGAATGAGGAATGGCATTTTTTCGAATGCTTACTTCCCGGCTTTTACTAGACTTCGTTCAGCCAGCTTACATTTTG
>ULRH01020138.1_pt1 | contig 14436 bp, 12 predicted proteins | sample 1955271 | NCBI WGS metagenome assembly ULRH01 (sample SAMEA4835677, study PRJEB28245) | human gut metagenome | biome: gut microbiome; material: fecal sample | place: Denmark | collected 2008 | reverse complement strand
TTGATTAATTTTTTAACTCGTCCATTTTTATTGGACACTAATGTCTAAAGATATTGCTAAATTTTTCTTTTTTGATGCTGAGAAGATCGTAAATCTTGCTGAGGTGAAATCAATCGATGAGAAACGTCGATTGAGCTCTGCTTATAGTGAAGTTTTGGGCATAAAAAAATATGAAGATATCAAGCGTAATCTTGAAAATTTACGTCTTAAATTTAGAAAAAATGCTGGTTCAACAATCAGTAAAGCAAAATTAGATAAACTAACGTATAATGTAACAGATATTGAGAGCCGAATTAAATCTAATGAAACAGAGCGTGAACGTATTGATGGGGATATCCAACGATATCGAGTGGAATCAGTTCAACTTCAAGAGCGTTTGATTCGTGAAGGTAATGCTATAAGTGTAGAGGAACTTAAGAAACAAAAAGAGTTATGTTCAGTATTAAAAAATAAAGATTTAAAATTAAAGGAGCAATTACGTGATTTACTTGATATAGCTCCATTTGCTATTTCTGGAGGATTATTTGCAAGATTAGTAAATCAAGCAATCGCTGAGAAAAAAATAAAAAGTTCTGTGGCTAATTGCGCTGCAATTAATACAGCACTTCAATCTACTCAGTCACAATTAATAGCAATGGTTCCAGAACTGGATTTGTCTGAGACACAACGAAAAACTATTGAGAAATTAATAGCAAATGTATTTAGTCAAAATATTATACAAACGGACCATGCTCAATCAGCAAATATAAAAGTTTTATTGGATTATAATGACAATGAAATAAATGAATTACAGGCTTTGTTTGATCATATCAGATATTCATTTAATACTATGTTCAAACAATTAGTCAAAGATATTAAGAATAATGCTCTTTTTCTTGCAAAAACTCAACGAAAAATTGCTGCGGCTGAGTATGATGATGACAATGCTGAAATTAAAGAGCTCAGATGGCGGAAGGATGAGGTTGATGAGTTATTGTCACGATTAGAACTTCAGTCTAGACAATTGTCAGAACAGATTGGTACTTTAAATAAAGAACTTAGCGTTTATAAAAAACAATTATCAGAAGTTGCCAAACATGTTAGAGTAGATAAGTCTGATAAAGCTAAAGATGTTATTGCAGAGCGTCTAATAGCAGAATTAACTACTTTCTTATTTGAATTACGGGCTAAACGTAAATTCTCACTTGAGAAAAAGATTATGGCAGGTATAGATATGTTGATGCATAAAATAGATTTTATTCATAATGTACGAATTGATTTAAAAGATGACATTATTGAAATAGACTTATTAGATAAAGCCGGAGAAATTATTAATAAAGAGAAATTATCAAAAGGAGAACAACAACTTTATGCTACAGCAATACTGAATGCTCTTGTTGAAGAATCTGGCATTGAGTTTCCAGTATTCATAGATAGCCCGTTGCAAAAATTTGATAGTATACATTCGCATAATATTATAACTAAGTTTTATCCAAATGTATCGAAGCAGGTTGTAATTTTTCCATTAGTCGGGAAAGAGCTATCTGAAGATGAATATAATGCTTTGCTCCCGAATGTAAATAGTGTGTATGTAATTGAAAATGATGATGCATGTTCTTCCTTTAAAGAAATTGCACCTGAAAAACTGTTTAAAACGCTGTCATAAATATGTTTACATCAATAAAAACATCTAAAATTAATAAGGATATTGTTACAGATTTGAGCCGGAAATTTAATTTAGGTGCAGAAAATATTATTGCTCGTATTGCTTTTGCATATTCTTTATCCCAAGATCGTTTATTGTCATTATCTGATATTGCAGACTCTCAGGGGAAAGAATATAGTAAACATGTTTTATTTGGTGATAATTTGCCATACTATATAGGACTTATTTGCGTGAAATATGGTCTTTATAAAACTGATAAGGATATTCCTAAATATGTAAAATTGCATATTGACGATGGTTTGCAACTTATGAATGAAGAATTGCATGATAATCCCAATTTAAATGGATATGATTACTTGATAGATAAAATTAACCATGGTTTGGAGGATATTATATGCTAAGTGACGTATTTTTCAAACACAGCTATTCATCAGGGTATGATGAACCTAAAGATTTTTTTACTGAGGCTTTAATTGAAAGTTCTACTTTTGATTTAGGCCTAGGATTTTTTTCCTCCAGTGGAATCAGAAGTCTTTCGTATGGTTTTGCCTTATTTATTGCAAATGGTGGTAAGATGAGAGTCGTTATGAATCATATTTTGAGCCAAGAAGATAAAGAAGTTATAGAAAGAGGGCAAAAACATCTGGTAGAGGATTTTGAGAGCAATATATTGCTTGATATTAAAAAATTAGTAGAAACACTGTCTAAAGAGGATGAACAATTTTTTCGTTGTCTATCATATTTAATTTCCATTAATAGAATTGAATTTGTTGCCACAATCTCTACGAAAGGGGGATTGGGGCATGATAAATATGGAATATTCAAAGATGAAAATGGTAATAAGGTAGCTTTCATAGGTTCTGCTAATTTCTCACAATCAGCATTAGAGTTAAATGGAGAAACGATAACAGTATTTACGTCCCCTAATGATGATAAGAGGATTGCTGAATATCAAACATTATTTGATCAATCTTGGGAAAATGATACACCTCATCTTATTCATATACCAATAGAGCATGTAAAAACATTTATTCGTGAAAAATTTCCAGAGACTTCTCTAACGAATTTGTTGGAAGAAGGTATTAATTTAAGAGAGAATATCGAAGGAGATAATGATATTCCAGCAGGATATTGTAAACCTATATCAAGAAGAATTCTTGATAAAATAGAATTAAAAGAGCAAGAGCCTAGGTTCCCATTTCCGGAAGAAAGACAAATACAGATAGATGCATACAATGCATGGATAGGAAATGGTAAAAAAGGTATATTTGCTATGGCAACCGGTTCTGGTAAAACTGTTACAGCTCTTAATTGCATAAGAAAACAGTATAAGGAGAATGGATATTATAAAGCTATTATTGTAGTACCCACACAAGCTTTAGCAATACAATGGGAACACGAAACTAAATCTTTTAATTTCCAGAATATTGTTTCAACACATTCAGATAAAGATTGGAAAAACATATTAAGCAGATATATAACAAGAAGCTTACTGGATTCAACAAAAAGTATTATACTTATTACGACATATGCTACTTTTAATAGAAAGGATATACAATCATTTCTTAAGAAAGTTAGAGGAGCAGAGACTTTTGTTTATGTTGCAGACGAAGCCCATAATATAGGTTCCCAGAGTTCCTTAAGGCATTTACCTGAAATGATTAATTGGCGAATAGGACTATCGGCAACTCCTGAAAGAATTTATGATGATTTAGGCTCAGAAAAATTATATGAGTTCTTTAATTCAAAGCCTCCTAAGTATACGTATAGATATACAATGAAACAGGCGATTGAAGAAGGAATTTTATGTCATTATGATTATTATCCTATTTTCATAGAGTTAACTAGTTCAGAGATGGAAGAGTACGAAAGGATTTCTGATCAGTTAAGAAAATATATTGATGCTGAGACGGGGAAATATAAACCTGATGCAGAAAAATTATTATTAAAGCGAAAAAGGATTATTCATAAAGCTGAAAATAAAAAAATTGCTATATTAGATTTATTAGAGGAATTGAAGCAAAAACAAAAATTAGATTACACTTTCGTTTTTGTGCCGGAAGGGTATGAGCCTGATTATTCAGTTAATGATTCTTATAATATTAATCAGGATGATATACATATTATAGATGAATATGCTCAAATGTTTAAAGAGCATGGCTATAGTTACCATAAATATATAAGTGGGTTAGATGACGCTCCGAATATATTGCAAAATTTTGCTGATGGAGATATTCAGATTCTCCTTTCGATGAAATGTCTTGATGAAGGAGTAGACATTCCACGGGCAGAACATGCAATATTTTGTTCAAGTACGGGAAATCCTCGTCAATTTGTTCAACGTCGTGGACGTGTATTAAGAAAATGTAAAGGAAAAGAAAAAGCAAAGATTTGGGATTTAATTGTTACACCTCCTAACATATTAGATGAATCCAATAGTATAGAAAGAAATCTGTTTTTTAATGAGGTTAAGAGAATCATAAACTTTGCAGCTCTTGCTGATAATCAAATAGATATTTTATATGGGAAGTTATTAACCTATTGTGAAGCTTTAAGAATTAATCTATTTGATTTGCTTGATAGAGAGAATAATAACTATAAATAAAAAGAATTATGGCTATACAGGACGAAATGTATAAAGCAATAGAGAAGGAAATTAATCAAACGGTTGAGGCTGGAACAGAAAAGATAACCGTAAATTTTGAAAAAGCTAAAGAGGTTGCAAAAATGTTAACAGATTTGTCTACAAATGTAGGCGATGCTGATACATTAACAAACCAGTATATTGCAAATATAAAGAATATCTGTAATTCGTAAGAACTAAGACTATGATTATAAAGAATATTACTATTGAAAATTTTCAATCCTATTATGAGAATCAAACCATGGATTTTTCCAAAGGGCTTAATCTTATAATTGGTAATGGCGGAAAAGGGAAATCAAAACTTTTCAATGCATTCTATTGGGTTTTATTTGGTAAAATATACATAACAGGTATTGGTTGGTGTACAACAGATAATTTACCTCAATCAGCTAAGTTTGCAATGCAACGTTATGAATTTATTAATAAAAGGGCCCTTTATAAAGCGAATATTGGTGAAGAAGTTACTGCTTCTGTTCAAATTGAGTTGGAAGACGATAAGGGTATCAACTATATAGTAGATCGTTCTGTTTGTGCTTTAAGACTTGAAGGAGATGATTGGGATTCAGATAAAGTCTGGGAAGTACGGCCCAATATTTTAAAAGTTTCATTTGATTCTGCTACAGGAACGAGAGTACTTAATGATTTATTGGCGGAAGATAAAATTAATGAATTATTTCCAGATGGCATAAGAAATTATATTTGGTTTCAAGGTGAATCGTTAGAAAGTTTAATCAACTTTAGAAATAAAGAAACATTGAAAGCCGCCGTGAAACATATCTCATATTTTCCTTATTACGAGAAACTTTCTGAGATAATTAGTAAATCAAAGGTGAAAATAGCAGGAATAGAAAGTCGGAAGCTAAAAGAGCAAAATAAACATAATGCTAATGTCAAAGATTTATTGTCTGCTATAGATAGCCTAAACTACAGAATTAGTAAAGAAGAAGAGATAAAGAAGCAACTTGAAGCTAATATTGAGACAGTAAAGATTGCATTAGCGGACGGCGAGAGTAAGATATCAGGTCTTGCAAGTTATACTACGTTAGTTAAAAAGTATAAAGATTGTGAGAATGAAATAAGTCGTTTGTTATCAGAAATGACACGTATTGATGATTTCCAGCGTGAAAAACTTCCTTCATTGTGGATACTTCGTGGTATTGAGCCCATGATTGTGAAATGTAAGGACATTATAGAAAGGCATAAGGAGGAAGAATATACGGTTCCAGAGAAAAGGTATTTAGATAATCCTAGTCGCTCAAAATTAGAAGAAATACTTAGAGAGAAGAAATGCTTTGTTTGTGGTACTGAATTTACTGAGAATGATGCTCAATACCATTATATCCTTGAGCGATTAAAATTGCAGGAGGATTATTTAAGAGAGATGGATGAATACACAAATAATATGCAACTCTCAAAACAGTTTAATATGTTTGTGGGAAAAATACAGGATTATCCAGATGCATTACTTATTTCATTGTCTAAAATAGATAAACAATGGAAAGATAGTGAAAATGATTTGGAAAGATATATGGCTCAAAGGAAACGAAAACAAAGTGAAAAAGAAAAACTTGATGATCAAATTGACGAGATTAGGAAAAAGCATGGAGTTGATCCTGTAAATGAAGCTGAGACTGCGGGTCTTATAGATTCAAGAATTCGTGCCAGTCGACGAAATTTAGAGATGTTGCTGCGTAAATTAGATGTTTCTAAACAGTCCCTCACTAATTATAAAAGTGATTTGCGTGTGAAGGAAAAAGACCTTGAAAAACTTGGAGATAAAGATGCAACAGTCACTAAAGTTCCAGAGACAGAATGGAAAAATATCTCTACATTTCTAGAAGATATATGTAAGAGAGTTCAAGAGAATGCAAGGAAAGATCTTCTTCGCAAAATAGAAGAAAGAGCAAATATATTTTATGCGAAATTTACAGAACACGATAACGGTTATAAAGGTTGTGTTAAAATAGGAGATGATTATTCTATTGAATTTGATGCCGGACTTAATACTAGTCATGAGGATAGAAAGAAAATGAGTATCATCAATGCATTGTTATCATTAAATCAGGAAGCTATGGGTATTTATTATCCATTCATTAGTGATGCGCCGACATCAAGCTTTGACCTCGAGACAACGCATAAATATCTGCTTGGTATTAAAGATATTTTTGAACAGTCAATAATTTTGACCAAAGATGTTGACCTGGATAGTGACAAATATGTTGATTTAAGAAATCAAAGTAATGTCTCTAGAATTTATAACTTAGAAAGTGAAATCTACAGTGGAGATGTTAACCGTGGACAACATGAAGTTTCTACAAAAATTGTGGTATTAAAATAAATCTTATATGGAAAATATATTTGAAATAAAATTTTCGTTTGAACAATATGTTAAGGATAATGTTATTCTTAAATTCTCAAATAAACAAGGGGGTGCCTACAATGTGTTCTCATATCATTGGCAATGTTTTGTCTGGGCTGCAGTCGTAGGTTTTATGCACGATGAGCGCAAACCGTTACAGTCCCCTATTGCAGACCGACCTTTTAGTTTGAACACAATGTGCAATGGTGGTGGCGAGAAAGATGCGGAAGCATTATTGTGTATGTGCATAGCTAAGGCTGGTTCACTTGAAATAATGAAAGAGCCATCAAAAGCTATTGACTTAATAAATGAATATGCTAATGGTGGGTTTTATTATATAATGAAAATGATGCAAGATCAGTCGATTTCTAATGACTTGGAATGGGTTAAGCAAGAAATATTTGGAAGATAATTATGAGAAATTGGCATAATGGTATAAATAAATGGTTTAAATGCAATTTTAGAAAATTGATTTTTTTTATCATTTTCTTTATTGGATTTGGTACAAGTAGTATCTGGATGTCTATGTTGTTTTTAGATGTAGAGTGGGAGGATATTATCATCGGGCTTTTGACTATCTCGATTGCAGCTGTTTATACATCTGCAGAGCGAATCTTAACGTTTATGCGAACAAAAAAAATTGAAAATAATGAAGATTTAATTGAATTAATAGCTGTTTCTTTACCAATTATCATCTCTTGTGTGGTAATAGGCTTATTAAAGAAATGTATTGCTGTGTCTGCTATCATCTCAATAATAACCTATATTTTGTATTGTAGATTATGGTGGCATCAGAATAAAGATAATAGTAATTTTGATGAAAATACAAATGCACTAGGAGGAAGTTCTTCACAATTTAATGATTAATCGTATGAGAATAAGCGCAATAAAAGTAAAACAACCATTAGGAGAATTTTATATAGCTAAGATTAAAGCTGGTGAATTGTTGAAAATATCGACCTCTTCAGTAGCGAGATATGATAAAGATGGAAATCTAAAGGGAAATCAAAGGCCTTTGGATATGAAACGATTAAAAGCAATAGCCAACTTTATCATGTCTGATGAGATGAGTTTCCCAACCTCAATATTAGTTGCTGCAAATATTAATGATAAGGGAGTAATCATTGAAGATGTTGAAAGTAGATGGACTGTTGAAAAAACTAGTTTACCGGACGTTTATAATTTGATAGTACCAGATAACATTTCCTCATTAATTATTGATGGGCAACATCGTTTAAATGCATTTAACTATGCAGATCCAAATTGTAAAGAAATTGAGTTGGTTTGCTCTATTTTTATTGATTTGCCGAATCCATATCAGGCATATTTATTTGCAACAATTAATGGAAATCAAAAGCGAGTTGATAAAAGTTTAGCATTGGAATTATTTGGATACGATGTTGAGAATGAACCTCAAAATACATGGTCTCCAGAAAAATTAGCTGTATATCTTACAAGAAAGTTTAATTTTAGTAAGGAATCGCCTTTATATCAAAAAATCAAATTGGCACCATTGTATTCTGAAATAGATGAGAGGGTGAATAAGGAACAATGGCTTCTTTCTACAGCTGCAATGGTTGAAGGTATTATGAGTTTAATTTCTAGTAACCCACAGAAGGATCGTGATATGTTAGCAATGAAAAGAAATAGTATATGGGGAGACAAAACACGACAAATACTTTCTAAAAATAATAATAAACCTGTGTTGAGATATTTATATTTAAATTCAAAAGATGATGAACTGTACTTAATATTAGAGAAGTACTTTTGGTCAGTGAAAACCATTTTATGGGATAATGCTACAAAAAATAGTATTATCTTAAAAACAATAGGAATTTCTGTGTTATTTGATATTCTTAGAAGTATTCTTGAGAATGATGGTATCCAAGAATCATACGATTTATATATGAACAAAATTAAAGATATTGACTTCTCTAATAATTATTTTTCTTTGTCGGGAGGAGGTAAGACTAAATTAAGAAGAATTTTAAAGTTTAAGTTAGGGTTTATTTCAAAGTCGGAATTACATGACTCTGATATACAGTTTTTAGGAACTACTTTGCTATAATCTTTCTTAGATTAATATTATCTGTAATATGTATATTTCCAAGACTCTGTTAAATATTTCCTATATTGAAATTGAATCTAAGTATTCATAAATGTGTAAATTAATCAGAGAAATTTAGATTTTATTTTAAGCTATACTGGTATATAATAATTTTTATTGTAAGTAATTTAATATTCAATATGGAAACAGATAAAGATTTTAAAGTCTTTTCATTTAATGAGAGGATTGAAGACCAATATCTAGAATATTTGTTTGAAAGTGCTTGGGATACATTGAGCAAATTATATCCTGAATATTTACTTGATGCTGCTGATTGTTTTGTTATCTTGATGTATACTGAAGAAATGCTATACAGTGATGACTATGAAGATTTAGTCATACAATTTAATTTAGGTATATATCAAGGAGTACCTGCGTTACAGAATGCAGCAACAAAGGAAATTATTCCGATAAAATTGAATGAAAAAAGATGGTATAATCCGGAAGATAATTATATCATAAGATTTGATCCTTGGCTTGGCTATAGACGGTAGTTTTTGTCTGAGCTATCCGGTGTCGCCCGGGCATGCGTTGATCATTCCCAAGCGGCATGTGGCATCTTATTTTGACTTGACCCATCACGAACGGGAGGCCATGAACGTGATGCTTCAGTATGTGAAGCAGAAGGTGGACGAACGGTATCATCCGGATGGGTATAATATCGGCATCAATGTGAACGAGGCAGCCGGGCAGTCGGTCTTTCGTACACATGCACCTGATTCCTCGCTACAAGGGGGATGTGCCCAATCCGAAAGGCGGGGTGCGGGGCGTTATTCCGTCCAAGCAGAGTTACAAGGCGAAGGAAACCCTCTCTTCGCCCGTGCAGCCGGAGAAGAAGAAGGGGAAAATGAATTGAATAAAAATTATGTTATCATTAGCTCAATCCAAACAAATGTCGGAAGCTTTTGTAAAAGAAGCTTGCCGTTATCTGAATTTGAATCCAGATACATTGGGAGTCATTTTTACTCCTTATATTCAATCTGTATCTGGAATGTCACAGATGGTGGATGTGCTTCCTGAGGATACAATTGTCGTCGGGGAGAACTTTTTAAATGAATGTGGTGAAAAGAATAGCTCTACTCCGGTAAGAGTCGAGATGTATAGCTGTGTCAGGTACATTTATCAGAGAAGGAAAGCGGGTGGTAAACTTGAATGGAGAGAGGCATGGAAGGATGCGATGAATTATGCGATGGCTTTGTGCTTTTTGAAGGGCATGCAGTTATTATGTTGGACAGATAATCCAGAAGAGTTCTTTGCGGGAGCGTTGAAGATTCTTGCTGAGGAGTTTAATCTTCATTGCAAAGTGTTCAGAATGCCTACAGAACCGTATAATGATCGTTATTTTTACAAGGTTCATCTGGAGAAGGCTGACGCAGATAGATTGTTCTTTCAGTATTCTCGGCGTCTTCCTTTTACTGGTACGGAACCGTCTGCGGGCGAAAAAGGTACGTTGGAAAATCCGTTTGATGACATATATGAGGCGGTGGAATATCTTCAGAAAGTGGAGAAGAAGGCTTATGAGAATGACGCGCTGATGAACGATATTGCCAACATGGGTTATTTCTATGACTTCAGCCAAGGGCATTTCCGTATAAGTTGGGCATCCCCTTATGTGGCTCACCTGAAACAGCCATTCCCGGAGAAGTCTTTCATCATGTCACAAATGGCGCCATTGGATATTACACATCCTGAAGATTTTTATTTCAGCTTGAAACCCAATTTATACAAACACAAGTTTTTGTATCGGGGACAGGCTGATTATTATCCAGGCAAGCCATGTCAGCCAAATCTATTCAGAGATAAAGCTCATAATGAGGCTCATGATTATCTGGATTTTCTGATTTTTTCTCAGGAACTGGAACTGTTGGTGAGGACGCATCCTATTGTTCAATTATTGGAAGGAGGTATAGAATTGCTGCATGACACATTCCGTATAAGGATGCATTATTCGGGACTGGCTCAACATTATTACAACAAGTCTATCATGCTTGATTTTACTTCCGACCTCGAAGTGATGAAATTTTTTGCCACTACAAATTATAAGAGTGACACGGATGAATACGTGCCATGTACAGACGAAGACAAGGTGGGAGTAATTTATTATTATGAGTTGAGATTTCCCGAAGCGTTTCAGCAGCACAAGCACTATGCCATGAAAACAATCGGCAAACAGGTCTTTTCTAGAAGCGGATTGCAAAGTGGATTCCTGCTTGAAATGGACAAAGAAGCGGATTTGAAACAGAACGTCGCAGAAATCAGGAAAGTATATTTTCGTCATCATGCGGAGATTTCGAAGGAAATCTTTGCTTCCAGTCAGGAAGGGAAAGAATTTTTTCCGGATGATATATTGATGCATGCATGGCATGACAGGCTGAAACAGAGGTTCAATGATAAGGTTGTGTCAAGGAAGGCTGTAAGGCTTAATGTGGAACGCAACCCTGGAGAAACGGAAGAAAGCATCATGAAGAAGCTGGCCGGGAAGGGGATAACTGTGGACGACTTCGACCCGTCGTTTACAGAGGAAGAGTTGAGTCAGTTTTATGGGAACATTGAGTCCTGGTGGAATGACTTCTGTGACGATATTTATTTTGCTGATGCAGAGAATGTTTTGTATCGTAAAGCAATGAAAGAAGTTATACATGACCCACGGTATGGATGGGCTTTCAGGAGATGAGACCTAAAAGCCCAAGTTTGATGAAGGCAAGTTTTTTGATGGTGTCTGGAATTATGGGATATTACCATATACGTTGAATCCAGCGTTCTTTTTCTTTAAATCCCCATTGTACATGCCATGTTCTTCCTGTAACTTTATCAAGCAGAAGAAACTGATACATGTTTTGGGTGGGATAAAGTTCAAACGTTCCGCAGCCAGTGTTGTATGAGAGGTCGGTATTGTTAAGACTGATGGAGCCCTCTTTGTCATTGTCTAACGACCATTGTATCAAATCTATTTTTCCGGTCATTGTATCCAGTTTTAGATGGATGTATATATTCTCAGTCGGATAGAGTTTGTATCGGTCTATTCCTCGAATTCTGAATCCGATTTCGTTTAATTGTGCAGCTATTTCTGTAAGTAGGGAATCATTGCGGAGAGAATGATTTGTTTGTGAATATCCATTTAGGCTTAAGAGCAGCAACAGAATGGAAATAAATGAAAATCGTGTCATAAGTAAAGTGTTTAAGGTTAAAAGATTGCTTTTACAGTTAGATAATCATTGATAAAATATCTTTGTATAAAGATATGGAAAATGCTACGATTTGAAAATATTTGCGGCTGAATTTTTATTTAAAATATTCATTTCTTGTTTTTATATAATTAATTCATTTTTTTTGTGAGGGGGAGTTTTCGTTGTATGTGATTTTATCGTGCAAGAAAGTGTGAAGGGGAATTGCTCATTAAATAATTATTTTAAATTTATTTTTACTATGAAAACAAAAGATTTTCTGCTTTATTTATTGGTAGCAGTATTTATGGGAGTATTGGCATCGTGTTCGGGTAGCGAACTGAAGGAGGTTTCTTCAGACGATTGGATTGAATTTCCGGAAGTCGTTTCCTACACGGTGGAACGAGAAGGTGGACAACTGGAAATAACGTTTTCTGCGACGGAGAACTGGTCTTTGTCTGTGCAGGAAGATTGGCTGGATGTTACTCCAGTTTCAGGAAATTCAGGGGAAAATACGATTCTGGTTACGGTGACAGCCAATGAGACCGAGGAGGTGAGAAACAGTACGTTGCGTTTGGTTTCCAAACAGTCGGCTGCTTCTGCGGAAATTACTATTACTCAGAAAGGAATTGATTCAAATGGAGAGTCTGAATCAAACTATCTGGATATGAAACTGGATGACACTTCTGTGCAACTGACATATGAAGCATCCAGTGGAATGGTAAATGTAATGTATCCAGACGGGAATGTGCCGGCGGTTATCCGGGAAGGAAAGGCCATTGTACTTCCTGGTCAGTATGATTATGACATAAGAGTCATCGAGGAGTATGAAACGGAGGGTAATCAGGTGAGTTTGAAAACCAGACAGGGAAATATGTGCGACTTGTTCCGGAATACAGAATTTACGCTAACGACAGATTCTCGACTGGCTTCTTTGAGCCGTACCAGAAGAGGGGGAACTGTCTTCACTCCGTCGCAAGTGACTCTTGTATCAGGAGACTACCGGAAAATCATCTATAGCGAGGAGTCGCGTACTGATATTAATACAGTGGATAATTTGTATACATTCTCGGAAGATTACAAGGAAAATGTACTGTATGAAAAAAACGGAAGTAAGCTGTATTGGGACAGGTGTGCCTTTGACTTGGGCCTGAACAGTGTGTTCTACTTTAATTTCAGTGAGGAGGTGAAAGATGAGATTGAGAAGGGAGACTTGAAGGAGTTTTCTTTCTATCTGGATGGAAAGGTGAATGTAGATTTCCTGATGAAATATCTAGGTGAGAGGGAACTGGCAGAAGAATTGGATGGAATTGTCTTGAAAGAGGTGACTCCTACGCTGGAACTGAAGTTCTTGGTCGGCAATGTGCCGGTCTTTATTTCTCTGGATACGAATCTTGGCAAGCGCTTGGCAATGGAGGCGCGTTCGGAACTGCAAGCCAGTGCGGGACTGAAATTCCAATCGACGGCTCGTTTAGGTATGTCATGGAGTGAGGAGAGAGGTGTGGAATCTATCAAGGAATTTGCGTATGATTATGAAGAGTATGACCCGACTTTCAGTGCGGAGGGTTCTCTTTCGGCTCAGGTGGCTTATTATCCTCAGATAGAGATTTCTATTTATAAATTTATCGGACCTTGGGTAGATATTATTCCTTATCTTCAGCAGGATGTGAAGGCAGGAATGCAGGTGACAGGATCTGGAAACAATTATATAGGTTGGGAGCATACTGTCTCAGCAGGAGTCAGTACACGGATGGGACTGAATTTTGATTTCTTCTTCTTCGATATGAATGCATATAAAACAGGGGTGATGGAGTTGGCTTCTACGCATATTTACGAAGCACCCTACAACTTGTCACTTGTTTCTCCATCAAATGATTTATTTAGCAAGAATGAAGAGATAGAGGCTACATTCAAAGTTACTGCACTGTTAGGGAACGAGGAGGTTCCTTGTGGCGGGGCTTTTGTCCAGTTTGTGGGTGATGGCAGATTGAGCAGCCAATATGCAATGACGGACGAGAATGGTTTGGTGACGGTGAAATGGAATCCAGAGCCGGGTGCATCATCCAGGGCTATTTATCCTATTACGGCTGTGCCGCACTGGTTGCATGCAAGAGTGATAGGTAGTGAGGGAGAAATCATCAAAGAATTTCCTTGGAAGGTGATGGTGGATTAAGGTCTCAAGGGGTAAATACCCAGAAAATCGCTGTAGTAGTTCGAGTTGATTTACTATAGCGATTTTTTGTAAGTATTCGGTAAACCACGTTGCAAATTTGGGGTATTAGTTCCGAATCGGTGTTATTCGTAGTCGATTCGGAACTAATAGTATCTATTCGGAACAAGTTTGATTGGATTTTGCCCAATTACGTGGTAGAAGTTCCTCCATATTTTTCTCATCCCTTTCATAATATGGGATTTTACTCAGGACATCTTCCATCCAGATTCTAGGGTCTACTTCTGCCGACTTGCAGGTGGCTATCAGTGAGTACACGATGGCAGCCCTGTATGCGGATGCGTCGT
>ULRH01004794.1_pt1 | contig 14457 bp, 10 predicted proteins | sample 1955271 | NCBI WGS metagenome assembly ULRH01 (sample SAMEA4835677, study PRJEB28245) | human gut metagenome | biome: gut microbiome; material: fecal sample | place: Denmark | collected 2008 | reverse complement strand
ATAAAGAAAAGAGGGTGAATCGCGTATTACGACACACCCTCTTTCTTTTTTGATAGAGCGAGGTGTCATGCTTTCTTTTGGCAGGCAAGATACACGGATGTCCTCGTTTCCTTCGTAGGGAACGCCCGTTTCCAGCGCACGGAAACGCTCGTTTCCAAGCATGGTAACTCCCGTTTCCTCATAGGGGAACTGTTGTTTCCTAATAGAGGGAACGCTCGTTTCCTTATAGGGGAAACGGATGAAAGTTCCTGTTTTCGTTTGTTACGATGCTTTTAGGCCAGAACCCAGAACGATTTCAGCAAGAGGATGGTCTGGCATACGCCCAAGGTCATACCGTCTCTCCCCATCAGGGAACGAAGCTTGAGCAGGGCGCGGTTGGTCAGATTCATGGACGACTGTTCGTTGATCTCCATGATGGCCGCTATTTCTTTGTGCGAAAGCTCCTTGACGTAGCGCAGGTAGAGGGCTGTCTTCTGGTGTGGAGGCAGCTGCACGATGGCTTTCAGCAAGTATTGGGCCAGTGCAAAGTCCCGGTCGTTTTGCGGAAACATCTGTTCGAAGAGGTCTTCGTCGGTCGGTATCTCAAACGAAGAGGTATCCAGCGAGTCCCTCTCCCGCTCCAGCCCGACAAGCTTGTTGAACAGACTGTTCTTCAATGCTCTCAGCAGATAGGCCCGTACGGTGATGCCTTCGATGCTGATGCGGGTATTGTGATAGAGGTAGACAAAGAGGTCGTGGATGCAGTCTTTGATCAGTTCGCGGTCGGAAGTACATTTCAAGCCATAATTCAACAGCAGGACGTAATACCGTTGGTAGATTACCTCCAGCGCCTTGCGGTCTCCTTGGATCAGAAGATGCCACAGGGTGGTGTCGTCTGTCTGTTCGATGCTTGTTATGTCTTTCATTTTTGGGATTCCTTTTGCAAATAAAGCTATTTTTTATGTTTTGTCCAAGGTTGGAGTGAAATATTGCGGGTGTTTGGAGATGCTTGCGGCCTTTTTTTTATTCTTCTGAAAAAAAAGTTTCCGATAAGTGAGTAGGTTTTTCGTGCGAAGCTCTTTTAAATACAAAGGGCTGATTTATGAGATATGAGATATAAGATAAGTGACATAAAGCGCGTGCTGTCCCGGCTGGTAACTTACTTCCGGGTTCAGGAAGATGCCTCCTCGCAACAGGAGATGAATGAGTTGTGGCGTCGGATTGACCGCAGCATCGATGCCCGCCGCAGCAAACGTCGGATAATGATGTGGAGCAGTGTGTCGGCGGCAGCGTTGCTGGCAGGTTGCATTTGGTTGGGAGCGGGACATTACCGGAAGCAGCAACCCGATTTGTCGGTTGTCGCGGCCTGTTTGATGGAAAAGGTGATGGAAGCAGACGAAATCCAGCTGATAGTCGCTCCTGGGCAGATGCTTCGGGTGAAAGACGGAGGTACGGTGACTTATCAACAGAATGGCGGTATCCAAGTGGATGAGAATGTGCTTTCAAGTGATGAAATGCAAAATGGCCCCTATGACCAGATTATTGTACCCAAAGGGCGTTTGGGAAGGCTGATATTATCGGATGGGACAGAATTGTACATAAATTCGGGTACTAAAGTCGTTTATCCTGAACGATTTGAAAGAAAACGGCGTGAGATTTTTGTGGATGGTGAGATTTATATCGATGTGCGCCGTGACGGAACAGCACCGTTTGTCGTGAAGACAGCGCATTTCGATGTAGAAGTGTTGGGCACTGCTTTCGATGTCAGAGCTTATAGCAATGAAGATAGTTGCGATGAAATTGTTTTACTTCGAGGGGCTGTGAATGTGAAAAGCGTTTCTGGCGCTGAAGTAAAACTGATACCCGACAAGAAAGCGGTTGTATCAGCTAATGGAGTCATACATACGGAAACGGTGGATGCAGCCGACTATATTCTATGGACCAAAGGGATTTTGCCATTGAACAACGGTACTATAGGAGATATCGTAGATGACTTGAGCCGCTATTACGATGTGAAGATCACTTGTGAGGAGAATATTAGAAATATAAGAATTGCCGGCAAAATTGATTTGCAGCAGGGAGTGGAAGAAGCGCTTCGGAATCTTTCACTTACAGGAGGATTCTCTTGTATGAAGCAGTCGGATGCTTATATTTTGTATTCTCAGAATAGTGACCGATATTAAAATAACGAGAGTAATAATCCGATGTTTAACTTTAAAGTATTGCCTATGAGTATATATTTTAAAAAAAGAAATCCATACAATATTGAGAATATGTTTGGATCCGTGAAGAACACCTAATGTTGGTAATTAAATCAGTATAGAAATATTATGAAAAAAGGAATGAAAAACGCAATCATGATGTCTCGGTTGACGAAATTTATGTTTGCAGTGGGATTTTTATTAACCACAATTTTTAGTTATGCCGGTAATTTGGCATATGCGCAAAAACAGACTTTTACATTTGATTTGAAGAACGTAACTGTTAAAACCGTACTCCAAACCATTGAGAAACGGAGTGAGTTCATCTTTATGTATCGTTCCGATTTGTTTGATGCTTCAAAGAGGGTGTCGGTGAGTGCTGACAAACAGAGTATTTCCCAGATTTTGGATCAAATATTGGCAGGTACAGCAGTGACATACGAAATTAATGATAGACAGATTTTGTTGAAAGCAGCGGATGAAAAAGAGAATTCTTTTTTACAGACTGGCAATTCTAAGAAAATCAGCGGAATTGTGACTGATGGAACAAGCCAAGAGCCCATTATCGGTGCTAATGTGTTGGTAATCGGTAGTACAAATGGTGTTATTACTGATTTGGAGGGGCGTTTTACCCTTGATGTTCCGCAAGGTGCAAAATTGAAAATTTCCTATTTGGGTTATGTGACGAAGGAACTGGTTGTTGGTGATGCAACCAATTATGTGATTCAGCTTTTTGAAGATTCCAAAGCGTTGGACGAAGTGGTAGTTGTGGGTTATGGTACACAAAAGAAAGTCAATGTCATAGGTTCGATAGCGATGGTAGATGCGGAAAAACTTGAAAACCGTGCAACATCTTCTGTTGTATCAGCATTGACAGGACAAATGCCGGGTGTTACGATTACACAGCCTGGAGGTCGTCCTGGTGAAAACACAGGTACTATACGAGTACGTGGCGTAGGATCATTTGGAGCAACGCCTGATGCTTTGATATTGATTGATGGTATTCCCGGCAACATGACAGATATTAATCCTAATGACATTGAGTCAATTTCTGTGTTGAAGGATGCTGCAACAGCAGCTATATATGGAGCTCGTGCGGCTAATGGAGTTGTTCTGGTAACTACTAAAAAAGGTAAGGCTTCCAAGGTTTCTGTTTCCTATAATGGCTATGTAGGATTTAATCGGGCAACGGCTCTTCCTGAATATGTGGATAGCTGGGATTATGCTCGTTTGTTAAATGAAGCAGAAGGAATGACTCGTTTTACAGATGAAGACATTCAGGCAATGCGTGATGGAAGTCAGCCGGATCGTTTTGCCAATGAACAACCGGTAGATGATATATTTTCAGGCAATGGTTTCCAGACAGGACATGATTTGTCATTGAATGGCGGAAATGAGAAGACACAATATTTCGCTTCCTTTGGCTATTTGAGTCAAAATGGTATAGTACCGGGTAATAATTACTCCCGCTATACGGGCCGTTTGAATTTGACCTCAGAGCTGGCGAAAGACTTGAAGCTGACGATTCGTTTGAGAGGAGACCGAAGAAATGTGAAAGAACCGGGTACGGCTGGTTCTGTGGATGGAGATGGCATGATGTTGCTGATTCAGCAGGGAATGCGTTTTCCGGGATATATGCCTTCTCAGCTGAGCAATGGAAATTGGGGACCTGGTGTGAAGAATTTTGGAACAGCTAAGGCTTGGTTGGCATCTGAATCCTTCAGTGAAAAACCTACAATACGTTTGAATTCTGTAGTTAGTTTGGATTATTCTCCGATAAAAGGGCTGAAATTGTCGGCGATAGGAGCTTATAATTTTGCCAATACCCGAACCAAGGCTTATCGTGCTACACTGCCAGTGGAAATAGATGGAGTTGTCAAAACATTAGGCCCTTCTTCGCTGGAGGAAAGTAGTACAAATACTGAATATAAGTCTTTCCAGGCAACGGCAAATTATACCACTTCATTTGCAGGAAAACACAATATTGATGCTTTGATTGGTTATTCTTGGGAAGAGGAATCTGCTCGTGATTTAAGTGCAAGTCGCCAAAATTTCCCTAATAACAACTATCCTTACTTGACCGTAGGTTCTCCTGATGTACAGAAAAACTCAGGTGGTGGTAATGATTGGGTTATCCAGTCGTATTTTGGCCGTTTGCAATATAATTTTATGGAAAAATATTTGGCTGAGGTTACGATGAGATATGATGGCTCTTCTCGTTTCCCGAAAGATTCTCGTTATGCCTTTTTCCCTTCTGCAGCATTGGGTTGGAGAATTTCGGAAGAAAATTTTATTAAAGAGAATGAGAGCTTGGATTTCATCTCTAACTTGAAATTGAAGGCTTCAGTAGGTATGTTAGGTAATAATAATATTGGTAATTATGCTTATCAATCGGTTTATCAATTGGGGCAAGCTTACAATTACCCGTTTGGTGGTGTTATAAATCAAGGTGCAGCTTTGGTAACTTATACTGATCCGACATTAAAATGGGAAACAACGCGGACCTATGACATTGGTTTTGAATCGATATTATGGGATGGCCTGTTATCAGCTAATGTAACTTATTTCAATAGATATACATATGATATTTTATATAAGCCGAACGCAAGTGCTTCTTCCATATTTGGTTTGCAAATGAGTGAGGTTAATACAGGAGAAGCCTCCAATCGGGGTTGGGAATTTGAACTTGGGCATCGAAATACGGTAGGTGATTTTAGTTATGGTATAAGTGCAAATTTCTCTATTATTAATAATAAAGTTGAGTCTTTGGGTGTGGGCAATGTTCAACAACCTAATGGCTTGGTAGGTGATGGTTCCAGTTTGTTTGTCGGTTATCCCATGCAGATGTATTATGGTTATGTGGCAGATGGTGTATTCTTGGATCAGGCAGATATAGATGCTTGGTTTGCCCATACTGATCAGTCTTCATTGGGAGCTAACCATGCAAATACTAAACCTGGTGATATCCGTTATAAAGACATTTCGGGACCTGATGGAGTGCCGGATGGAAAAGTGGATGCTACTTACGACCGTGTATACTTGGGATCACAGATTCCTAAATATACATTTGGCTTGTCTTTAAATGCCGCATACAAAGGATTTGATTTGAATTTGTTCTTACAAGGTGTGGCAGGTGTAAAAGGAATGTTGAATAATTATTCAGGTTGGGCGTTCTGGAGCGAAGGCAATGTGCAGAAATGGCAAATGGAAGAAGCCTTTGATCCGAAGAATCCTGAAAGATATCCGGGTTATCCGCGTATTCAGAATCTGGGAAATTCGGTTGGTATTAATAATCAGACTTCTGATTTTTGGGTACGTAATGCTTCTTATTTGCGTGTCAAGAATGTACAATTGGGATATACTCTGCCGAAATCTGTTTTGAATGGAACCTTTATTTCCAGTGTCCGTTTCTATCTATCGGCAGAAAATCCATTGACATTCCATGGATATCCTACAGGTTGGGACCCGGAAATCAATTCAGGTGGTCAGTTCTATCCGGTTTTATCAACTTATACATTTGGTGTGAATCTTAAATTTTAGAAGATATGAAAAATAGAATAAATAAAATAGGAATAATCTTGACTGCATCATTAATGTTGTCGGGATGTGACATGGATCGATATCCGCTAACAAGTTTTAGTGAAGATACGTTTTATTCAGATGAAGCAAATGTCAAACTGGCTTTGACTGGCCTATATCGTGGCAATATCACGTTAGGAGTTGATTATGGTGCGGCTGATTGGTGGGCATACAGTGCAGTTATCTTGTTGGATGGAGTTTCTGATATAGGTTATGACCGAAGAGGCTTTAATAATGATCTGGGAAAACTTACTTCTGGACAACTTCAGGATAATAATGGCTGGGTGAAGAGTTTATATCAGTCTCCATATAAAAGAATCAGTGCATGTTGCCGTTTCCTGGAGGGACTTGATAAGATTGGAGGTCAAAGTACGGAAATGCAACGGATGCGGGCCGAGGCGCGGTTTATTCGTGCATTGCAATATTTTTATTTAGGTTCCTATTATCATGATGTTCCTTTAGTCAAAACGGTATTGACATTGGATGAGGCAAATAATGTAGAAAAATCAACCCGGAAAGAGGTTTTGGAATATGCTGCTTCTGAGTTGGATGAGGTTTCCAAGGTATTGCCACGCCAGAAAGATTTGCAGGGTTCGGAGTTGGGGCGTGCTACGGCACAAGCAGCTTTAGCTTATTTGGCCCGCACTTATATGATTTTGGAGGATTATCCGAAAGCTGCTCAGGCTTGTAAACAAATTATGGATTGGGGGGATAATGAATTGGAACCTGATTATCAAAAATTGTTTTATCCTTCCAATAGAGCAAATAAGGAGTTTATTTTCGCGTCTCAATTTGTTGATGATTTGGCAGGTACAGGTTTGCCTCAACATGTTTATCCTATAAAAGACGGTGGATGGTGCTTGGTTAATGCAAGTAATAATTTGTTTGAAGCATATGATTTTAAGGATGGAACCCCTTTCAGTTACGATGATCCTCAGTTTAACAAAGAGAACTTCGGCGCGAACCGTGATCCTCGTTTGGATTATACCATATATTATGATGGCGCAACTTTTAAGGGTACAAAATATTCTTGTAATCCTGAAACAACGGCTGCCGACAAGATAGGACCGGGTCAGACCACTCAAACGGGATACTTGATGCGTAAATATTTGGATGAAGGCTGGAGTGGAGATATTAACGCATATGGTATAGCAGTACCTTTAGCACGTTATGCTGATATTTTATTGTTGTATCTGGAAGCGAAGGTAAAGGCAGGTGAGGTAATTAATCAGACTTTATTGGATGCAACAATTAATAAAGTGCGTGGAAGAGAAAGTGTAAATATGCCTCCTATTACAGAAACCAATTCTGCTGATTTGATGAAGATAATTCAGAAGGAACGCATGATCGAGTTAGCTTTTGAAGGTTGGCGCTTGTGGGATTTGTATCGTTGGGGAATTGCTGAAGAAAGGTTGAATATGGATATTTATGGTTCTCCGTTCTATGTGTCTAATCAAGATTTGATGAAGAAAAAGGATGGAGTACGTGATCCTTGGGACAGATGGTATGTAAATACGCGTTCCTTTGTGAGTGGACAAGAAGTTTGGCCTATACCTTTGGCAGAGAAGAATATCAATCCGAACTTGCGATGAGTTAGGGTGATTTTTGTCACAAATAAAACCTGAGGATTTCGTTAGACAAATCATTTGTTTTGTCGGTTTTATACGGAATCCTCGGGCTTTCCTATAATGTAGTTACCATGAAACATGCTGTTCCCTTTTGCCTTTTTCTTGGGGCTTTCCCGCTATTGCCTGCTGCCTTGTATGCACAAGACAGGCAAATGCCTAATGTAATCTTTATCTTGGCCGATGATATCGGCTATACAGATTTTGGCTGTTATGGTGCGACTCGGATAAAGACTCCGGCTGTTGATCAGTTGGCGGCAGAAGGAGTACGTTTTACTTACGCGTATGCGCCTGCTTCCACTTCCTCGCCGTCCCGTTATGCTTTACTCACGGGAGAATATGCTTGGCGCAAGAACGTTGGTATCTTGCCTGCAGATGCTCCATTGAGCATAGATCCGGCAAGGATGACACTACCGGGCTTTTTGAAAAAACATGGTTATCGGACAGGGCTGGTGGGTAAATGGCATTTAGGATTGGGAGAAAAGGGGACACCAGTCGATTTCAATGGGGACATTCAGGCAGGTCCATTGGCTGTAGGATTTGATTATGCCTATTATTTCCCGGCTACGAACGATCGTGTCCCTTGTGTATACATTGAAAATACTCGTGTAGTGGGGTTGGAATCCGTTGATCCGATAACGGTTTCTTATCGCAGGAAAGTGGGAGACGATCCTACCGGGCGTGAACATCCCGAACTGCTGAAGCTGAAACCTCACCTTGGCCATGACGCCACGATTGTGAACGGCATCAGCCGTATTGGCTGGATGGCGGGAGGAGAGAAGGCGCGATGGAAAGACGAAGAGATGGCCTTTGTATTGTTGGAGAGAGCCAAAGCGTTTGTACAAGAGCATGCCGGCGAACCTTTCTTCCTATATTATGCGCCACACAATGCGCACGAACCGCGGGTACCATCGGAAGCTTTCCGGGGAAAGTCGGCTGCAGGAATTTATGGAGACGTGATTGAAGAGTTTGATTATTGTGTGGGGGAATTGGTGAAAACATTGAAAGAAAATAACCTTTACGACAATACGCTTGTTGTCATTTCCAGTGATAATGGGCCGATGATTAAGGAAGGATATAAGGATGGTGCGCTGGAAAACATGAACGGACATGATCCTTACGGCGGGTTGCGCGGACAGAAGTATTCTTTGTACGAAGCCGGTACTCGTGTGCCGTTTATTTTCTCTTGGCCGGAACGGATCAGGAAACCTTTCGTTCAGAAGGAATGTTTTTACTTATCTGGATATGTTGTCTACGTTTGCAGGGTTGTTGGAACTGCCCATTGCTCCAGAAGAGGCCAACGACAGTAAGGATGCTTCTGATTTGTTTCTGAAGAGAGATGCTGGCCCCTATAGGGAATATGTCATGATTCAAAACAACGGCGGACAAATCGCTATCCGCAAGGATAACTGGAAATTCATTCCTGCCACCCAGAATCGGGGAGCCGAACTCTACGATTTGGATAGGGACCCTTCCGAATTGCACGATTTGACGAATGCTTATCCTGAGAAGGTAACTCAACTGCAGAAATATGTAGAACGGGATTATAAGAAGAATGTCAACAAACAAACCAAATAATGTTATATGAAAACAAAACTTTTAGTGGGCTTGGGAGTCAGTACTTCCCTGCTCTCTGCTTGCGGCAGTAAGCAACAGGAAGAAGTAAAACAACCGAATGTGATTTTCATTGTAGCCGATGATTTGGGTTACGGAGATTTGAGTTGTTATGGTGCGAAACGTGTTCAGACACCGAATGTGGATCGATTGTCGGCTGAAGGTCTGCGCTTTACAGATGCGCATGCGGTAGCTTCTACCAGTACGCCTTCCCGCTATTCTCTTTTTACGGGACATTATAGTTGGAGGAGAAATGATACGGGTATCGCGACTGGTGATGCGGGTATGGTGATTCGTCCGGAGCAGACCACTGTGGCCGATATATTTAAGGCGGCGGGTTATACGACGGGAGCTATCGGAAAGTGGCATCTGGGATTGGGTGACAAGGCTGGTACACAGGACTGGAATGGCTTTGTTTCTCCGGGACCTCAGGATTTGGGTTTCGATTATTCTTATTTGATGGCGGCTACGGGCGACCGTGTACCTTGTGTGTGGATGGAAAACCAACGGGTGGCAAACTACGATCCTGAGGCTCCGATTCAGGTTAGCTATAAGACCCCTTTCCCCGGTGAACCTTTGGGAAAGGACCATCCGGAAATGTTGACCAAACTGAAACCGTCGCCTAACCATGGTCATGATATGGCCATCGTCAACGGTATATCACGCATCGGTTACATGAAAGGAGGTGGAAAGGCTCTTTGGGAGGATGAAAACATTGCTGATACGATTGCTGCCAAGGCTGTACAGTTCATTGAACGGCAAAAGGAGAAACCTTTCTTTTTGTATGTCGGTACGAACGACATACACGTGCCTCGCTATCCGCACGAACGTTTCCGTGACAAGAGTGGAATGGGTTATCGTGGCGATGCCATTCTTCAGTTCGACTGGACAGTCGGTATGATTGTGGAGGCATTGGAGAAGGCCGGTATTTTGGACAATACTCTGATTGTGCTGACCAGTGACAACGGTCCGGTGGTAGATGACGGATATGCCGACAAAGCTGTTGAATTGTTGGGTGACCATCGTCCATGGGGTGAGTTTCGTGGAGGCAAATACAGTAATTTTGAGGCTGGAACACGCGTACCGTTTATCGTACATTGGCCTGCTGTGGTTAAGCCAGGTATTTCGGACGCATTGTTTTCGCATATCGACATGTTTGGTTCGATGGAAAAACTGACCGGACAAGATATGGGTGAAGCGGCAGGAATGGATAGTCAGAACTATTTGGCAACCTTGACTGGTGAAGACAAGATGGGACGCGATTATGTTATTGAAGCATCCGGTTCGCTTTCCATTAGCGATGGTGAATGGAAATATATTACACCGAACAAAGGACCGGCCTATAATAAACTGACGAATACAGAACTGGGCAATTCGGAGGATGAACAGCTCTATAACTTGCATGAAGATGTGGGTGAGAAGCAGAATGTGGCGAAGAAGTATCCGGATAAAGTCAAGGAAATGAAGCAGATCTTGGAGCAGGAAAAACAGAAAGGCTTTCGGGAGGAGTGGGTGTATTGACTTGTGGTTGTAATGGATTAGATGTATGAAAATCTTAGGTAAAAAGAGTTTGTTGCTGTTTTCGGGTTTGGTAACCATGGGGCAGCAAGCTGATGCTTGGGGCGGTCGGTCAGACCGTCCCAATGTATTGATTATCCTGTTGGATGACGCCGGCTACAACGACTTCGGCTTTATGGGATCTCCTGATTTACGTACTCTCAATATTGATGCGTTGGCGGCAGACGGAGTGATATTTACCGATGGACATGTAGCCGCAACGGTGAGTAGTCCTTCACGTGCTTGTCTGATGACCGGCCGTTACGGACATCGTTTCGGCTATGAATGTAATCCTGATCATAGCACGGACGGACTCCCTTTGGATGAACAGACCTTGGGAGAGATATTTAAGGAAGCAGGTTATCATACAGTTGCTATCGGTAAGTGGCATTTGGGAAGCCGCGACGAGCAACATCCCAACAGACGGGGATTTGATTTGTTTTATGGTATGAAAGCTGGGTCGCGGGGATATTTCTATGATGAAACCCAAAGCGATAAGCCTGGAGATGGGCGGAACCTGCTTCTGAATGAAGATCAGGTGAAATTTGATGGCTACCTGACGGATGTTTTTTCGTGCAAGGCCGTGGACTTCATTAAAGAAACGAAAGAGCCTTTTATGATGTATTTGGCCTATAATGCCGTACATACCCCCATGCAGGCTACGCAGGAAGATATGGCGTTGTTTGAGGGGCATCCCCGACAGAAACTGGCTGCGATGACTCATGCACTGGACAGAGGAATAGGCTGTGTAGTTCGTGCACTGAAAGAATCAGGCAAATATGACAACACGCTTATTTTCTTTCTGAGCGACAATGGTGGGGCTACTAACAATCAGTCGTCCAACCATCCGTTGAAGGGGTTTAAAGGTAACAAGTTTGAAGGTGGCCATCGTGTTCCGTTCTTTATGGTATGGAGACAGGGATCTGTTTTGCCGGGGCAATATGACGGTCTTGTTTCCTCCTTGGATATTTTTGCAACTGCAGTAGCAGCGGCTGGTATTCGGAAAACGAAGAAACCATTGGACGGTGTGTCGCTTCTTCCTTATGTTTCAGGTAAAAAGAAGGGGAATCCTCATGAGGAATTGTATTGGCGTAAAATGGATACCCGTGCCATTCGTTGTGGCGATTATAAACTGATTGTTACGCAGGGAGTGGATTCTGTTTTGTACGACGTACGGAAGGACATGCAGGAGCAAGTAGACATAAAGGAAGCAAAACCGGAAGTTTTTCATCGGTTATATATGAAACTTGCCCGATGGGAACGCGAAGAATGTGTCGCTCCGTTGTGGATAGAAGAAGGATGGGCTGAAATTACAAACGGTTACCACAGGCAGTTGATGCACAATGAGATAAAAACAGCCCGTGATTTGCAGAAAACAAAAGGAAAGAAATGAATTTATGAACAAATATCAATCATTGGTCAAGAAGACGGTTTACTTGGGATGGGGGATAGGCAGTATAGTGCTTTCTGGAGAACTTTGTGCGCAAGGTTCAGTATTTTCCTTCAAGCCCAATGTTATCTATATTTTATGTGATGACTTGGGTTATGGGGAAGTGGGCTATAACGGTCAAGAAAAAATTGAGACCCCTGAACTTGACCGTCTGGCTTCTCAAGGAATGATTTTTTCGAATCATTATTGCGGGAATGCAGTAAGTGCTCCTTCTCGGTGTGTGTTATTGACTGGCAGACATCCGGGGCATGCACTGATTCGGGCCAACAGTCCAGGGTATCCTGATGGTCAGGTTCCATTGCTAGAAGGAAGCGAAACGATTGGGAAACTGATGCAAAGAGCCGGATACAAAACAGCATGTATAGGAAAATGGGGCTTGGGAGCATTCTCGAACTCGGGTAATCCGAATAGACAAGGTTTTGATTATTTTTTCGGTTATACTGATCAGGTACATGCCCATGATTACTATCCCAGTTATTTGTGGAAGAACGGTGAGAAGGTGCAGTTGAACAGACAGGGTATTTGTAAGGATTACAGTCATGATTTGTTTACGGAAGAAGCTTTTCGCTTTATTAAGGAGAATCAAGAACGACCGTTCTTTCTGTACCTGGCTTATACGATTCCTCACGTGAAATATCAGGTACCGGACTTGGCGCAATATAAAGATCGGGACTGGCCGGAGAACATGAAAATTCATGCGGCCATGACTTCACGTTTGGATAAGGATGTGGGACGTTTGGTCTCTTTGTTGGAGGAGTTGAAGCTGGATGAAAATACATTGATTATTTTTAGCAGTGATAATGGGGCACATGGGCAGTTCGGTTCTTTTGAGTTCTTCCGGACATCTGGTGAGCTGCGTGACAAAAAACGGAGTTTGTATGAAGGAGGAGTGCGTTCACCGACTTTTGCCTATTGGCCGGGAACTGTACCTTCTGGTACTGCTACTGATCATATCTCGGCTTTTTGGGACGTGCTGCCTACCTTGTCGGAACTGACAGGCGAACCTGTTCGGGGTGAAACGGATGGTATCTCTTTCCTGCCGACCTTGTTGGGGCAATTTGACAGGCAACATCAGCATGATTATCTGTACTGGGAATTATATGAAGGGCGTCCACAATGTGCTGTGAGATATAAACAATGGAAAGGAGTTGTTAGAGATATGCGCAAGGGGTTGAGCGTGGAGCTTTATGATGTGGAAAATGATGAACGTGAAACTCGGAATGTGGCTGCTGATTATCCCGCAGTCGTAGACTCTATCAAAGGCATGATGATGCGTTCGCACGAGCCGAATCCTTATTGGGATAAAGATAACAAACCGCTGTTTGATTTGGAAAAGGCATGTCGGGCTAATGGAGTGGAAGTGCGGATGAAAGATACGAATACGAATCTAAAAAATAGATGAGAAGGATTTGGAAATGAAAAGAAGGATTGTGTCTGATGTCATGTTTCTCTCGGTCTTGGGGGGTATAAATCCTGTTGTAGCTCAAGAAATAAAGTCTGTACGTCCCAACTTTGTCTGGTTTATGACGGAAGATGTTTCCAGCTATTTTCTGGATATCTATAATGAGGGACGGTTCGGTGCTGTTACTCCCCACGTGAAAGAGTTGGCGCGTGGAGGTCTTGTGTTCAATAACGCATACAGCAACGCGCCTGTCAGCTCGGCAGCACGTTCTACGTTGATTACGGGGTGTTATGCTCCTCGTATAGGTGTTCATTTGCACCGGAAGATGGAAGAGGTTCCTATGCCGGAAGGGTTGCATATGTTCCCGTATTACTTGCGAGCTGCCGGATATCATACGTCCAATGCTGCAAAAACAGATTATAACTGCTTTTTGGATAAAGAAGCGTGGAATATTGTATCCGGTAAGATTGGGGCTTGGCGGATGAGGCCGGATAAGGACATGCCGTTTTTTCATGTACGTACTTGTGCGGTGACTCATGAAAGCAGTTTGCATTTCTCGGAGGAAAAGATGCATGAATCACACTTTGCTACATGGCTGGACTCGATTTATATCCATCCCAACCATCCTGATACGGAATTGTTCCGCTATACTTATGCCTCTTTTTATAATCGGATCAGTGAGTCGGATGCGGAATTGGGACGGCTCATAGCCATGCTGGAAGAGGATGGGGAGCTTGACAATACTTTTATTTTTTATTTTGGAGATAATGGTGGCGCACTACCTGGTTCCAAGGGGTATACAACCGAAACGGGATTGCGTGTACCTTTAGTCGTGTATATCCCTGAACGGTGGCGAGACAAGCTTCCTCTGCAGGTGGGTACGAGAGTGGATGGTATGGTCAGCTTTGTAGACTTCGGTCCGACATTGTTACGTCTGGCGGGTATTGATGTGCCCGAGGGGATGGATGGAATTCCTTTCCTGGGAGACGATATTTCATTGGATAACCTCACTACTGTCCCGTAAAAGTTGATAAATAGTTCTTTGAAATT
>ULRH01025483.1_pt1 | contig 14466 bp, 10 predicted proteins | sample 1955271 | NCBI WGS metagenome assembly ULRH01 (sample SAMEA4835677, study PRJEB28245) | human gut metagenome | biome: gut microbiome; material: fecal sample | place: Denmark | collected 2008 | reverse complement strand
TTTTAGCCACAACGGTAACGCGCATCTCATCGGACAGGTTCTCATCGAACGCAGTACCCCAGATGATGTTTGCATCGGGGTGAGCGCTCTGGGTGATGAGGCCGGCAGCAGTCTCGACATCCTCCAGGCCGATATCGGGGCTGGAGGTGATGTTGATGATCACGCCGTGTGCACCGGCAATGCTGGTTTCCAGCAGCGGAGAGGAGATCGCAGCCTTGGCGGCGTTCTCTGCCTTACCTGCGCCCTTGGCGCTGCCCACGCCCATGTGGGCGTAACCGGCATCCTTCATAATGGAGCGCACATCGGCGAAGTCCAGGTTGATGAAGGCGGGCACATTGATCAGAGCAGAGATGGACTCCACGCCCTGACGCAGCACATTATCGGCGGCCTGGAAGGCGTTCATCAGAGTGATCTTTTCCTGGCTGATCATCTTCAGGCGCTCATTCGGGATAACGATCAGGCTGTCAACGTGCATGAGCAGGTTTGCAATGCCCTGCTCTGCCAGGCCCATCTTGCGCTTGCCCTCAAAGGAGAAGGGCTTGGTGACGATGCCCACGGTCAGGATGCCCAGATCATGTGCCACCTCAGCCACAACAGGAGCCGCACCCGTGCCGGTGCCGCCGCCCATACCGGCGGTGATAAAGACCATCTGGGAGCCCTTCAGGGCATTTGCGATCTCGTCCTTGCTTTCCTCGGCAGCACGCTGGCCGATCTCAGGATCAGCGCCCGCGCCGCGGCCCTTGGTGAGCTTGGAGCCCAGCTGCACCTTGGTGGCAGCATGGTTCTTGGCCAGCGCCTGCTGGTCGGTGTTCATTGCAATAAATTCTACGCCCTGCAGACCGTCGCTGACCATGCGGTTGACTGCGTTGCCGCCGCCGCCGCCCACACCAATGACCTTGATCGTCGTAACGTTTTCATCCATTTCTTCGTCGAGCATGAGTGCCATAACTTTTGTCCTCCATCGGATATGTTATCGTAAACCTGCGCTTTTCGCACAAGAAGAGTTCGATACTATACTTATATAACTGTATCGTATCATCTTTTTGCCCCGATTGCAAGACAAATTTGTTTTTTTACAGAGGTTTTTTTCGCCGACCTGTTTTCCGGGGCCGATTCCCTCCGAATTTGCGCCCCTAAACCGGCCAAAATCTCTGTAAATCCGGCATATCCCCGGTCGATATGCGCCGGGTGGGTGATGACCGTGGTTCCCCGGGCCGCAAGCCCCGCCAGCACCAGTGCCGCCCCGCCCCGCAGGTCGGGGGCATCCACCACGGTGCCGCGCAAAAGGCCGCCCGGCGCAATGGTCAGCCCCCTGCCCGCCGCTTCGGCCTGTGCGCCCAGGCGGCAAAAACCCTCGGCACAGCCGAACCGGCGCTCAAAGATCACGTCCTCGATGCTGCTTTCGCTGTCGGCACAGAGCATTGCCGCCGCCAGCAGCGGGGCGGCATCGGTGGCAAGGGCCGGATAGGCCCCGGTGAACACCCGGCCTGCCCCGTGCAGCCGCCCAAAGCGGGAAATTCGCACCGTATCCCCCGCCGGTTCCACCCGGCACCCCATTTGTCCCAGAATTTCCAGCACCGGCGCATAGAGCGCAGGGGCGCAGCCGGTCAGTTCCACCCGGCCGCCCGCCGCCGCACAGCCGCAGGCCAGCGTGGAAGCAAAAATACGGTCGGGCAGGGGCGAAAAACAGCACCCGGAAAGCCCCCGCCGCCCTTCGATGCGGATCGTGGAGCTGCCCGCCCCCTCGATGCAGCCGCCGCACCGGTTCAGAAAAGCGGCAAGGTCGGCGATCTCCGGTTCCCGGGCCGCTCCCCGCAGGATGGTCCTGCCTCTGGCACAGGCAGCGGCCAGCAGAAGCGTCTCGGTGGCCCCTACGCTGGGGAAACGCAGGGTGATCTCGGCCCCGTGCAGGCCGGAGGGAGCCGTCAGCACCAGCCGCCCCTCCCCCGCTTCCAGCTCCACCGCCCCCATTTTTGCCAGCCCTGCCAGATGCAGGTCGATGGGCCGGGCCCCGATGCGGCACCCGCCGGGCAGGCTGGTCTCGGCGCGGCCCAGCCTTGCCAGCAGGGGCGCGCAGAACAAAATGGAGGCCCGCATTTGTCCCGCTGTTTGCCCCGGCAGGGTGCTGTTGGCAGGCGGGCCGGAGAGCACTGCATCACTGCCCTCCCACCGGGCGGCACAGCCCACGCCCCGCAAAAGCGCCATGCAGTGTTCCACATCCGCAAGGCGGGGCACAGCCTGGAGCCGCACCTCTCCCGTGCAGAGCAGCGATGCCGCAAAAAGCGGCAGAACGCTGTTTTTCGCCGCCGGAATTTTTACACTTCCGTTCAGCGGGCGGCCCCCTGTCACCACGATCCGTTCCTCCATGTCCGTGCCCCCATTCCGCAAAAGATACCCCACCGTATGCAAAACAGGGCCGGAGTGTGAGGCGGACAAGTTTGTTTTGTAATTTATAGCATCCTCGCCCTCTCAGGCGCTTCGCGCCAGCTCTCCCAAAGGGAGAGCCTTTGGCAATTCAACTTTATGTTTTCTATTCCGTCAGGTTTCACCTCTTGATACGGATAGAACAATACCCATCTCTCCCAACAACATCATCAAGCTCGTTCCTCCGGAGGAGAAAAAGGGCAGGCTGATGCCGGTGTTGGGGATGGTATTGGTGACCACGGCCACATTGAGGACAGCCTGCAGGGCCACCTGCACGGTAAAGCCCACCACCAGCAGCGCCCCAAAACGGTCGGGAGCATGGGCGGCAATGGTAATGCCCCGCCAGAGCAGCAGCACGAACAGCAGCACCACGGCGCAGGCCCCCACAAAGCCCAGTTCCTCGCAGACGATGGAGAAGATGAAGTCGTTCTGGGGTTCGGGCACAAACAGATGCTTCTGGCGGCTGTTCCCCAGCCCCAGCCCGGTGGCCCCGCCGGAGCCGATGGCGTACAGGCTCTGGATGGTCTGGTGGCCGTCCCCCAGCGGGTCGGCAAAGGGGTCCTGCCAAGAGCGCAGGCGGTCGGCGGCGTAGGGCACAAGGTCCGGCATAACGACCACCGCCGCCCCGATGGCGGCCGCCCCGCCCACGCCCGCCAGCACGAACCACCGTAGACCTGTGCCGCCCACGAACATCAGCACAGCTCCGATGCCCAGGATCAGCAAGGTGCCTGAAAGATGGGGCTCCAGCAGCATCAGCGCTGCCACCACCCCCAGCACCAGCGCAAAGGGCAGCACCCCCACCGCAAAGCTGCGCATCCTGTCATGGTTCAGCGAGATGATGTGCGAAAACACCAGCACCACGGCAAATTTTGCGATCTCGCTTGGCTGCAGGGTGCCCACCCCCGGCAGCACCAGCCACCGTTTGCAGCCGTTGTATTCCGGCATAAAAAGCACCACCGCAAGCAGCACCAGCGAGACCCCCAGCAGCGGCCAGGCCAATTTGTGGAAGATGTGATAGTCCACCCGGCTGGCCAGCCACAGCCCCGCAATGCCCATGGCAGCGTAGAGCAGCTGGGGGCGCAGGTAGGCAAAGGCATCGCCCCGCCGGTAAAGGGCCACCGCCCCCGACGCACTGCCCAGCATCACCAGCCCGAACCCCACCAGCGTGAGTACCAGCACCAGAAACGGCAGATCCATGGCCGGCAGCGGCTGCAGCGGTGCCTTGTGCCGCCCGCCTGCCAAGGCAGTCAGTTTCATGTCGTCACCCCCAGTTTTACTATTGTACGCCATGCTGCTGTTGGCTATACGGATATTATCGTGACGTTGTGCATATCTTGTACACTAGCTCACCCTCTCAGGCGCTTTGCGCCAGCTCCCCCAAAGGGGGAGCTTTTGACAAAATCATAAACTTTGTATCGAATGCCAAGGCCTCTCCCTTCGGGAGAGGTGGCATCGCGTCAGCGATGACGGAGAGGGTGAGCCCGTTAAAGGGGGTGACATCATGCCCAGATTTCTCCGCACCCTGCCCGAGCGGGGATTCCGCCGCCGGGCACGGGCCGTGGCGGTGCTGTTCTGTGCCGTCTGCCTGGGGCTGGCCGTGCGGCTCTTTTTCCTGCAGGTGCGCACCGACGGCTTTTATGCCGACCGCGCACAGGGCCAGCAGCTGCGGGATACCGTGGTCCCAGCGGACCGGGGGCGCATTTACAGTGCCGACGGCCTTTTGCTGGCCGCCAACAGCAGCTGCTGGACCCTGCGGGCCTCACCCCGGGAGATGCCGGAAGAAAAAATCGCCCTTGCCGCCCACGGCCTTGCGGAGATCCTAGCGCTGGACGAAGCGGCCCTGCTGGAAAAATTCAGCGACCGCCGCTCCAATGACTGCCTGCTCCGCTACCGGGTGGACCGTGCCGCAGCCGATGCTGTGCGTGACTTCTGCGAGGAAAACCGCATCACCGGCATCCGCATCAATCAGGACAGCAAGCGCTGGTATCCGCAGGGCGCGTTTCTGGCTTCGGTGCTGGGGTTCACCAATGTGGACAACGCAGGGGTGGCCGGGCTGGAACTGAAATATGATGATCTGCTCACCGGGGAAAACGGCGTGGTGCTCACAGCTGTCAACGCCTGGGGCTACACACTGGAGCAGAGCTATGAGACCGAGCGTTTTCCCACCGAAGGGGACGGCCTGCGGCTCACCATCGACAGCTGTATCCAGCACTACCTTGAAAATGCGCTGTCCTACGCTGTGCAGGAGCACCATGTGGCGGCGCGTGCCGTGGGGATCGTCATGGATGTGAACACCGGGGCCGTGCTGGCCATGTCCACCACGCCCTCCTACGACCCCAACGAACCCCGCGTCATTGCCGACACCGCCGCCCGGAACACCGTGGAGGCCCTGACCGGTGATGCACGCAAGACCGCTTTGCAGCTGGCCCAGCAGACCCAGTGGCGGAACAAGGCTGTCAGCGACCTGTACGAGCCGGGCAGCGTGTTCAAGCTCATCACCTGCGCGGCGGCGCTGGATGCCGGAGCCATCACAAAGCATTCCAGCTTTTACTGCGGGGAATCCATCTCGGTGGCAGGCACCCGCTTCCACTGTGCCAACCACAAGCGCCATGGGGCCCAGAGCGTGACCCAGGCGCTGGAAAATTCCTGCAACCAGAGCTTCATCCAGATCGGGGGTCGGCTGGGCAGGGAGACCTTCTGCGATTATTTTGCCGCCTTCGGCCTGCGGGAGCCCACCGGCATCGACCTGCCCGCCGAGCCGAAAAAGAGCCTGTACTATACCGCCGACCGGATGGGCCCGGTGGAGCTGGCCTCCTGTGCCTTTGGGCAAAGCAGCAAGATCTCCTATCTGGAAATGGCGGCGGCAGTCTGTGCCGTGGTCAACGGAGGAAAATTGATGCAGCCTTACGTCGTCTCTGAGATCCTGGCCCCGGACGGCAGTACCATTGAGCAGCTCGCCCCTGTCTGCAAACGGCAGGTGCTCAAGGCAGAGACCAGCCAGACCATGCGGGAGATGATGGAAGCCGTGGTGCTCTACGGCGGTGGACGGAACGCCCAGATCCCGGGCTACCGGGTGGGCGGAAAAAGCGGCACCAGCCAGAAGCTGGACAGCGCCGACGAAAAAGCCCGCATTGCCAGCTTTGTGGCGGTGGCTCCCATCGACGATCCGCAGTTTCTCTGCCTGGTCTGCCTGGACGAACCCCACAGCTGGACGACCGCAGGCGGCAGCCTGTCGGCCCCCGTCTGTGCCGAAGTGCTGGAGCAGACGCTGGTGTACAGGGGCGTGCCCCGCACCACGGAAGCCCCGGCTGCCTCCACAGCAGAGACCGCCGCCGACCTCCCCGCTGACGGCGACAGTTTTGACGGGGCCTGAAAACGGGCAGAAAAAAAGACCGCCGAAGCGGTCTTGAAGTGCTTGTTTTCAGTTCTGGTGCGGCTGCTCGCGGAACTTGATCTCGCCGGTCTCGCTGTTCATGGATTCCACAATGGCAAGGCTCTCCAGCTGGATGCCCTTGCTGCGGATGAGCTCGCCGCCCTGCTGGAAGCCCTTTTCCACGGCAATGCCAATGCCCTCGACCGTGGCTCCGGCCTCCTTGGCCAGATCCAGCAGGCCCATCAGGGCACAGCCGTTTGCCAGGAAGTCATCGATGATCAGGACATGATCCTCTGCGGTGAGGAACTTTTTGGAGACGATGACATTATAGATCTTCTTGTGGGTGAAGGACTGGATCTTGGTCTCATAGTTGTCGTAATCCAGGTTGATGCTCATGGACTTTTTGGCAAACACCACAGGCACATTGAACTCGCTGGCAACCACGGCGGCAATGCCGATGCCGCTGGCCTCAATGGTCAGCACCTTGTTGACGGGCTTGCCTGCAAACAGCCGCTTCCACTCCTTTGCCATCTCGCGGAACAGGGGGATGTCCATCTGGTGGTTGATGAAGCTGTCCACCTTCAGCACATTGCCCTCGCGCACGATCCCGTCTTTCTGAATGCGTTCTTCCAGCAGTTTCATATCCGTCTCTTCCTCCAAGCTTTGGTACAGCATTTTGATTTTACCTAGTATACCGGATTTGCCCCCCTGTTTTCAAGGTCTTTTGGCATTTTCTCTCTTGTTTTTCAGCAAAATCTGAGTATACTGGAAGCAACGGCTCCGGGTGGATTTCCGGGGCGCTCCGGGCACAGGGAAAGGTGCCCGTTTTCTGCATCCTGCCGTCTGTTCGGGCGGGATGCATTGTGAGGAGAAGGAGTATCACGCGTATGAAGACCGGATTGATCCTGGAAGGCGGTGCCATGCGGGGCATGTTCACCGCCGGTGTTCTGGATGTTCTGATGGAGCAGGGCATCACGGTAGACGGTATGGTAGGTGTTTCGGCGGGAGCAGTGTTCGGCTGCAACTACAAATCCCACCAGATCGGGCGGACCATCCGCTACAACACCACCTATTGCAACGACAAACGCTATGCCAGCTTCCGCAATCTGCTGCGCACCGGCAACCTGTACAGTGAGAATTTCTGCTACCACGAGGTGCCCGAAAAGCTCGACCCGTTCGATGACAAGGCTTTCCGGGAATCCCCCATGGATTACTTTGTGGTCTGCACCGATGTCCGCACCGGCGACCCCATCTATCATAAGTGCCGCACCGGTGATGCGGAGGATGTGCTCTGGATGGAAGCCTCGGCTTCCATGCCGCTGGCCGCAAAGATCGTCAGGATCGGCCATTACGGCCTGCTGGACGGCGGCGTTGCCGATTCCATCCCCATCCGCTTCTTTGAGTCCATCGGCTACAAGCGGAACCTCATCGTCCTGACCCAGCCCAAGGGGTTTGTGAAAAAGAAGAACCCCATGCTGCCCGCCATCCGGGCACGGTATCTGCGCTATCCTGCCTTTGTGGAGGCTGTGGCCGACCGCCACGAGCGCTACAATGAAACCCTGAGCTACATCTCCATGCTGGAGCAGTCCGGCAAGGATTATGTCATCCGCCCGCCCATCCCGCTGGAGATCGGTGCCATGGAGCGTGACCCCGACCAGCTGCGCCGTGTCTACGAGACCGGCCGGGCCGTGGCACAGATCCAGGTGGACAAGATCCGGGCCTTCCTTGAAGCTGCAAAGGCCGAAGCCGAGGAATGATCACTGTGCTATACTGGGGCAAATCAAAACAGGAGGCACTGATCTATGAACACTCTGGATGCCATTCTCACCCGGCGCAGCTGCCGGGAATTCACCGACAAGCCCATCAAAAGTGAAACCCTGCACCAGCTGCTGGAAGCGGCCATGAGCGGACCCAGCTGCGTCAATGCACGGGACTGGGCCTTCGTGGTGGTGACCGCCCCGGAAAAGCTGGCACAGATGGCCGATGCCAATGGCCGCCCTGCTGAGCCGCTGCGGAAAGCTGCCGCCGGTATCCTCGTCTGCGGCGACCTTGACCGTGCGTTCCGCTTTGCCAAGGACTACTGGGTGATCGATGGAGCCATTGCAGCCCAGAACATCTGCCTGGCTGCACAGGAGCTGGGGCTTGGCGCAGTCTGGCTGGGCACCTGGCCCCAGATGGACCGGGTGGTGGCCCAGCAAAAGCTGTTCGCTCTGCCGGAGACCATTGTGCCCCACTCCATCATCGCCCTTGGCTACCCGGAAGCAGACCTAACTGCCCCGCGTAAGAGCCGCTATGAGGATAATCGGGTACATTTTAACCAATGGTAAATCTGTCGGACGCAAAAGCTTTGCGGCCCGACAGTTTCGATCACATGTACCCCGAGGTTCCCATAAACCACGAGCGTTCCTGCTTGATACTTTGCCATATTGCTCCTCTTTCATCCAAGTGGAACAGACTGTGCAAAACAGACTTTCCAGCGCGTTTTCGTTCTTTTCTATTATAACACAAACCACTCCATGGCTTCAAAGGTGATTTTCCACAAAGTTTGCATCGTGCAATCTACGCAGAATGACCCGCAGATTTCTTGTGCAAAAGTATAATGATTCCGTACAACGAGTGGCACTCATGCGTAAGACCGGTTGCATGAGTGCCACTCGTTTTTTGTTTGTCCTAAAATGGAAAGGTAAGGTGAGTCCCATGGAAAGTACCAATGAATTTCTCGGCACGGAACGCATCGGCAAGCTGATGCAAAAATATGCGATCCCGTGCATTATTTCGCTGCTGGTCGGCGCGCTGTATAACATCGTAGACCAGATCTTTATTGCAAACGCCAGCTATCTGGGCTCCTACGGAAACGCGGCCAACACCGTTGTGTTCCCGCTTACGGTGGTGGCGCTGGCCATTGCCGCCCAGAACATCTGCCTTGCTGCACAGGAGCTGGGGCTTGGCGCAGTCTGGCTGGGCTTGTTTTGCTGTTCTCTCCGTCGTCCTCGCTGCTCTAATTTCAGCATTTGAATGCTGTTTGTCAGGGGCAGCGGTCGGCAGACGTATTTTTTCATTTTGGGTCTTGACTTTTAATAGTTAGTCTTTCACGCAGTTTTACTTGCACCCCCCCGAAAGTGGTATAATTTCCTTACAAGCCCATGTTTTACCGGATTTGAAACTTTGTAAGGAGGTACCACTTATGATCTCTTATCGTAAACTCGCCATGCGTGTTCTGGGGCACAGCCCGGTTTCTGCGGCCAGAACAGCCCGCCGCTCCACCGCAAAGCGCGCCGCCGCCCTCGCCCTCACCGCCGCCCTTGTGGTCGGGATGACGCTCCCCGCCTTTGCGGATACATGGTACATTGACGATGGTGACATCTCGATTTCGGCTGGTGAAAACGGCAACAAGGTCACACAGGGAAGTACGACAAAAGAGAATGATACGGACACGGTTATTACAAACCGCGAACCTTCTACCGCGTCTTCGAATACAGTAACGATCAATGCAGATGAAGGCAAGACGGTGAATGTCACGCTGGATAACGTAACGATCAATGTAGACGAAGGGTACAAGTATGGTTATGAACCGAACGCCTATAAGACCGCTGTAAGCGTTACCGGCAGCGGCAATACGAACATCGAGCTGAACGGCAACAACACGCTGACAAGCGGATATGGCCACGCCGGTCTGGAGCATAACAAGACCGATGGCAGCGGCACGCTGACGATTCAGGACGAAAAGAATGATGATGGCTCCGCAAAGGGAAGTGCGTCCGATACTACTGGCAGTTTGACTGCCACGGGTGGTTACCACAGTGCTGGCATCGGCGGCAGTGACAAACAAGACGGCCAAGTGACCATTACGGGCGGTGAGATCACTGCCACGGGTGGTAATGGGGCTGCCGGTATTGGCGGCGGTGCCGGTGACAAGTACGCCGCCGTCGGCGGTGACGGCGATGTGACAATTTCCGGCGGTACGATCACCGCTACGGGCGGCAGTCTGGGTGCCGGTATTGGCGGCGGTGCCTACGGCAATGGTACTGTCACAGTTACCGACGGCGATATCACCGCAAAGGCTACGGGCAATTATGGTGCCGGTATTGGTGGCGGTTTTGGCGCGATACCGAAGGACACTCTTATTGGAGGAAATGGCACTGTCACCATCAGCGGCGGCACCATCACCGAAGCCTCTGGTGGCTATATGGCTGCTGGCATCGGCAGCGGCTATCAGGGTCTGGGTACAGTGACCATTGAAGGTGATGCCGTCATCAAAAACGCACAGGGCGGTGAAGCTGGAGCCGGCATCGGCAGTGGCACCTATGGTGACAGCGAGATCATTATCAGAGGTGATGCAGTCATTGAAAATGCGGAAAGCAGCGCAAACGGCGCTGGCATCGGCAGCGGCCAAGGCGATTTGTATCCCGATGGCGATGGCATGGTAATCGATCTAACTGTAGGCAACGTGACCATTGAAGGCAACGCCAAAATCGAAAATGCAAAAAGTGGTTCTGGTGGTTCCGGCATTGGTGGCGGCGCTGTTGGCATCGGCAATGTAATCATTAGAGGCAACGCTCAAATCGGAAACGCCACCGGCGGCGATGAAGGTGCCGGTATTGGCGGCGGTGTTCTTGGCACTGGTGACGTGACCATCGAGGGCAATGTCACCATCGAAAATGCACAGGGCGGCGCTGGTGCTGCCGGTATCGGTGGCGGCGCAGAAACACAACCCGACACCGAGGATACCAGAAACAAAGTTTCCATCAAGAGCACCGAAGCTGGTTCTCCCAACATTACTGCTAAAGGCGGCGGCGTTCTGAATGGCGGCGGCGTTCTGGATGAAAATGCTCCCCTTGCCGGTGCTGCGGCCATCGGCAGCGGCAGCGTTGCTGACGGCGCTACTGAGGTAAAGTCTGATATTACCATTGAAGGCAAGGTGACGATCGACGCCACTGGCGGCGGCGATGTGGCCATTGGCGATTCGACCAACGGCGAAACGCAGTTCTCCGGTTTGCAGGTGGGCACGACCATCACCCGCCGCAATGCGAAGGGCGACGACGTTTCCCAGCCCGGCGATGTTGTACGCGAACCCGAAAAGCCCGCCCAGCCGACCGTGACGCCCACCGAAGGGGCAGAAGCACCTTCCAACGGCTCGGTGGAAGTGGAGCGCCCGGTCACGGTGGAGGGGCTGTATGTCACCAACGTTCTGGGCAAGCAGATCACTCACACCTGCACCCAGAACGGCACGACCCTGACCATCCGCGCCAACGGCATCGTGGCCTCGGCCCACCTGACGCTGGGCATGGTCCGCACCCTGAAGGCTCAGGGCGTGAAGACCCTTGTGTTCACCACCCTGCTCTCCCGCTCCACCACGGTCTCGGTGGATGCCCTGCTGGCGGCTGAACCCGACGCCCCCGATGAAATGGCCGTCGTCTGGACCCACACCGGCCCCCGCGCGGCATTGACCATTGGCGGCGCAGACCACAGCGACCTGCTCAAGTAACCGAACGGAGCACACAACTTATAAAAACGCAGCCGGGAGGCTTCCGCTTTTGGAACGCCTCCCGGCTGTTTCGTTATGCCGTTTTGGTTTTAAGGTAGTACCCGATGCCGATGGCAGTGGTTGGCATCGTGATGAAGTTCTTCCAGATCGTCATCTCCATCGTGGTGGGCATGACAGCAGAATCCACCGCCCTTTCCATGGTGCGTGAGGTGGTGTTTGGTGTGGGCTTTGCCCTGCTGCTGCCCCGGTTTTTCGGGCTGGACGGTGTGCTGTACTCCATGCCGCTGTCGGATATCCTGACCTTCCTGATCGCCGGCTATCTGATTTACAAGACCTACCATGAACTCAACTATCATATCGCGCTGGACAGCGGTGATCGGCATTGAAAAGTGTGCGGAGATCATCGAAAGCCTGGTTTGAATGAATCGGAGTCTGCTGCCATCCGGCTGTCACTGATCCAGAAAAAGCACCCCATGTCCAGACTGTTGTGTGAACGGCCCGGACATGGGGTTTTATGGTTTTAATGCAGTTACGCCCAATTCTTCCGCCCGTAACGGGTGGTCAGCTGGCAGATCTCCTTTTGGAGCTTCTTGGTCAGCTGGGGCTTTTTCAGCCGCCAGCGCCAGTTCTGGCCCACGGTGGAAGGCTGATTGATGCGGGCGGAGTTATCCAGCCCCAGCCAGTCCTGCATGGGAATGATGCAGGTCGCCGCTGCGCTGCGCAGGATCAGTGCGATCATGCTTTTATAGAGCTGCTCCTCCGGGGTGGCGTAGTCGAACAGATAATCCCGCACCATGGCGCGCTCCGCACCGGTGATGGTCTGGTACCAGGATACCAGCGTTTCGTTGTCGTGGGTACCGGTATAGGCTACGCTGTTCACCGGATAGTTGTGGGGCAGGTAGTCGCTGGCGCTGCCGGTATCCCGGGAGTCAAAGGCAAATTCCAGCACTTTCATGCCAGGGAAACCGCTGTCCCGCACCAGCTGACGCACGGTGTCGCTCATGTAGCCAAGATCCTCCGCAATGATCTCCCGTTTGCCCAGTGCCTGCTCCACAGCACGAAACAGCTCGATGCCGGGGCCTTTTTCCCAGTGGCCCGGTGCGGCAGTCTCGCTGCCGTAGGGGATGGAGAAATACTCATCGAAGCCGCGGAAGTGATCGATGCGCACCACATCGTAAAGCTCGAAGCAGTACCACAGGCGGGTGATCCACCACTGATAGCCGGTTGCGCGGTGGGCTTCCCAGCGGTAGAGCGGATTGCCCCAGAGCTGGCCGGTGGGCGAAAAGCCATCCGGGGGAACGCCAGCCACCGCCGTGGGAATATTGTCCTTGTCCAGTTGGAACAGACCCGGGTTTGCCCATGCGTCCGCCGAATCCAGCGCCACATAGATGGGGATATCGCCGATGATCCGGATGCCCTTGCTGTTGGCGTAGGCCTTCAGCCTGCGCCACTGCTGGTCGAACTTGAACTGGAGATATTTGTGGTACTCCACCTCAAAATACAGCTCCCGGCGGTAATAGTCCATCGCGGGCTGCCAGCGCAGACGGATATCCTCGGCCCACTCGATCCACGGCTTGCCCTCAAAGCGGCCCTTCACCGCCATGAACAGAGCAAAATCGTCCAGCCACCACTTGTTTTTCTCGCAGAAGGCTGTAAACGCTTCGTTGTGGCCGATGTCGCTGCGGGAGTAGGCCAGCCGCAGCAGGCGGCCCCGCTCGGCATACAGGCGGCTGTAGTCGATATCATCTGCCTTGCGGCCAAAGTTTGCCTTTTTGCACTCGGCGGCGGTCAGCACCCCTTCCTCCACCAGTGCGTCCAGGCTGATGAAATACGGATTACCCGCAAAGGCAGAAAAGCTCTGATAGGGGCTGTCGCCGTAGCTTGTCACACCCAGCGGAAGGATCTGCCAGTAAGTCTGCCCGGCTTCCTTGAGCCAGTCCACAAAGTCGTATGCTTCCTGCGAAAAGCAGCCGATGCCGTAAGGGGACGGCAGACTGCTGACGGGCAGCAAAATACCTGCACTTCTCTGCATCTTCATTTCCCTCTTCCTTTATAACTCGATCAGAACACCCGCGTGGTCGGATACCTGCGGCTCCCGCAAGCCGTCGAACACCACCCGGGTGCTTTTTACAGCGATCGCCTGGGAGCACCAGATCTGGTCAATGCGCTTTTTTGCCGCCGCATCCGGGGCATCCCGCCAGCCATCAATGGCCTGCATGACGGTGTAGCCCTCGTCCCGCTGCTGTGCCAGACGGTAGGTGTCCTGCCAGCCGCTGCGGAGCACAAGGTCGTAGCCCTCGCCCCGCACGTCGGCCTCGCTGTTGAAGTCTCCCAGCAGAAAGGCGGTCTTTTTTGCGCCTGCCGCCCGGGACAGCGTTTCCCACTGGGCGGCAAAAGGTTCCACTTCGTCCTTCCACCAGCCCAGATGCACTGTGTAATACCAGACATCTCCTGCGCAGATGCCCAGGGTGCGGCGGGTCTTCCAGCAGCTGTAATCATCGGACTTGCTCAGCAGCAGGTTTTCAGCGGCGGTGATGGGTGCACGGCTGAACACTGCCGCGCCCTCATCGTACCTGTCGTAGCCGATCTTTGCCGGAAGCCAGCTCCAATGGTACTGCACGCCCTGCTTTTCCAGCATCCGGGCCACGGCTGCGGCGTGGTTGTCCGCTTTCAGCAGCACTGTATTGCCGGAGCAGGGATAATACCTTGCCGGAATCTCTCCCAGCAGCGGAGCGGCGGCGGTCTGGTTCACCTCCTGCAGGGCGAACACCTCCGGCTGCTCCCTGGCGATAAAGTCTACAAAGATCTTCCGTTTTGCCTCATAGTCCGGCTCGATGAGGCTGTGGGTATTCAAAGTCAGCAGTTTCATAGTTTTTTACAGAATATCATTGATGTCAGATTTCAGAACGTCTGCCTTGGGGCCGTACACAGCCTGAATGCCGTCGCCCTTCACCAGCAGGCTCAGAGCACCCTCGGCCTTCCATGCGGCAAGGTCGGCCACCTTGGCAGGGTCCTTCACGGTAACACGCAGACGGGTCATGCAGGCATCCACCAGCACAATGTTCTCCCGGCCGCCCAGCAGGGCGATGATGCGCTCGGCCTGACCGTTGTCGGCCTTTTTGTCGGCCTTCTTCTCGGTCTTTGCGTCGGCAGCGGAATCGTCCGCGTTGTCATCGGTATAGTT
>ULRH01016168.1_pt1 | contig 14473 bp, 11 predicted proteins | sample 1955271 | NCBI WGS metagenome assembly ULRH01 (sample SAMEA4835677, study PRJEB28245) | human gut metagenome | biome: gut microbiome; material: fecal sample | place: Denmark | collected 2008 | reverse complement strand
GGGAGCCGGTGCAGGGAGAGCGCAACGACAAGCTGCACCGGCTGGCTTCGCACCTGCGGTATATCACGGATAATAATGAGGAAATTCTTTTACAGGTTATGCCACGGTACGGGTTGAGCGAGGAAGAGATGAAGGGGCTGATTCATTCGGCTTGTTCGGCGAAATGGTATTCGATGCCGAAGCTGATGAAAGAGGCGTTGGAGGGGGTAAAAATAAACACAGAGACACAGAGTCACGGAGATTCTTTTTCGGAGGACTCAACTAAAAAACTCTGTGCCTCTGCGTCTCTGTGTTCGATTCCTCCCGAATTGCCGAAAAAGCTGCCCAAACTTATCGGGCTTCTTGTGAGCCGCACCCCCGACGTGTACAAGCCTGCCGTGGCTCATGCGGTGTTCCCTCCCCTGGCGACCCACCTGCACAAGGTACGGTTCCGCTACATTGATAATGTGGAGCACGAGGCCACGCTGATGAACGTACTCATGGCAGGTACGGGTGCCGGAAAAGATTGTATTTCGGAGCCGATAAACCGCATCATGGCGGACATCCGGCGCAAGGACGAAGAGAACTTACGCAGGGAAAGGGAGTGGAAAAACGAGGTGAACTCGAAAGGGTCGAACAAGGACAAGCGCCAGCGTCCCGAAGGGCTGGTGATTCAGGAGATTGACGCGGACATGACCAATCCGGCCTTCGTGCTCCGTACCGCCGAAGCCGAGGGGCATTTCCTCTATACGAAGCTGAACGAGATTGACCAGTTTGATGCCTTGCGCGGGTCGGGACGGGGGAACCAGCAGTTCCAGATTATGTGCCTTGCCTTCGACCCGGGAAATAGGTATGGGCAGACCCGTGTGGGGACGCAGAGCATCACGGAGAAAGTCACGATTCGTTTCAATTGGAATGCCGCCACCACGATTCTAAAGGGAAAGAAATATTTCTCGCGTGTGTTGACCGACGGACCTGTCTCTCGTATCAACTTTTGCACCATTCCCGAAAGGGAGATTGGAGCGGACATGCCGGTGTATGGCACGTATGACGCGGCTTTCGATGAGGAGCTAAGGCCGTATATCGAGAACCTGAACCGTGCCACGGGACTGGTGGATTGCCCGCAGGCTTTCCGGCTGGCGGAAAAGATGCGGAAGGAGAATGCTGAGTTCGCCACGCTCTCGCAGAGCCGTGTGTACGAGAACCTTTCGTTCCGCGCCAACGTGATTGCGTATCTGAAGGCTTGCGTGCTCTACGTGGCGAACGGGGAGAAATGGGACAAGACGATAGAGGACTTCGTGCGCTGGTCGTACCACTACGACATGTGGTGCAAGATGGAGTTTTTCGGGGATGCGATAGAAGATGCGATGCGTCTTCCCGTAAACGGGGAGAAAACGCCCGGACGGCACAACCTGCTGGAACTGCTCCCCGATGAATTCACCCTGCAAGACGCCGTGCGGGTAAGGCAATCGGCAGGCATGACCGCCGAGGGCACACGCAACATGCTTCATCAATGGAGTTACAGGAATTACATTACAATCCTTACAAATAACAATTATCAGAAACTGAAATTCAGGAGCGATGGAATTGACCTTAAACCGAATCGTAAAAGATAAAGCCTATACCTTAGGCAAGTTACGGATAGACGGCGAGGAGTTCTGCCACACGCTGGAGCCTCGCTGGCGCGAGCCCGAAGCCAAGAAAGTGAAAGGGCGCACGGCAATCCCCGAAGGGCGTTATCCGGTGGTGATTACCCGTTCGCCCAAGTTCAAGCAATGGCTTCCGCTTCTGCTCCACGTGCCGGACTTTGAGGGCATCCGCATCCATGCGGGGAATACGGCGAAAGACACGAAAGGGTGCATCCTCGTGGGCGAGTGCCAGGGAAAGGGCGTGTTATCGGATTCGCGGCTTTGGCTGGACAGGCTGAAATGGAGGATTGTGGAGGCGAAAGAACGGGGCGAAGGGGTGTGGATTTCTATTAATTGACAATTAAAAACATTCGGGGCGTAGACGATACGCCCCTATATGGGTTGTTTGCATTCATAATAATCATTTATTTTTGTAAGCGAAAGTGGACCATCGGCCAGTTCGTATGGACGGGTTTCGATTACTTGGGCGAACCTTCGCCGCCTCTGCCAAGTAAAGTTTTTGGATGAAAAAGAAAAATATATTTGGTTGTATGCAAATCTTTGCTTACCTTTGCAGCACGAGAACCCCCAAGCCTCTTAACAATGCTCAAATCGGGGGTCGTTTTATTTTTATACCCCAATGACAATCAATTTCCCAAAACAATACAACAGCCCGGAGGATTTGGCCGAGTTGCTATCCCAAAGAGGGCTTGTTTTCGAAGACAAGGAGCGTGTCTGCCGTTACATCCGCAACATAGGTTATTACAGGCTAAGCGCATACTTCTATCCTTTCCTTGAAATTCCCAAAGACAGGCAGATTTTCAAGCAGGGCAGCAGTTTTGACGCAGCCATCAAACCTTTATTTATTCGCATATCGACTGGTACCGTGAAGATGCGGTATGGGGACGTACGGGACGTGGAACGGGGCGTCCTAACCCAAAAGGGAACTGGAGGAGCTATTATACTTTCATGAACAACCAGCTGACTGAGTTGCTGACCCATTACGGCCCTATCGGTGCTATTTGGTTCGACGGTGTATGGGATCAGGATCAGAATCCCGGCTTTGATTGGGAATTGGATGAGCAATATGCTTTGATTCATCGATTGCAACCTTCCTGCCTGGTGGCTAACAATCATCACCTCACACCCTTTCCGGGAGAAGATATTCAAATCTTCGAACGTGACCTTCCAGGAGAAAATAAAGCCGGACTTTCGGGACAAGACATTAGTTCTTTGCCTCTGGAAACCTGCCAGACGATGAACGGTATGTGGGGGTATAAGATTACAGACCAAAACTATAAGCCGGCTAAAGACTTGATTCAATACTTGGTGGGTGCAGCCGTGAAAGATGCTAACTTATTATTGAATATTAGTCCGCAGCCCGATGGAGAATTGCCCGAAGTGGCGTTGCAACGTCTGGCGGAGATAGGTGAGTGGATGAAAGTTTACGGTGAGACCATTTATGGCACACGTGGCGGATGTGTCGGTCCGCATCCTTGGGGAGGCACCACCCAAAAAGGCAATAAGCTTTATGTACACATCCTTAACCTGCAAGACAAGGCTTTGTTTCTTCCGCTTACCGGCAAGAAAGTAAAGAAAGCTTTTTATTTCGTAAACGGAACACCCGTGAAATACGAGAAGAACCGTGTAGGTTACACGCTTTTGCTTGATAAAATACCGACGGATATTGATACGGTGATAGCATTGGAACTGGAGTGAGTCGGGTTCAGATAAACAATATCCCGATAATTCCGCAGAACAATCCTACGAAAAATCCTCCCGCAACCTCATTTAAGGTATGTTGGCGGACGATGATGCGTGCCGAACCCAACATGCCGGCGAGCAGGATAAAAGCGCAAAGCCAGCTTATCGGGTTGAACTGGAAGATGAAGCTGTATGAAAGCAATCCGCCTACCATCATGCCGCTGCTTGCCGTATGGGTACTGATTTTCCATTTGATGTTGATAAGTGCGCAGATGACCATGCAGAGCAGGGTTGCGGTGATGATGCCGCCCATATAGCGGGGAAGGTGATAACGGTACATCGTGAAAATGCATCCGGCGTAACTTAATATCGTAAGCAGATAGGGAACGAAACGCCGTTCGCGCTTGCCCAACTCGTGAAGCGTCCAGCCGTTGATTTTCTGCATCAGGTAGATGCTGAGCATGGGCAGGAGGATGGTGAAGCAATACACGATGCCGAGTACAATCAGTTTGTACTGGAGGGGCAGGATGCGCAGGTAGGTGAATGTGAAAAGCAAGACGAATGCCACGAACGGAAGCAGGAAAGGCGTGAATATCGCGGAGATGATTTGTGCCGTCCTATACAGTTTGTCCTTCGGTTCGGTGCGCTTATAAGGCTCTGGTTCGTGATAAGTCAGTTGGTCGGGGATGTTTGTATCTTCCATGTTCGGTCCTTTTATCTTCTTAATCGGGCTACGGGGATATTTAATTGTTGGCGGTATTTTGCCACGGTACGCCGGGCAAGGGGATATCCTTTTTCTTTCAGGATGTTAGCCAGTTCGTCATCGGTATACGGACGGTTCTTGTCTTCATGGTCTACACACTCTTTCAGGAGGCGTTTGATTTCACGTACCGAAAGCTCCTCGCCACTTTCGGTGGTATATCCGTCGCTGAAGAAAAACTTGAGCGGATAGATACCGAAGTTGGTCTGCACATATTTACTGTTGCTCACACGTGAGATGGTCGATACGTCCAGATGCGCACGTTCCGCCACGTCTTTCAATATCATCGGGCGCAGCAGTGATTCGTCTCCTTCCTGAAAGAAAGGACGTTGCAGGTCGATAATCGCCTGCATGGTGCTCATCAAGGTTTGTTGGCGTTGCTTCACGGCATTGATGAAGTTTTGTGCCGAGTCTACTTTTTGCTTCAGGAAGAGCATGGCGTCTTTCGATTCTTTGCTTTGGTTCGCCTTGTTGCGGGTATGTTCGTCCAGCAGGTCGGTAAATTCCCGGCTCAGGCGGAGTTCAGGCACATGATGGTTGTTGAGGCTTACGTTGATGGTTCCGTCGTCCTCGGTTTCCACGATGAAGTCGGGGATGATTTGCTGGAGGTTCTTTCCGATGGCTTCTCCCATTGAACTTCCCGGGCGCGGGTTGAGCTTTACCAGTTCTGCCACGGCATCATCATATTGTTTTCCGGTGATGTTCAGCTTTTGCAGGATTTTCTCTTTGTTTTTCTTGGTAAAGTCATCGCAGCACTTGTCGATGATGTCGTATTCGATTTGTTTCAGGGGAGAATCTTCCTTGCGTTTGATTTGCAGGAGGAGGCACTCCTGAAGGCTTCGTGCGCCGATGCCCGCCGGGTCGAAGTCTTGAATGATGGAAAGTACATGCTCCACTTGTTCCGGCGTAGCGTTGATGCCTTGATAGATGGCAAGCTCGTCGATGATGGTGTCGGTATTTTTCCGTAAGAGCCCGTCATCGTCTAAAGAACCGATAAGGTATTCGCCCAGTTGTTTTTCTTCGGGGGTCAGCTCTTGCATGTCGAGTTGCTCTTTCAATGTCTCGTAAAAAGACACGCTGTCCGAGAAAGGAATGTCTTCAGGTTTATCGTCCTTCGAACGGTTATTCTCCTGCAATTTATAGTCGGGTATGTCATCTTCGGTGCGGTAATCTCCCAGCGAGAGGTCTTCGCCATAATCGGTGTTCGGTTCGCCGTCCTGGTCGGTGGCGTAGTCTTCTCCTTCCTCCCCGTGCAGGTCGTCTCCCGAAGTTTCTTTGCCTTCTTCCAGTGCCGGATTGTCCAAGAGTTCCGCATGGATGCGTTCTTCCAGTTCTACCGTAGGAAGTTCCAATAGTTTGACCGCCAATATCTGTTGGGGCGACAAGGTTTGCACCTGTTGCTGGGTCTGTGTCTGTACCTGACTTGAGTTGATTGCCATAAGCCGAATTTGATTAACTTTCGCAAAGGTAGAAAATAAATTTGGAAATGAATCGTTTTTCCTTATCTTTGTTGTCTATTCACCACAGAGGACACAGAGGCACACAGAGTCTTTATTTATTATCCTTTGTGGTACTCTGTGTCCTCTGTGGTAAATTAAAAGTAAAAATTTTATGAACAGATTGTTGTGTGTCGGTGTGCTATGTGCACTTTTGGCTGCTTGCGCCTCTCCGTTCGAGAAACAAGTGAAGGCGGATTTCGAAGAGAAGAAAGCTTTGTTTCCGCAAGAAGGTGATTTCTTTGGTGTGCTTGATTCGGAAGGACTTACATCCGATGAGCGGGATGCCCTGATGTTTTTGTATGCTTATATGCCGGTAGGAGATGTGACCGATTATTCCGGTGAGTTTTATTTGGAGAACGTCCGAAGCTCGTTCGCCACACGCGAGGAGACGGCCTGGGGACAATCGATTCCGGATGAGGTGTTCCGGCACTTCGTTCTTCCGGTGCGGGTGAATAATGAGGCGCTCGACCGTTCCCGTATGGTGTTTCATGATGAATTGATGCCCCGTCTGGAAGGCTTGTCTATGTATGATGCCGTACTCGAAGTAAACCATTGGTGCCACGAGAAGGCGAATTACCAGCCATCGGATGCACGGACCAGTTCACCGCTTGCTACGGTGAAGACCGCTTACGGACGATGCGGGGAAGAATCGACTTTCCTCGTGGCGGCACTCCGCTCAGTGGGCATTCCGGCACGTCAGGTATATACGCCCCGCTGGGCACATACCGATGATAATCATGCATGGGTAGAGGCATGGGCAGACGGAAAATGGTATTTCCTGGGGGCTTGCGAGCCCGAACCTGTCTTGAACCTGGGCTGGTTCAACGAGCCGGCAAGCCGGGGGATGCTGATGCATACCAAGGTGTTCGGGCGTTATGAAGGACCGGAAGAGGTGATGCGCACCACCGCCAATTATACCGAAATAAACGTGATAGGCAACTATGCGGAAAACGCACCTGTATCGGTACGGGTAACGGATATAGACGGGAAGCCCGTCGAAGATGCTTGCGTGCGCTTCGGCATCTATAATTATGCGGAGTTCTACCCGGTTTCATCCCAGCATACGGACAAGGACGGATTGGCAAGCCTGTCGGCTGGTTTGGGCGACATGGTGGTACTGGCGGTGAAAGACCGTGCTTTCGGGATGCGGAAAGTGTCGTTCGGGAAAGACAAGGAGGTAGTCCTCAAACTCGAACATCAGATAGGCGATACGCTTTCGTTCTCGCTTGACATTGTTCCTCCAGCAGGCAACCCTGCCCTTCCGGAAGTCACTCCCGAGCAACGTGCTGAGAACGATATCCGTTTCAATCGGGAGGATTCCATCCGCAATGCATATATCGCCACGTTCCCCGATGCAGATGCGATTCGTGCCTTTGCATCGGAAACGGGATATGACGCAGAAGCGATTACACCTTATATTGTCGCTTCGCGCGGAAACGCTTCGGAGATAGAGGCTTTCCTGAAAGAGGCCGCCGGACGGGAAATGCGCGCACGTGCGCTGGCGTTGCTGGGTACGCTTGCCGAAAAAGACCTTCGCGATGCTGAAGCCCGTGTGCTCGATGACCATCTGTATCATACCGATTCGTTGGCGGATGTGGCTACGGTTTTGGCTCCCCGTATCGGGAATGAGATGCTTACCCCGTATCGCTCGTTCTTTCAAAAGGCGATATCCGGGGAAGATGCCGCCCGTTTCCGTGAGAAACCCTTGTCGTGGGTGGAATGGTGTAAGGATAGCCTGACACTTCGGGATGACTTGTGTACGGTGGGTACGGTTATTTCCCCCGAAGGCGTATGGAAGAGCCGTATGGCGGACCGTACTTCACGGAATACATTCTTCGTGGCGGTGGCACGTTCGATTGGCATTCCCGCATGGATAGACCGTGTGACGGGATATGTATTATATAAGGAGAACGGCAAGGATGTAGCGGTTGATTTCGAAAGCGGAAGCTCGGAGCAAGTGGCGGAAGGTACGTTGAAGTTGGACTATACGCCGATACCCCGGCTGGATGACCCTGCATACGCCCGTCATTTCAGCTTGTCGCGTTTCGACGGAGAAGGATTTGCGCTTCAGACTTATCCCGATTTCGAGCCTTGGAGCAAGTTGTTCAAAGAGCCTGCCGTACTTCCCGCCGGATATTATATGCTGGTATCCGGCACCCGTCTGGCAAAAGGGGGCGTGCTGGCGCAAGTCTCATTCTATAACGTAGAGCAAGGCAAGGAAACCGATACGAAGTTGGCGGTGCGCGAGAGCGATGAGGCGGTCAGTGTCATCGGAAGTTTCAACTCGGAAGCCAATTATATTGATGCGGAAGGCGGGGAGACTTCGGTATTGCTCACCACGGGCCGGGGGTATTTCGTGCTCGGCATAGTGGGCGTGGGTGATGAACCTACCAATCATGCCTTGAAGGACATAGCCGCCAAGGCGAAGGAACTGGAAGCGTGGGGCAGGAAAATCGTGCTTCTTTTCCACTCTCGTGCCGCTTACGAGAAATATATGTCGGCTCCGATAGCAGGTTTGCCCGCCACCGTTTCGTTCGGGATTGATTCGGATGGAAGCATAGAAGCCGCTATCCGGAAGGAAATGAAGCTCAGTTCCGGCACACGGTTGCCTATTTTCATCATTGCCGATACGTTCAACCGGGTGGTGTTCGAATCACACGGATACACCATCGGCATGGGAGACCAGCTGTTGAACACGGTTCACGGATTATAGTAGATTGGTTTTCACCACAGATTGCACAGACTAAAAAAAGATTGATTTGAATAATCAGTGTAATCTGTGGTGAATGAAAAAAGAAACATGATGAAAAACGAGATTTTACATTCACTCTCGAAAGAAGAGTTGATACGGTTGATAGAAGATTATTCGAAAAACTGGCTGGCGATGGACGGTGTATGGTTTCAGTCGGTAGAGCGGACACGAGGGATGGACGAGGCGATGTATCACGATGCGGAGGCATGGCGGAGGTTTACCGTGATTGAGGCAAAACGCATCAAGGCGTTCCTGGGTTTGCCCGAACATGCCGGATTGGAAGGACTTGCCCGTGCCCTGCAATTCCGTTTTTACGCCAACCTGAACGAAGCGGACATCATCGTGGACGAAGACGGGAAGACGTTGGTCTACCGCACCCGCGAGTGCCGTGTGCAGCGGGCACGTGAACGCAAGGGAATGCCCTTTCATCCGTGTAAGCCCGTGGGCGAGATAGAATACGCAGGGTTTGCCCGTACCATTGACGAGCGCATCTCATGCGAATGCATTTCGTGCTTCCCCGATGTCACCGACCCCGCCTGTTGTTGCGCTTGGCGGTTCCGGCTGGAGGAATGATACATTGATTCATCATCCGTATGCCGGTTCATCCCAGAGGGCACAGCGCATTCCAAAGGGAATGGTTAAAAATGAATGTCCGCATTCAGTCGATGCATACCCTTTGAAAATGAATATATACTTCATGTGCGGTTGGATATATACTTCATCCGCCTTTGGATATATACTTCAGAGGCAAAGTAAGTACTACTGCGTTTTTTAACGCTATCAGACTGGCTAATTGCGGACATTTAAACAGGTTCTAAGGAAAAATTCGGTGTGTCCTCTGTGGTGAACAGGTTTCGACTCATTTTATTTGTTTCCGCATACCGCTTCAATCGTAGCCTGCACCCGTCGGGCGGTGGTCACGTCGCGCGAGTATTCGTCCGCGTTTTTGTCTCCCATGGTTACTTCGGGATTGGTAAAGGTCATCAGGCTCTTTACTTTCTTGCGGGCGGAGAAATGAAATTCACGGATGCCGGTGTCTTGTGCCAGTTGGCGGATGTTTGTTTCGTTTACGCCGCATCCGGCTAACAGGATGATGCGTCCCGCGGCATAAGCTTGCAACGCTTTGAGGAGCGGTGCACCTTGAGGGGCGGTGGGCTGTTGGCCCGAGGTAAGGATGCGTGTCACGCCTAACGATGCCAGTTCATCGAGGGCGCGATAGGGGTCTCGGCAATGGTCGAAAGCCCGGTGGAAGGTGACGGGAGTATCTTGGGCGGCATCCATCAAGCGTTTGGTGGTTTCGATATCGATGTCTCCGTTCTCGCGGAGACATCCGAATACCAGTCCGTCGGCTCCCGCCTGGCGTGCCATGCGGATGTCTTCCAGCATGGTCTCCACTTCTATGGGGGAGTAAAGGAAATCCCCTCCACGGGGGCGGATGATGACATGCAGGCGGATATCGAGCAAGCGTCGTGCCATCGTAATTTCACCATACGAGGGGGTAGTCCCTCCTTCGGGGATGCCCGCGCATAGTTCTACGCGCTGTGCCCCTCCTTCTTGTGCGGCAAGGCAACTCGCTACGGAGTTGGCGCACACTTCGAATGTGTAAGTTCCGTTATTCATTGTTTTGTTTTTGATAGAACACAGAGGCACGGAGGCACAGAGGTTTATAATTAAGTATTTGTATGATAATCTCTATCTTTTATAAAAATCTCTGTGTCTCCGTGTCTCTGTGTTCAAATTGAAAATATTAATATACAAAGCTGCTTCCACCCAGGAACTCGCGGAGAAGCGAGGTGGGAGGCAATTGGTTATCGGGTACGGACGTGAAATAGCCTAAGAAACGCAGAAGGCGGTTCGCTTCGGAATATGCCGTACAATTGTTGGGCACTTTACGCAGGAGCGGTTCGGCATAGTCTTTCAATACGGCAAGTTCGAAGAGGAGAGCCGAATTGAACATGGCATCGGCATTTTCCTGATAAGGGAATATCCATTTGTCTTCACCGGCACGTACGCTTGCCCAGCGGTTGATGGTGTCTTCGGCACTGCTTCCCCGGTATTTCGAGTCGCGGATGATGCGCCGGATGAGGCGGTTGTCTGTAGTGGGGATGTAATTGTGGTTATCCAGTTGGATGGTCGTGAGTGCCGATACGTAAATCTTATATTTGTTTTCATCGGGGATTTGCGAGGTCAGTTCGGGATTGAGGGCATGGATGCCTTCCAATATCAGAATCATGTTGTCATTGACGCGGAGCTTTTTCCCGCTCATTTCCCGCTGGCCTGTTACGAAGTTGAAGCGGGGAAGTTCGATTTCTTTTCCCGCTATCAGTTCTTTCATCTGCGCTTCGAAGAAAGGCAGGTCGAGGGCATAGAACGATTCGAAGTCGTGTTTCCCCTGTTCGTCTAATGGCGTGTCGTCACGGTTCACGAAATAATCGTCTAACGAAATGGGGTAGGGACGTATGCCGTTGGTGATAAGTTGGACGCTCAGGCGTTTGCTGAACGTGGTTTTTCCCGATGAAGACGGTCCCGATATGAGCACCAGCTTCACCCGTTTCCCGTTCCGGTCGCGGTGGGCGATTTCATCGGCTATGTGGGCTATCTTCTTTTCCTGAAGTGCTTCGGACACGTTGATAAGTTCGGTGGCAAATCCTTTCTGGCACGCAATGTTGAAGTCACCTACGGTGGCGATGCCCAGAATCTCGTTCCAGCGGCGGTATTCCTGGAACACTTCGAGCATCTTTTCCTGTTTCACCACTTCTTGCAGGCGGGTAGGGTTCTTCCGGTCGGGTACGCGCAGAAGCAGTCCGTCGTAATATTTCACGATGTCGAACAGGCGGATGTATCCTGTGCTGGGCACGAGGCTTCCGTAGTAGCAATCGGTGGTGTTTCCCAGCCGGTAATAAAAAGTGTATAGCTGGTCGTATGTGCGGAGCAGTTTGGCTTTGTCCGTCATGCCGCGTTGGAGGAACATCTCTGCCGCTTGTTTGGTATGGCATTCGATGCGCTGGAAAGGGATGTCGGCATTGATGATTTCCTGCATCTTCTGCTTGATGCGGATTACGTCGTCCAGTCCGATGGAGCGGTCGAGGTGCAGCTTGCAGTAATATCCTTTCGATACGGGGTGTTCCAGTGAGATGCTTCCTTGCGGGTAGAGTTCTTCTACCGCTTTGACGAGGATGAAGCAAAGCGAGCGGAAGTAAGTGCGCATGCCCGATGCGCTGGTGATGTCGAGAAACTCTACGTCCTTGTTGTAATAGACTCGGAAGTTGAGGTCTTCTACCTTGTTATTGACCTTCGCGCTGACTACACCATAAGGCATATCCAGTCCGAAATCATTGTAAATCTCCAAAAGGTTGCTTCCTTCGGGGAAATTTCTTGTCTGATTGATGTTTTTACAATATATTTGTAACATGATTGTAATAGGTATTACATTTGGTACGAATTTGCCGTTAATTTACGGAATAAACACCGAAAGCCAATTAACATCTTAACTTAATTATAAATGGAGTATAGTTTTTATGATTTTTTAGCATTGTTAGGCTCGCTTGCCCTCTTCCTGTATGGCATGAAAATCATGAGCGAAGGACTTCAGAAGTTTGCGGGCGACCGTCTTCGGAATATCCTGACAGCAATGACGACCAACCGGGTGACAGGTGTGTTGACCGGTACGCTCATCACCGCATTGGTGCAATCTTCTTCTGCCACGACGGTTATGGTCGTGAGTTTCGTAAATGCGGGTTTGTTGACCTTAACGCAATCCATCAGTGTCATTATGGGAGCCAATATCGGAACTACGGTTACCGCCTGGATTATTTCGGCTTTGGGCTTCAAAGTGGACATTTCCGTCTTTGCCCTTCCGCTCTTGGCTTTTGGCATCCCGCTTCTTTTCTCGCAAAAAAGCTCGCGCAAGTCTATCGGCGAGTTCATCTTTGGTTTTTCTTTCCTGTTCATGGGGCTTGACTTGTTGAAAAAGAATGCTCCCGACCTGAGTCAAAATCCCGATATGCTGGCGTTTGTGCAAAACTATACGGATATGGGATTTTTTTCGGTCATCTTGTTCGTGATTATCGGTACGGTATTGACAATGATTGTGCAGGCATCTTCTGCCACGATGGCGATTACCCTGATTATGTGTGCCAACGGCTGGATTAGTTTCGAGCTGGGGGCTGCATTGGTGTTGGGTGAAAATATCGGGACGACCATTACCGCCAACCTGGCGGCACTTACCGCTAATACGCAGGCGAGGAGGGCTGCCCTGGCGCACTTGATGTTTAATGTCTTCGGCGTGATTTGGGTGCTGATATTGTTTCAGCCATTTCTGAACATGGTGGGCTGGATTATCGATGACTGGATGCAGGTGAGCGATGCGGGAGGAGCGGCGGTTTCGTTTAAACTCTCGGCGTTCCACACATGCTTTAATGTATGCAATGTATTGATCCTGATATGGTTTGTCAAGCTGATAGAGAAGACGGTATGCAGATTCATCCCGCAGAAGGAGACGGAAGAGGAATACCGCTTGCAGTTCATATCGGGAGGTATGCTTTCCACGGCTGAACTTTCCATCTTGCAGGCACGGAAGGAAATCAATCTTTTCGCCGAGCGCATACGGAGGATGTTCGGGATGGTGCGCGAATTGCTCCATACGGAAGGCGAGAATGATTTCAACAAGCTCTTTGCCCGCATCGAGAAATATGAAGGCATCAGCGACAATATGGAGGTAGAGATAGCGACCTATCTGACCCAAGTGTCTGAAGGGCGGTTAAGCTCGGAAAGTAAGTTGCAAATCCGCGAGATGCTGCGCGAAGTGAGCGAGATAGAAAGCATCGGGGACAGTTGTTACAACCTGGCACGTACGATGAACCACAGGCGGCGCACCAACGTGGAGTTTACCGAAGAACAGTATGGTCATATCGAACAGATGTTCCAGCTGACTGATACTGCCTTGGCGCAAATGATTGAGCTGATAGAGGACACGCATCACGCCGTGGATGTGAACCGCTCGTTCAATCTGGAACACGAAATCAACAATTACCGCGACCAGTTGAAAGACCGCAACGTAGTGGACATCAACGAAAAGGCATACAATTACCAGACGGGCGTGCACTACATGGACCTCATTGCCGAATGTGAGAAACTGGGCGACTATGTGGTGAATGTAGTAGAGGCGCATACCGAGACCAAGGAGAAAAAAGCCTGAGCTTTTATCAAGTTGACTTATGTCAAGAATTTGGCAGGTTTGTACAAATATATGTTGTAAAGCATGATAACGTAAGGCGTAAATCTGTACTTTTGTGTCGTAAAACATAAAAACAGACAACTAGCATGCTTAAAAGAGTGAAAAAAATTCTTGTAGCAGGTCTTCTGGAAATGAGAAACAATAACGTGCGTATCTGGGAAGACATGACACGTTGACAGAAGATTAGGATTTTTTTGAATGTAGGTAAAAAGTAAATGAAAATGGAATGAATAGTGGAGGTTGCAGGGCGTAGAGCTTTGCAACCTTTTTTGTTAATGTGCTAATGAATAATGTGCTAATGTGAGAATACATTATCGCATTGCCACATTAGCACATTAATCATTAGTACGCTGTTTTGTCTGTTTTATTTTCCCAGTCGGTGAAAGCTTTGAGGGCTTCTTCGGGCAAGAGGCGTTCCGACTTCAGACGGCGGTCTTCAGGATTCAGTTCCAGTTCTTTGTAGATGAATGCGTCATCGAATCCGATACGGGCGGCATCGTGTTTGTCGTTTCCGTAGTACATGCGGTCGAGGTGTGCCCAATAGATGGCACCCAAGCACATGGGGCAAGGCTCGCACGAGGTATAGATTTCGCATCCGCTCAAGTCGAATGTGCCAAGCTTGCGGCATGCGGCACGGATGGCACTTACTTCGGCATGTGCGGTAGGGTCGTGTTCTGGAGTCACACGGTTGGTGCCTGTGGCAATGATTTCTCCGTTGCGTGCGATAACGGCTCCAAACGGGCCTCCTCCTTCGGCTACATTGCGTACCGAAAGCTCTATGGCTTTACGCATCAATTCTTCTTTGGTCATAGGCATTCAGGGTTTAGGGTTTAAGTTGTCCCTAAAGTTAATAAAAAAACGCGGATTAATGTAGTTTTTGCGGATTAATATTTTATCGTAGAAGTACACAAGGTT
>ULRH01034761.1_pt1 | contig 14493 bp, 9 predicted proteins | sample 1955271 | NCBI WGS metagenome assembly ULRH01 (sample SAMEA4835677, study PRJEB28245) | human gut metagenome | biome: gut microbiome; material: fecal sample | place: Denmark | collected 2008 | reverse complement strand
GAGCGAGTTGTCGGGATTGGCCGCCACGGTGTCCGTGCTCGGTTTCTGCTCCGAGAAGGAGATGTCGTAGCGCACCTGGTACTTCTCCGCATACTTCCCTACTCGCTTCTCCACCTCCGCCTTGAACAAAGGCAGGTGCTCGTGCGAGACGGTGAAGTGGATGTGGGCCTCGCCGTTGGTGCTGGCGTAGCGTGCGCCCTCTACGAGGTGCTCCGCCATGGCCGTGCGCGCCCCGTCCTCATAGCGGTGGAAGCGGAGCAAGCCCTTCGGCAGTTGGCCGTAGTTGAGGCCGCGCTCCTCCAGCAGGTTGGCCACGACGGCCTTGTGTCCTCCTGCGGCCAGCAGGTCGTCGATTCCCTTGCCCTCATTCTTCAGGCAGGCAGCGTCGAGCTCGGAGAAGAAGGCAAACTGGTGGATGTGGTCGAAAAACTCGTGTTCGAAACTCGTCTGCGGGGCGTCGTAGTCGGCGTCGAGGAAGGCGAACAAATTCTTGAACATGCGGCTGGCAGCGCCCGAGGCGGGTACAAACTTCGTCACCCGGTGCTTCCCGGCCTTGTAGGCGTCCCACTGGCGGATGTACTCCTCGCGCTCGGCGTCCGTCGGTGCCAGGATGCCATGACCCACGGTGGCTGCGGAGTCGAGCCTCAGAAAGGGGAATCCGCGCTTGAAATCATCCATCTGCTTCTGCAGCTGCTCTTCGGCAATGCCCTTGGCAGCAATCTGTTGCAAGTCTTGTTGTGTCAGCATATCCTTTTGCGATATTAATATTATAAATAAGGTGGTCTATTTGTTGTCCTCTAACCAATGCACAAATATACTTACTTTTTCTTAAATCGGGAAATATTCAGATGAAATTTCGTAACTTTGTAGCATCATTGATCAAAGCAACGTCAGCCAATGGAAGAAAAATTCGTTTTCACCGAGGAAGAAAAGCACGCCTGCGAGGCACTTACTAAGGAGATTCACGAGATGCTCAACGACACCCTGAGCGGTACTGACGTGGAGCGTCTGCGCACCCATATCCATTCTGAGATCGAGGCTCGCCACATCGAGCGCGACCGCTTCGGCCTCAATCCCGTCCTCAAGGCTTTGATGACGGCGAAGGTGGCCGTCGGCGACATCGGCCTGCGCCGTGACAGTCTGCTGGCCATCATGCTCTACGAAAGCGTGCTTCGCGGCCACTATGACACGACGCTGGCGCGCAAGGACTTCGGCGAGGGCGTGGCGACGATCCTCCAGGGCCTCGTCCGCGTCCAGGAGCTCTACAGCAAGACTCCCATTGTGGAGAGCGAGAACTTCCGCAACCTGCTCCTCTCCTTCGCCGAGGACATGCGCGTGGTGCTCATCATGATCGCCGACCGCGTCTGCCTGATGCGCCAGATACGCGACACGCCCAACAAGGAGGCGCAGCACGAGGTGGCCGAGGAGGCCAGTTACCTCTACGCCCCCTTGGCCCACAAACTGGGCCTCTACCAGCTCAAGAGCGAGCTGGAGGACCTCTCGCTGAAGTATCTCGAGCACGACGCCTACTATCTGATCAAGGAGAAACTCAACGCCACGAAGCGCTCCCGCGACGCCTACATCGAGCGCTTCATCGGTCCGGTGAGCAAGCACCTCACCGAGGCCGGACTCAAATTTCATATCAAGGGCCGCACCAAGTCGATCCACTCCATTTGGCAGAAGATGAAGAAGCAGAAGTGTGGCGTCGATGGCATCTACGACCTCTTTGCCATCCGCATCATCCTCGACTCCCCGCTGGAGAAGGAGAAGATGCAGTGTTGGCAGGCCTACTCCATCGTCACCGACATGTACCAGCCCAACCCGAAGCGCCTGCGCGACTGGATCAGCGTGCCGAAGTCCAATGGCTACGAGTGTCTCCACATTACCGTGCTCGGTCCTGAGCAGAAGTGGGTGGAGGTGCAGATCCGCACCGAGCGCATGGACGAGGTGGCCGAGCACGGCCTCGCCGCCCACTGGCGCTACAAGGGCGTGAAGGCCGATGGCGGCGGCATGGAGGAGTGGCTCGCCTCGATCCGCACCGCCCTGGAGGCAGGCGACAACCTGGAGGTGATGGACCAGTTCAAGCTCGACCTCTACGAGGACGAGGTCTATGCCTTCACCCCGAAGGGCGACCTGCTGAAGTTTCCCAAGGGAGCCACCGTGCTCGACTTCGCCTACCATATCCACTCGCGCGTCGGCGACACCTGCGTCGGCGGCAAGGTCAACGGCAAGAATGTCTCCTTCCGCACGCCCCTCCACAGTGGCGACACGGTCGAGATCCTGACGGCCAGCAACCAGACTCCGAAGCCGGAGTGGCTGCGCATCCTCGTCACCTCCCGTGCCCGCGCCAAGCTGCGCCTCTCGCTCAAGGAGACACGTCAGAAGCAGGGCCTCTACGCCAAGGAGCTGCTGGAGCGCCGCCTCAAGAACAAGAAGCTCGACTACGACGAGGCCACCGTCGCCCACCTCATCCGCAAGATGGGCTTCAAGGAGCAGAGCGACTTCTACCACCAGATTGCCGAAGGCCGCCTCGACCCCACCCGCGTCCTCGACGAATACCAGGCCCTGGTCGACCAGAGCCAGGTCAAGGAGCGCGAGGCCGAGAGCGCGGAAAACTTCGAGTATGCCCACCCCGCCACCACCGAGGTCAAGAAGAACGACGACGTGCTCATCATCGACAAGAGCCTCAAGGGCATCGACTTCTCGCTCGCCCGCTGCTGCCACCCCATCTATGGCGACAAGGTGTTTGGCTTCGTCACCGTCAATGGCGGCATCAAGATCCACCGTGCCGACTGCCCCAACGCCGCCGAGATGCAGCGCCGCTTCGGCTACCGCATCGTCCGTGCGCAGTGGAGCGGCAAGGGCAGTTCCCACTACGACATCACGCTGCGCGTCATCGGCAACGACGACATCGGCATCGTCAGCAACATCACCAACATCATCAGCAAGGACGAGAAGATCGTGATGCGATCCATCAATATCGACTCCCATGACGGCCTGTTCTCGGGCAATCTTGTCGTGCAGCTCGACGACAAGTCGAAGCTCAACCTGCTGATCAAGAAGCTACGCACGGTCAAGGGCGTGAAGCAGGTGATCAGACTTTAGTCTGAGCCCATCGCCTGCCTTGTGGATTCTGTCCCACGCGTGCGGCCAGCCTGTCGCCCGCGCTTGCAGCCACCCCATTGCCTGCCTTGCGGCCAACCTAATGCCGCATTGTGCGGGCAAAGTCAAGGTTTCGCACGGATTTTTCCATGAAATAGGAATTTTCTTTGTACCTTTGCACGCCAAAACACAGAAGACAATAAGATAATGAAGCAAAATACAACGATACGGATGATGTTGTCGGACTACGACGGCGACCCCTCGGCGCTGGCCAAGGAGGTCGGTTCCGTGGATGGTCCCATCCCCGTCCTCATCACCCGCAATCTGATCCCCTTCCCCGGCGTCATGACCCCGATTCTCATTGGGCGCCAGCCGAGTTTGAAGCTGCTGGATTACCTCCGCGATCATCCCGACCAGACCTTTGCCGTGTTCGCGCAGAAAGACGCCAGCGTGGACTACCCCATCCAGGAGGACCTCTTCGAAGTGGGCGTCTATGCCAAGCTCGTCAAGGAGTTTGAGGTGCCCGGGTCCAACAATGAGCATTCGGCCATCGTGATCGCCTCGGCGCGCTGCCGTCTCAAGTCGCTCGACGACGCCAACAACTTCTTCACCGCCGAGACGGAGATGATCCCTGAGGTCTTCCCCGCAGCCGACGACAAGGAGTTTGCCGCGGCCGTGGAAGGCCTGCGCCAGGGCGTCGAGATCTATGTGAAGATGAACGACGACATCCCCAACGAGGCGATGGTCGCCCTGCAGAACATCAGCAACCACCTCTCCATCGTCAATTTCGTCGCCTCCAACATCGTCAGCAACATTTACGACAAGATCATGCTGCTGGAGGAGGACAACATGAAGCTGCGACTGTTCAAGCTGTTGAAGGTCCTCAACCGCGAAACCCAGTTCTTGCACATCAAGAAGAACATCCAGAACAAGACGCGCGCCGACATCGACGAGCAGCAGAAGGAGTACTTTCTCCACCAGCAGATCAAGAACATCCGCGAGGAGCTGGGCGACAGCGGCGAGTCTGAGGACAAGAGGGAGCTCAAGAAGAAGGCCTTCCTCAAGCCCTGGCCCGATGAGGTGAGCAAGCTCTTTGCCAAGGAGCTCGCCAAGCTCGACAATATCAATCCCCAGTCGCCCGACTACAGTGTCCTGCTCAACTACCTGCAGACGCTCGTCTCGCTGCCGTGGGGCGTATATACCAAGGACCGCCTTGACCTGAAGCGTGCGCAGCGCGTCCTCGACCGCAACCACTACGGCATGGAGAAGGTGAAGGAGCGCATCCTGGAGTACATGGCCGTGCTCCGCCTCCGTGGCGACCTGAAGTCCCCCATCCTCTGCCTCTATGGTCCTCCGGGCGTCGGCAAGACCTCGCTGGGCAAGAGCGTTGCCGAGGCCATGGGCAGAAAATACGTCCGCGTCTCGCTGGGCGGCCTCCACGACGAGGCTGAGGTGCGCGGCCACCGCCGCACCTATATCGGCGCCATGCCCGGACGCATCATCAAGAGCATCCTCAAGGCTGGCTCCTCCAACCCCGTCTTCATCCTCGACGAGATCGACAAGGTGACGCAGAACACCGTCAATGGCGACCCCGCGTCGGCCCTCCTGGAGGTGCTCGACCCGGAGCAGAACAACGCCTTCCACGACAACTACCTCGACACCGACTACGACCTCTCCAAGGTGCTCTTCATCGCCACGGCCAACGACCTCAACACCATCCCCCGTCCGCTGCTGGACCGCATGGAGGTGATTCCCGTCAGCGGCTACATCACCGAGGAGAAGATAGAGATCGCCAAGCGCCACCTCGTCCCCCGCGAACTGGAGAACACGGGGCTCGACCAGGTGGAGCCCAAGCTGAAGTTTACGAAGGCCTCCCTGGAGAAGGTCATCGAAAACTACACCCGCGAGAGCGGTGTGCGCCAGCTGGAGAAGCAGATCAACAAGGCGCTGCGCAAGCTCGCCTTCCGCCAGGCCACCGACGGCCAGCTGCCCTCCAACAAGATCACCCCCGACATGCTGCCGGGCCTGCTGGGCAAACCGCCCTTCTACCGCGACATCTACCAGGGCAACGACTACGCGGGCGTGGTGACGGGCCTGGCCTGGACCAGCGTGGGCGGCGAGATCCTCTTCATCGAGACCTCGCTCTCCAAGGGCAAGGCCGGCAAACTGACGCTCACGGGCAATCTTGGCGACGTGATGAAGGAGAGTGCCGTCATCGCCCTGGAGTACGTCAAGGCCCATATCGACGCCCTGGGCGTTGACTACCGCATCTTCGACCAGTGGAACATCCATATCCACGTGCCGGAGGGCGCCACGCCCAAGGACGGCCCTTCTGCGGGCATCACCATCGCCACCTCCCTGGCCTCGGCGCTGACCCAGCGCAAGGTGCGCAAGAACACGGCCATGACGGGCGAGATCACGCTGCGCGGCAAGGTGCTGCCCGTCGGCGGCATCAAGGAGAAGATCCTCGCCGCCAAGCGTGCCGGCATCACCGACATCGTGATGTGTGCCGAGAATCAGCGCGACGTGGAGGAGATCCCCGAGATCTATCGCAAGGGCGTCACCTTCCACTATGTGGAGAACGTGCAGCAGGTGTGGGACTTCGCCCTCACCGACGAACTGGTGGCCCACCCCGTCCAGCTCGTCGTCGAGGAGACTACGGATCAAAAGGAGGAGAAGGGCCAATGACGTTCGAACTGCAGTACACCGACGCCTATAGCGACGCGCGGGCCGGCCGCATCCAGACGGCCCATGGCGAGATCCTCACCCCCATCTTCATGCCCGTGGGCACGGTGGGCAGCGTGAAGGGAGTCCACTTCCGCGAACTCCAGGAGCAGGTGAAGGCCCAGATCATCCTGGGCAACACCTACCACCTCTACCTCCGCCCCGGTTGCGAGGTGCTCCGGGCCGCTGGTGGCCTCCATCGCTTCAACGGCTGGGACCGCCCGATCCTCACCGACTCCGGCGGCTTCCAGGTCTTCTCCCTCACGGGCATCCGCAAGCTCACGGAGGAGGGCTGCGAGTTTCGATCCCACATAGACGGTTCGAAGCACATCTTCACCCCCGAGCGCGTGATGGACATCGAGCGCGTCATCGGTGCCGACATCATCATGGCGCTCGACGAGTGTCCGCCGGGCAAGAGCGACTACGCCTACGCCAAGAACAGCCTTGGGCTTACCCAGCGCTGGCTCGACCGCTGCTTCAAGCGTTTCCGCGAGACCGAGCCCCTCTACGGCTACCCCCAGGCCCTCTTTCCCATTGTCCAGGGCTGCACCTATCCCGACCTGCGGAGCGAGGCGGCTAAGTACGTCGCCGACAAGGGCGCCGAGGGCAATGCCATTGGCGGACTGGCCGTGGGCGAGCCCACCGAGGTGATGTACGAGATGATCGAGGTCGTCAACGCCATCCTGCCCAAGGACAAGCCGCGCTACCTCATGGGTGTGGGCACGCCCCAGAACCTGCTGGAGGGCATCGCCCGCGGTGTCGATATGTTCGACTGCGTGATGCCCACGCGCAACGGCCGCAACGCCATGCTCTTCTCCTACGAGGGCACGATGAACATGCGCAACAAGAAGTGGGAGGCCGACTTCTCGCCCCTCGACCCCACGGGCTGCGAGATCGACCGCATCACCTCCAAGGCCTACCTCCACCACCTCTTCAAGGCGGGCGAGCTGCTGGCGATGCAGATAGCCAGCATCCACAACCTCGCCTTCTACCTGCGGCTCGTCACCGACGCCAGGGCCCACATTCTCCAGGGCGACTTCACCCAGTGGAAGTCTTCCGTCATCGACCAGCTCGGGCGGAAGATATAGGCCCGGCTCCTTTACGTTCGCAGGACATACTCTAAAAACAAATTTTTCGACATGCAGATGGGAGAGACCATAGACAAGATGAGGCGCAGGATGCCCCAGCCCGAGACGATACGCCGGGCGGGGGCCAGGGTGGCGCGTGTGCTGCGCAAGTTGTCGCCCAAGCACCTTTTCGGTCGTCTCGACTGGTACATCATCCGGAAGTTTATCGGCACCTACATATTCTCCATCGTGCTGATCATCTCCATCGCCCTGGTCTTCGACTTCAACGAGAACCTCTCGAAGTTTACGAAGTACCATGCGCCCTGGCGTGCCATCGTCTTCGACTACTACGCCAACTTCATCCCCTACTACTCCAACCTCTTCTCCCCGCTCTTCGTGTTCATTGCCGTCATCTTCTTCACCTCGAAGTTGGCCGGCAACTCCGAGATCATCGCGATGCTCTCCTCGGGCGTCTCCTTCCGGCGGCTGATGCGCCCCTACATGATCTCGTGCGTGCTCATCGCCAGCGTCACCTTCTACCTCAACAGCTTCGTCATCCCCCACGGCACGGTCATCCGCCAAAACTTCGAGTCGCTCTACCGCAACTCCAAGAAGAACACTTCGGCGGAGAACGTCCAGCTGCAGGTGGGCAAGGGCACGGTGGCCTACATCCAGCACTACGACGACCGCTACAAGCGCGGCTACGGCTTCTCCCTCGACAAGTTTGAGGGCAAGAAGCTGGTCAGCCACATGACGGCCATGGAGATCCAGTACGACACGATCGCCGACGCGAAGTACCACTGGAAGGCCACCAACTGGAAGACGCGCACGCTGGTCGGCCTGCGCGAGCGGATCGTCACCGGCGACGTCAAGGACACGGTCATCCTCATGGAGCCCACCGACCTGGTCTATTCCAAGGGCCAGCAGGAGACCTTCACCTCGCCCGAGCTCCTCGACTACATCTCCAAGCAGACGAGCCGCGGTTCGGGCAATGTCGTGCAGTACGAGGTGGAGTTCCACAAGCGCATCGCCATGTCCTTCTCCTCCTTCATCCTCACCATCATCGGACTCTCGCTCTCGGCGCGAAAGCGAAAGGGAGGAATGGGCCTCTATCTGGGTATCGGCCTGGGCCTGAGCTTCGGCTACATCATGCTCCAGACCGTCTCCTCGACCTTTGCCATCAATGCCGGCACGCCCCCCGTGCTGGCCGCATGGATTCCGAACCTTATCTTTGCCTTCATAGCCTATTTCTGCTATAGGCACGCGCCAAGGTAGTATCACTCACCATTTTTATCTTTCAGAAAAGATGTATTTTGACGAATTAGATTTGAACGATTATGTGCTCGACGCCTTGGACGACATGCAGTTCGAGACGTGCACTCCCATACAGGAAAGCTGCATCCCCCACATCCTCGCAGGCCGCGACATCCTGGGTGTCGCCCAGACCGGTACGGGCAAGACGGCAGCCTACCTGCTCCCCATCCTCTCCAAGCTGGCCGACGGCGGCTATCCTGCCGATGCCATCAACTGCGTCATCATGTCGCCGACGCGCGAGCTGGCCCAGCAGATCGACCAGGCCATGCAGGGCTTCGCCTACCATCTCGACGGCGTGTCGAGCGTGGCCGTCTATGGCGGCAACGACGGCAACCGCTACGACCAGGAGCTCAAGAGCCTCTCCCTCGGTGCCGACGTGGTCATCGCCACCCCCGGCCGCTTCATCTCCCACATGTCGCTGGGCAACGTCGATCTCTCGCGCGTGAGCTTCTTCATCCTCGACGAGGCCGACCGCATGCTCGACATGGGCTTCTCCGAGGATATCCTCACCATCGCCCGCAAGTTGCCGCAGAACGTCCAGACCATCATGTTCTCGGCCACGATGCCCGACAAGATCGAGGACCTGGCCAAGACGCTGCTCAAGAATCCCGTCGAGGTGAAGCTCGCCGTGAGCAAGCCCGCCGAGAAGATCCAGCAGAAGGCCTACGTCTGCTACGAGACGCAGAAGATGGCGATCCTCAAGGACATCTTCAAGGCCGGCGACCTCAACCGCGTCATCATCTTCTCCGGTTCCAAGCAGAAGGTGAAGCAGATCGCTGCCTCGCTGAAGCGCATGAAGGTCAACTGCGGCGAGATGCACTCCGACCTCGACCAGGCCGAGCGCGACGAGATGATGTTCCAGTTCAAGAGCGGCCAGCTCGACGTCATCGTCGCCACCGACATCATCTCCCGCGGCATCGACATCGACGACATCGCGATGGTCATCAACTTCGACGTGCCCCGCGACGCCGAGGACTACGTCCACCGTATCGGCCGTACGGCCCGTGCCAACCGCGACGGCGTGGCCATCACGCTGGTCAGCGAGCAGGACCAGTACTACTTCCAGCAGATAGAGAAATTCCTGGAGAAGACGGTGGAGAAGGTACCCCTGCCCGAGGACGTCGGCGAGGCACCCGAATATAGCCAGTCGGCGCGCCCCGCCAAGGGCAAGAGTGCGAAGAGCCGCCGCCGCGAGGCCCGCGACCAGCAGAGCCACAAGGACAAGAAGAGCCGCAACCGCCAGAACAAGCAGCGCGCCGAGAAGGCCGCCAAGCCGCAGCCCCGTGAGGCCGACAAGGCCGATCAGCCCGTGGCCAAGGACGGCCAGCAGCAGGCGCAGTCCCAGGACCAGCAGCCCAGGGAGAAGCAGCCGCGCCGTGGACGCCAGCGCCGTGAGCCGCGCGAGCCTCGTGAGGCCCGCGATCAGCAGCCGCAGCAGCAGGGCGACGCCAGCCGCGACCAGAAGGACCAAAAGGAACGAAAGGACCAGAAGGAACGCAGATCCCGCGGCCGAGGCCGTGGCAAGGACAAGGGCACCGAGGGCGGCGGCCAGCAGGGAGGCCAGAAAGGCGGCCAGCAGGGCGGTCAGCAGGCCCAGTCCCAGGCCGACGCCCCCAAGGGCAAGAAGAAGAGTTCGCGCAAGCGCGGCCGTGGCCGTGGCAAGCAGGGTGGCGACCAGGCCCCCGTCCACTCCACGAAGTACGACATTCGCGAGGACTATGCGTTGCCGCAGAAGAACAAGGACAGCAAACTCAGCGAACTGGTCAAGAAGCCGCTGAAGTGGCTCCACATCATCAAGTAATCACGCCATGGAGTATATAGCCATCATCCCCGCGCGCTTCGCCTCTACGCGCTTCCCGGGCAAGCCGCTCGCCATCCTGGGCGGCCAACCCGTCATCCAGCGCGTCTATGAGCAAGTACGATCGGTCCTCGACCGCGTCTATGTCGCCACCGACGACCAGCGCATCTACGATGCCGTCACCGCGTTTGGCGGCCAGGCCGTCATGACGCGATCCGACCACAAGAGCGGCACCGACCGCATCTGCGAGGCCCTCGACCTGGTCGGCGGATCTCCCGACGTCGTCATCAATGTTCAGGGCGACGAGCCCTTCATCCAGCCCTCGCAACTGCGTACGGTGATGGAGGCCTTCGACGACCCCGCCACGCAGATCGCCACCCTCGGCAAGCGCTTCGAGAGCATCGAGGCGGTAGATAATCCCAACTCACCCAAGATCGTCCTCGACAACGACGGCTTCGCCCTCTACTTCTCCCGGTCTCCCATCCCCTTCGTCCGGGGCAAGGATCGGGGCGAGTGGCTGGCAGCCTACCCCTTCCTCAAGCACATCGGCCTCTATGCCTACCGTGCCGACGTGCTGCGCGAGGTCACGCGTCTGCCCCAGTCGTCGCTCGAACTGGCTGAGAGCCTGGAGCAGCTGCGCTGGCTGCAAAACGGCTACAAGATCAAGGTCGGACTGACCGATGTCGAGACCGTCGGCATCGACACGCCCGAAGACCTCCACAAGGCGGAGCGCTTTCTTGCCACACGCCAAGCCCAATGACCTGACCATTACCACCCTCGCTGTCCCCGGGGGTGGTTTTTTTTCTGTCAAAGTGGAGCGCGGCCTTAAACCATTGCGACCCTTAGCCGTCCAAAACAGTGTATCGTGTCTCGGCACGATCCGTATATAAGTATAATAAAACAATAGATTTGAAGTTTATGAAAAGAACAATGAGATTTTTGATGATCGCCATCTGCTGCATCGTCTCCTGCGCTATTTCTGCCCATGTGGACAACGACAAGCCCATCTCCGTCGCCATGCTTCCCGCTAAGGCCCAGGCCGTGATCACGCGCCATTTCAGCCACCAAAAGGTGGTGCTGGCCAAGATGGAGTCGGGCTATGGCAAGAGCTATGACGTCGTGCTGCGCAATGGCACCAAACTCGAGTTTGACAAAAGGGGCAATTTGACAGAGATCGACTGCAAGCGCGGCTCGGTGCCTGCGGAGCTGATCCCCTACCCCATCCGAAGCTACCTGCGCCTCCACTATCCCGGAAAGGCGGTCAAGAAACTGGAGATGAGCAAGAAGGAATATGAGGTGGAACTGTCCAACGGCATGGAATTCACCTTCAACAAGCATTTCCAACTGATCGACATCGACTGATCTCCCCTTTCCTACGCAGTCTATTTGCGCGGTAGATGAAAAATGCGCTTTTTCATCGTTTTCACTGATTTTTTCTGTGTTGCGCAAAAAGACTGCGTAGCCTGTTTCTATTTATTTGCTTGAGGAGTGTTTTTTTATAAAAAGCGTCCGTTTCCGAAGAAAAAACCTTATTTTTGCATATTGATTATATAAGGACAAAAAATATGGAGAAACAAGCTCTAAATCGGATTAAGGTGATGCTTACAGAACACATGCTAACCAACAAGCCGACATGAACGGCCTTATCAGACAGGACAATGTCGTTACTATTCCGTTTTGGAGTCAAGCCCAATACAGAAAATATCGTATCGTTTGACCACAATGATCTGCTGAAGGGAACAGAGTTCTTGGGAGAACTGATAGAGTCCGCATTGAACCATCAGCCATTGAATTTGCTCTATCGCACTTTCGCTGGCAAGGAAAGATAATTTTGCAAAAACATCGTTGCGCCCATCAGGGAAATACCAGAGGTGAAGAATGTCATCAAGGAGAAGAATTGAACAGAGTTCATGATAAAGTTCATGGAAAAGTTCACGATAAAGTTCATGAAAAAGTTCACGATAAAGTTCACGATAAATATCCTAATATAACAGATTCTGATCAGTCGGTCTACTGTCACGCATGAGCAGCAACAAAAACGGCAAATGGATTGTCTGTGAGCACCCATAGCTCCTAAATGTAAACCCATCCCGAACGAATCCCGAAGGCATCCCGAAACAAGAAAACAGCAAACAGGAGCTTCGGATTCAGACAGGAACGGGCTGAAAGCCCAATAAGCTCTTAGCCCAGGGCAAGCGAAGCGACACCCTGGGTAACAAACAATAAATCATCAACGCCCTGAAAGGGCAAAAGCGTAAAAAACATGGCACAGTCATTAAGTAAACTCTACATGCATTTGATATTCCACATCAAGACCACGAGTCCTCCTATTCGTGAAAGAGAACTCGACCGCATTCATTCCTACATAGGACAATTGGTGAATGCCACAGGTTGCAAAGTAATACAGGTAGGCGGCATCTGCGACCACATACATATATTATTTCTATTGTCAAAGGATGTCGCTATATCACATGTGGTGGAGGAGGTAAAACGCAACAGTAGTAGATGGATGAAAACAATAGAACCATATTATCGAACATTCGCATGGCAGAACGGATATGGTGTTTTCTCTGTCAGCCAGTCTGTCGTCGAAAAAACATTGGAATATGTAAAGAATCAAGGCATACATCACAAAAAAATGTCGTTTCAAGATGAGTACCAAAAGTTTTTAGAATCCTATGGAGTAGAATACAGCAAGGAATATGTATTTAAGGATTAATGCTTTTGCCCTTACAGGGCGTACCAATGATAATACGATAATACCCAGGGTGTCGCTTCGCTTGCCCTGAGCTATGCGCTCATTGGGCTTTCAGCCCGTTTGCATGTCGGAACGCATGGTGAGAAAACACATTGCTACCCTGGAACCAGCCGCTCTACTGTCGCGCATGGGCAGACTCCAAAATGGACTTCGATAAATACGAGGAACACATCAATTGGAGTGCCTGATTCAGGCCTTCAAAGTCCCTTGTCAGTACCACATAAGTGTTACTCCAATGTCAGTTACTTGATACTCTAGTACCACCTAAGATAAACTCCAGTATCAGTTAAGCGGTACTAAAAGAGGTACTGAGTGAGTGGCCGATAAAGAAGAAATCAAGACAGAAAGCAATGTGCAATAACAATATACAGAAGGTATCCATCCGTTTCTTCAACGACAGCGAAGTGCGTGCCGTTTGGGACGAGACACTATCCAAATGGTGGTTTTCCGTTTTGGATGTCGTTGGTGTGCTCAACAACCAAGACGATTATACCAAGAACCGCAACTATTGGAAGTATCTGAAAACAAAACTGAAGAAGGAAGGAAACGAGTTGGTTAGTGCCACTAACCAACTGAAACTTCTGGCACAAGATGGTAAACGTTATAAAACTGATGTTCTCGACACAGAAGACATTCCTTCAGTAAGACGCAATCCGGTTATTGCAGACATCTTTGCACAGTTGGGTTATATGGAGCGTAAAGGTTCGGGAATGGGCAAGATTATCAATCCGATTATAGCCCTTCCCTACTTTGAGGAAAAGATGCTTCCATCCTTCTTCTCCGATCGTGCCCAGTTTACAGTCACGTTCCTCAATATGATCTTAGCTTGGCAGGAATCTCATCCTGGTATAGAGGCAAATATTATGGAGAATGATGATGTCACTCAAGGTGTCACTCAAGGTGATACTCAAGGTGATACTCAAGGTGATACCGAAGATGTCCCTCAAGATGTCCCTCAAGGTGGCACTCAAGGCGATGATTTAGATAAATGGATAGAATATCAAGTAGCTGTTTATCCTAAAATAACAACTGCTGAACTGGCTCAACAATCTGGGAAAAGCATTATTACTTTTAAGCGTCGTATCGCCAAAATGCCTCATATTGTGTATGTTGGTAGCGGCTATAGCGGTCATTGGGAAGTAAGAAAAAAGAAATGAAACAAGAGATTAACCAACACCAGCATCCATCCGAAAGGCTTACGAGGAAGCGCAACCCCGATACTGAGGAATTTGCCCGATTCACGGAGTCGGATCTGGCAGTCTTCATACGAAAGCGTTGACCTGCCCTATATCGACATGCCCGCACCGCCAAGAAGATAATCAAGAAAGCAATAATCAAGAAAGTCGTTCCCCCTCCGAGATTCACGTCTTAGAGGGGGAAACTTTTTTCTTGCTATAAGCCCCATACTTTGCCGTGGCTACACGGCTGACATGCAGCTCGTCACGCCGAGGGCCGTGGCGATGGCCGTGAGGATCGAAATGGCGGTCTGAATGACGAACCGCCATACCTGTCTTTTCTTTTCATCCATGATTTTTCTTTTCGTTTAAGGGTTTGACAAATGAAGTCTTTTCTCTCTGCTTTCGGTGGCAATGCGAGGACAAGAGAAGAAGACAACCAATACAACTTTTACAACGTTTTACAACCAAGTTTGTCTTTACCCACTCAATATCCTCATTGTCATTAGGATAAGTTAAGAAAACAACTCAAACAACCTTTACAACAAGTAACAA
>ULRH01024194.1_pt1 | contig 14509 bp, 12 predicted proteins | sample 1955271 | NCBI WGS metagenome assembly ULRH01 (sample SAMEA4835677, study PRJEB28245) | human gut metagenome | biome: gut microbiome; material: fecal sample | place: Denmark | collected 2008 | reverse complement strand
TGTATATCTTTATCTTTTTCTCCAGTTGGGAAAAAATTTTTCTCCAACCGTGCAGTATTTTCCTCCTGCCTGCATTTATAGAAGTGAATACATCAAGCAATATTCACTCATAACCTTTTTTTCATACCTAGGCTTAACTATCGGGGAAAGTCCCGGAAGAGGATGTGCCTGCTGCACATCCTCTTTCTTTTATTCAAGTCACCGCATCATTTGCAGTTCTTTTCTATCAAAGCGTCCACATTGGGGTCGCCCAGCTCCTTGGCCTTGGCGAAACTCTCGCAGGCAGCCGCCTTCTGCTTCATCTGCACCTGGGCAATGCCCATCAGGCGATAGGCTTCCGCATACTTGTCGTCGATGGCCAATGCTTCCTTCAGTATCTTCACGGCCTCTTCGTTGCGTCCCACACGGATGTTGACCACTGCCAGCTCGGCCCGATAGGTCAACTCCTTCGGATTGAGTTCGATGGCCTTGGCCAGGTCGTCGAGTGCCCGCTGATACTGGCGCGACTTCAAGGCGGCCTGCTCGCGGTAATAGTAGAAGACGTCGTTCACATTTCCATTCACCGCCTCGTAATAGGCATCATAGTCGACTACCGCGTTGCGGGCCTGGTCGGCCACCATCCGGGCCTGTGCACGCTCCAGCAGATAGGGAGCAGCCTCCTGCGTATAGGGTTTGTTGAAGCAGGCCACGCAGCTGTCGAGCAACGCCAGCACTTCTTCGGCCGGCTCCTTCATGGCCTCCTTAATCTTGGCGGTCGTGAAGAAGGTGGCAGCCGAACGCAAGTCAGACTGGTTGACCGTACGATAGGCTTCCAGCGCGGCAGGATAATCGCCCTTGGCAAACAGGATGTCGCCTTCAAGCTGCACGTAGACGGGCAGCGGCTGGATGTCGACGGCTGCACGAGCCTCCTCCAGCGCCTTGTCGAGCGACCAGTCGCCGTACGGCTTGTCGGCATGGGTCAGCACGTAATTGTATATCATCTTGGAGCGGCTGAAGTGGACGTCGTCCTTCTTGGATGCTACGTCCAAGGCCTTGTCCATGTCGTCGTACACCAGGTCCATGGCAGCCTCATCGGTTGCCGTCAGCTCCCGCTGGGTGGCGCGGCGCAGGTATCCTTCAGGGTTGTTGGGGTACTGGCTGATGAAATCGTTGAGCACTTCCATATACTTCTCGGGCGACAGCTGGGAGGAGGCCATGAAGAGGAAGACCAACGCCTCCTCCTCGGTAGAAGGCAGGGCTTTCTTGATGCCGATGTCCTTCAAGGCCATATCACTGTAGGACAAGGCGGAAATTTTCTGCGCCATCACATAGTTGGCATCCACGGCATAGCAGATGCTGGCCGTATCCTGCCCCGTGGCTTTCTGGGCGAGGCCGAACACTTCGCCTTCGGCCGTAGCCAGCGGACAGCTGACCATCTTGTCCTTCAGGTGCATGTTGAGGGTGTAGTACAAATAATTGTCGGCCACCTTGTCGACGGCCTTTACCTTACCGGCCGTAAAGGTGCGGCTCTTCTGCGTGGAGTACGGCAAGAGATATACTTCCGCGCCTACCGCAGGAGCAACGGCCGCCAGCGGCAGTGCAGGCACCTTCTTCTCCGTAATGGCGACCTTGAACTTCAGGACATCGTACATGTCGTCGGCGCCCATGATGGACTCGACCGGCATCTCCTTACCTTCGTAATTGACAATCACGGCACGATGCGCACCCTTGAACAGGGAATAGTCGGACAGGGCTACACCGTCTTCACTCACAAAAAATCCGTTGCCGGAATTCAACATCTTACCGTCCTTGTCATAAGTGACAACTGAGAACACGGCACGCTTGGCCTTCTCCAACCATTTGGGCTGGGCGAAGGCATACTGGGCCATCAGCGTGATGGCAAACAATAATAGTATCTTCTTCATCGGGATATATCGGTTAATCTTTGTTTGACTGCTTCATAAATCAGGATACCTGCCGCCACGGATACGTTGAGCGACTCGATGGTACCCAGCATCGGTATCTTCACCCACTCGTCGCACAAGGCCAGGTTGTCGTAGGAAACGCCCTTGTCCTCGGCGCCCATGATGATGCACATCGGACCGGTATAATCGGCCTTCGTGTAGTCGTAGTCGCCCTTCTCGGTGGCGGCCACAATGTGGAAGCCGCTGTTCTTGAGGTATTGCAGGGTGTCCTTCAGGCTCTGTTCGCGGCATACGGGCAAGGTGTGCAGAGCGCCGGCCGACGTCTTCATGGCATCTGCATTCACCGTCACGCTGTTCTTGGCAGGGATGATGACGGCATCGACCGCCGCACACTCGCACGTACGGGCAATGGCGCCGAAGTTGCGTACGTCCGTCACGCCGTCGAGCATCACGAAGAGCGGATTCTTGCCCTGCTCGAAGAGGAAGGGGACGAGGTCTTCCGTCTTCTGGTAGGTGACGGCCGAGACAAAGGCCACCACGCCCTGATGGTTTTTGCGCGTAATCTTGTTGATGCGCTCCACAGGCACCCGCTGGACGGGTATCAGCGTCCCCTTGAGGGCGGCAAACAGTTCCTTGGACAGGTCGCTCTGTATGTCTCTCTTCACCAGTATCTTGTCGATGTCCTTGCCGGCCTGTATGGCTTCTATCACGGCACGGACGCCGAAAATCATTTCGCTTTTGTCTGTCATTCGTTTATCTTATTAGTTTATTTATCCAGTTTCAACAAGGCGCGGGCGTTGTTCAGCGCGGCCTCGGTCAGGGTGGCTCCACTCAGCATGTGGGCCAGTTCCTCCACCCGTTCGTCATCGGTCAGGCGACGGATGTGGCTGTTCGTCTCCACCTCGTTGTCTTCCTTATATACTTTATAGTGGGCGCGGCCGCGCGCGGCTATCTGCGGCAAGTGGGTGATGCTGATGACCTGACGGTCGTTGTCGCCCATCTCCTGCATGATGTCGGCCATGCGATCGGCAATCTCGCCTGACACGCCCGTGTCGATTTCGTCGAACACGATGGTGGGCAACTTGACGGCTCCGGCTATCATGGCCTTGACGGACAGCATGACACGCGCTATCTCACCCCCCGAAGCCACGGACGAAATGTTCTGCAACACCCCGTTCTTGTTGGCCGAGAAGAGGAAGTTCACCGTATCGGCCCCATGCACACCCGGCTCCTTGCGTACGCCCATCTCCACCTGGAAGCGGACGTTGGGCATGCCCAGCGGTACCAGCCGTGCGGCCATTTGCCGCTCCACTTCGCGGGCGGCACGGGTGCGCGCTTCGGTCAATACCTGTGCCTGCGCGGTGACCTGACTGAAGAGTTCCTTTACCTGCGCTTCGAGGCGGGCGATGTCTTCGTCGGACGACGTAATGGCCAAAAGTTGCAAAGCATAGTTTTCCTGCAAGGAAAGCAGTGCTTTGACCGTATCAACACGGTGCTTTTGCTGGAGCGAATAAATGAGATTGAGGCGGGCGTTCACTTCGTCGAGGCGGGCGGGATTGAATTCGACTTCTTCTTCCTTGTCGGCCACCTCCTGCGAGATATCCTTCAGCTCGATATAGACACTGTCCAGACGGTCGGCCAATTCGCCCGCAGGAGCAAAGACCGAGCGCAAGCCCATCATCGTATTTTGGCAGTCCTTCAAGGCTTCGAGCACACCGCCTTCGTCGGCGTTCAGCGCCTGTCCGGCCCGATAGAGGCCGGCCTTGATATCTTCGGCATGAGTCAGCATCTCCGCTTCCTGCTCCAACTCTTCCTGCTCACCGTCGGTAAGGTTGGCTTCCTCCAGCTGCTCCAGCTGGAAGCGGATGTAGTCTTCGTCCGCACGACTCTGCTCGGCACGGGCCACAAGCGCCTCCAGGTCCTGTCGGGCCTGCCGCCAGTCGTTGTACAACTTCTGATAGGCGGCCAGCTCAGCTTCATCGTGCGCCAGCAGGTCGAGCACGTTCAACTGGAAGCCCTCTTTGTTGAGCAAGAGGTTCTGATGCTGGGAGTGGACGTCGATGAGCAGCTCGCCCAGTTCCTTCATCTGTACCAACGAAGCAGGCGTGTCGTTGATGAAGGCACGGCTCTTGCCCGAAGCATAGAGCTCGCGGCGCAGGATGCACTCGTCTTCGTACTCCAGTTCGTTGGCTTCGAAGAAAGGTTGCATGCCATAGGCCGACACGTCGAAGCGCGCCTCAATGATGCACTTCGAAGCCCCCTTGCGGATGGACTTCACGTCGGCACGCTGACCCAGCAACAGGCCGATGGCTCCCAAAATAATGGACTTGCCGGCACCTGTCTCGCCTGTGATGACTGAAAAGCCACTATCGAAGCCAATGTCCAGCTTCTCGATCAGCGCATAGTTTTGTATGTAGAGCGAACGCAACATAGTATCTTAATCCGTTTCTATTAGTTCAATACTTCGGCCAGCCGGTCGACGATGTCGGCAGCCACCTCGTCTTTGGTTTTCAGCGGATATTCCCTACGGCCTTCGGCGTCGATAAGGGTCACCTTGTTGGTGTCGTAGCGGAAACCTGCCCCCTTGTCGTTCAGCGAATTCAGAACGATGAAGTCCAGATTCTTGCGCTTCAGCTTTTCTTCTGCATTCTGCTGCTCGTTGTGCGTTTCGAGCGCAAAGCCCACCAGCACTTTCCGTTCGGAGGAATCGGCCTTCATCCGGCCCAATGCGGCGGCAATATCCTGTGTAGGTTTCAGGGCGAGGGTCATGTCGCCCGTCTTCTCGCGCTTGATTTTCTCGTCGGCCACATGCTCGGGCGTATAGTCGGCCACGGCCGCACAGAGGATGGCGGCATCGGCCTGGGGGAAGAGCGAAGTAGCGGCTTCGTACATCTGAGCGGCCGACTCCACATCGCGCCTTTCGGCCATCGGATAGCGGGTTGTGCGTTGTACAGGCCCCGTCACGAGCAGGACACGGGCACCACGGCTAGCGCACTCGTCGGCCAGTGCAAAGCCCATCTTGCCCGACGAATAGTTGCCGATAAAGCGAACGGGGTCTATCTTTTCGTACGTCGGCCCTGTGGTTATCAGGATGGTCTTTCCCTTGAGGTCGCCTTCCTGCGCCGCAAAGTATCGCTCCAGATGGCGGATGATGTTTTCGGGTTCTTCCATGCGGCCCTTACCCACCAGATGGCTGGCCAGTTCGCCCGTACCCGGCTCGATGATGTGGTTGCCATAGGAACGGAGCTTCTCCAGATTCTGTTGAGTGGACGGATGGGCAAACATGTCGAGGTCCATGGCCGGAGCCACGAATACAGGCGCCTTGGCCGAGAGGTAGGTCGTGATGAGCATGTTGTCGGCAATGCCGTTGGCCATCTTGCCAATGGTGGAAGCCGTGGCAGGCGCTATCAGCATGGCGTCGGCCCAAAGGCCCAGATCCACGTGGCTGTTCCATGTGCCGTCTCGTTGGGCGAAAAACTCGCTGATGACGGGCTTGCTGGTGAGGGCGGACAACGTAATGGGCGTAATGAACTCCTTGCCCGCAGGCGTAATGACCACCTGCACCTCCGCCCCGCGCTTGATGAGACCGCGGATGATGTAGCAGGCCTTATAGGCGGCAATGCTGCCCGTAATGCCCAAGACTATCTTCTTGCCTTTCAATACATTTGCCATAAGCGTTTTCTTTTATTTCTGAGTCAGTTCGCGCAGACGGATTTTCGTCAGCATGGCCTTGGTGTTCAGTGTAAAGTCACTGTTCAATATCCAGCCGTAGTAGCCAGGATCACGTTTCAGCACCTCGGCTACAGACATGCCCTTGTACTTGCCAAAGTTGAAGACTTCGATGCCCTTATCATCGTAAACCATGCGGCCGGCAAAGTCAACATTCTTGTTGAAGCTCGAGAAGTCGGAAAGGAAATTCACGTCGTTCTGCAAGTCTTCAGGATAACGGTCGAGCTGTGCCATCAGCACTTCATAGGTAGCTCTTGTGTCGGCCTCAGCCGTATGAGCATCCTCCAGGTTCTTACCGCAATAGAACTTGTAGGCGGCAGAAAGGGTACGCTGCTCCATCTTGTGGAAGATAACCTGCACGTCGACAAACTTACGCCGGCTCAGGTCGATGTCCACCTCGGCACGGAGGAATTCTTCAGCCAGCAGGGGGATATCAAAACGGTTAGAGTTAAAGCCAGCCAGATCGCAACCCTCGATGTCGTTGGCTACGCTACGTGCTACTTCCTTGAACGTAGGGCAGTCGGCCACATCGGCATCATAGATGCCATGTACAGCCGATGCCGCCTCGGGAATATGCATACCCGGATTGATGCGCATCGTCTTCGACTCTTCGTTTCCATTAGGATAAACTTTGAGATAACAAATCTCGACGATACGATCGCTATTGATATTAGTACCAGTGGTCTCCAAATCGAAGAACACCAGTGGATTTTTCAAATTCAGTTTCATATCATTTGTTTAAAGTGAGGGAGACAAACGAACGAGTTGGCAAGCCAATAAAGCCATAGCGGAAACAGTCCGTTTCCTCAACTTTACCACTTGTCAACTCGTCCGTCCGACATCCTCGGACTGTTCTTGTTTAGTCGTTCAACATCATTGGCATCAACAACATCAGCAAGTCCTCCTTCTCTTCCTGCTCTACAGGGATGATGACGCCTGCGCGCGAAGGATCGGCCAGTTCAATAACCACTTCTTCAGCCGAAATGTTGTTCAAAATGTCCAACAGGAAAGTAGACTTGAAGCCGATACTCATATCATTGCCGTCGTACTGGCAGGTCTGTGTTTCTTCGGCCGATGTAGAAAAGTCGATGTCCTGCGCAGAAATTGTAATCTGATTGTTGCTCAGGCGAAGCTTGATAAGGCTGCTGGCTTGTGACGAAAAGATCGATACACGACGCAAGGCACCGATCAGCGACTGGCGGTCTACCGTCACTTTATAAGGATTGTTCTGCGGAATCACCGAATTGTAGTTGGGATAACGGCCTTCAATCAGGCGGCACACCATGCGATAGTTCTCCAACGTGAAAACGGCGTTGCGTTCGTCGAACTCGATCATTACCGTCCCCTGCTCACGGGCAAGCAAGTTTTTCATCAGGTTGGCAGGCTTTTTCGGAAGAATAAAAGCTGCACGCTCGTTGCCATGGGCAGCGAAAGTCTTGCAACGCACCAGCTTGTGTCCGTCGGAAGCCACCATCGTGATGTCATCGGTCGTGATGTCAAAATAAATACCATTCATTACAGGACGAAGTTCATCGTCGGCCGTGGCAAACACCGAACGGTTAATCCCATTCAGCAAGACCTCTGCATCGATTTCCACCCGTACTGCGTTGTCGCCCAACTGCGTCAGTTGCGGAAACTCGTCGGCACTCTGCCCCATCAGGCTGTATTTACCATTCTGATATTGCACGTTTATCTCCAAAGTCCCGATATTGATATCGAAAGCAAGCGGCTGTTCAGGTATTTCCTTCAGAGCATCCAGCAACGTCTTGGCCGTAACGGCAAAACGTCCGTCCGCATCACTTTCGTTCACTTCAAGGGAAGTCACCATGGTAGTCTCGCTGTCCGAAGCCGTGACAGACAAAGTTCCGTCCTGCAGGTCAAACAGGAAGCAATCCAAAATGGGCAGCGCGTTCTTCGAATTGATTACACGACTAACAGCCTGTAAATGACTGGAAAGCGCAGTGCTCGACACAATAAATTTCATATATCCGTAGTATTTAAGTTTTTTATATCAATAAGTTGAGGTTTGCAGCACAAAGTTAACAAAAGAATTTCCTACTGACAAAGAATATGCAAAGAAAAAACCGCGGATAATACTTCCTATATTCCTAAAAAATCGTAACTTCGCCCCATCAAAATTAGAAAATACTACAATTACAATGGAATTTAAAGGAAGAATTATTGACATATTGAGACCAAAAGGTGGCACGTCCAGAGCTGGGAACGAATGGAAAGCGCAAGAATATGTCATTGAAAACCACGACCAGTTTCCGCGTAAAATGTGTTTCGAAGTGTTCGGAGCCGACAAGATTGAGCAGTTCAACATTCAGATGGGCGAAGAACTAACCGTTTCGTTCGACATCGATGCCCGCCAATGGCAGGACCGCTGGTTCAACAGCATCCGCGCCTTGAAGGTGGAGCGCGTTGGTGCAGCCGCGCCTACCTCTGCCCCCGGCATGCCGACTCCCCCGCCCGCTCCGACCGCAGCTCCAGAATTCCTGAGCAGCGACTCGACGGACGACCTGCCTTTCTGATCCCACGCAAGAACAGAAAAACAAGAATAAAGAAGAGACTCTGCCAACAGAGTTCTCTTCTTTTTTGTATCTATACAAACCATTCGACAAAGCAATGCTTTCCCTTCAGGAAAACGATGCTTTCCCATAAAGAAAGCACTGTTTTATTCATGACCACACAATGGGCAGCATCCGCTATGAAATGAACCCTAACATCATTCTGAGGGCACATCCGGGTAAGCATAGAGAAGCACCAGATTGGGATAGATTACATTTTCGACACAACAGAGCTGAATAGAAAGTAGGAAATGACGAAAAAAATCGGCATGAGCCAAGAAGAAAGGTGGTAGCAAATCTCGGCTCAAATCGGGATGAAGTACCACCTCTGACATGTCTGCCATTACCAACGCCTGATAATCCGGAGCCAATTTTTCAGTTGCTATCTCATAAAACAGTTGAGATTCAAGCACGTCACCCCGTTCCAACGATATCACATAGGCAGCCAAGCTCTGTTCATCAGGCGAAAGCAATAAACTATGCTTATAAAAACAGGCATAAGTAAATGCAGGCCCACCAGTATAACCAGCTAACAGAGCCGTCAACCTATGATCAGGTAGACGGTAAAGCCTCAACCCGGATACACCTGTTGCTGCCGAAAAACTCTTATAAAAAGGATAACGTCCCTGAGAAACGGAATACAAAAGCTTTTGTAGTTCCCATTGTGCGTGAGCGACATCTTTTACAGATATGTTTAGCACGGTAAAAGGTTTCCTGGCTGCGGAGTCGTTAGAAAGGAAACCGCAAGACAACATCTGTGATCCTGCTTCCAACTGGAAGTAACTGGCCAGAGATGCATCAAAAGACCCATTGGCTGCTACAACCATGGCAGAATCAGTTTGTAACTGCTTTAAGGCACATCCTACCTCAGCTTTTGATGCAGAAAGGGTCCTCACCTTATATAGGAAAGTAGAAGCTGGTAGTTTGTCACCAAGAAATCCCTCCAACGGATAAGACTCGAAAAGAGAATCTCTCAAAGGAATTCCCAGTGTATCACTACCATGGACAATACCCGCACAGTAAACTCCGTCCTCAGCAAATTTCAAATTAAACTCCAACCACAGAGATGCATCAGTAGCAAACTGGGATGCGGTTCGAACCGGCCAACGGACATAAACCGTAGTATTATTCTCTTCACGTTTTTTCTCATTTGTAAAATGAAATGTATCAAGCTGAGCAAGCGTTTTCTTCTGTTTCCACGCATCAATCACTTGCTCTACCAACCGTTTTTGGAAACTTACAACCAAAAAATCACGCTTCATCCAGACAGCCAAAAAACGCCCATCTACGAGAGGATAGACTTCTATCGTCTGCCCTCTATAACTAGATGTACGTGAAGGAAATGTAGCTGATCCACTACGACGAAGATGGTTTTCCAATAACGTACGATCACCAGTTCCCATACGACAATAAAGGACCTGATCATTTTGAAGATCAGGGCTATGAAAACTGACGATCAATTCATTCATCTCCCACCTTAAACCATGAGGTTCCTCTTCCATAAACGCACGTAAATACTTCTTTACAGAAGAAAAAAGATCGGAAGCATAGAGAAAATGCCCGTTACGGCTACATACCATGTTATCGATATCCTCAACCAATTCCGCCGCACGATCAGTTTCAAACACAGCCTCTACATCTTGTGGAATCAAAGTAAACAAATCAAAATTTCGTCGTTCCTCCACCGTATCCAAACGCATGAAAGAGTACACAGCAAATCCCGTGCAAAGAAGGACGATGCACACTATCAGGCTGACTCGTATCAAATTATTCGGCTTCATGGCTTTACGATGCTTGATTTTGCAAAAATAAACATTTCTACTAATAAAGCAAAACTATAGCCAAAAAGTTTAAAGAAAACGAGCGTTTTATCCATCTAACTCTTTCAAAACCTCCTAACAGAAGTATGTAAGTTCAATGAACAAACGCCCATTTACAACGCTTAATTTTCTTTTTTCTGATAATACCGTACGTAGTCAATCTCCATTCGTGCCGGAAAGATGGATTCATCAATCCCCCACATACCTCCCCAAGCACCTCCGACTGCAATATTCAAAATCAGATAGAACGGTTGGTCAAACGGCCACCTAACCGAAGATGCACTATCACGTTTATATGTAAAGATTACCTTGTCGTCAAACAATACCTGCAAGCTATTCTTTTCCCAAACCAGCGAATACAGATGAAATTCCGTATCCAGTGTCGTAGATATAGCAGTCCCCGAATCAATCCGATTCCCGTTCACGTCGGTATCGGTAGTATGTACCGTCGCAAAAATTTGATTGTGTACATTGTCACCCCACACATATTCCATGATATCAATCTCACCGCTATGAGGCCATCCTCCATATTTGTTGTCTACAGGCATCATCCAGATGGCTGGCCATATTCCTCTTCCCAAAGGTATTTTGGCTGAAACATCCAGCCGTCCATAAAGGATATTCACAGTTTTTAGCGAACGCAACTCCGCCGACGAATATTCAAAGTGATAGGGTTTCCCCGTCCAAGGGTTCACACCATCGTGCGGATCTTTGTGAGCCTCAATAATCAGTTTTCCATCTTCCACCCGAGCATATTTTGAATTCGCCTTTTTATAATCTTGCAATTCGTTATTACGGCAATACCCTTCATCATATCCCCAATAGTAAGCATCCGGCAAACCAGGCTCATCAAATTCATCAGTCCAAACCAGTTCATAATCATTCCCGACAGGTTCTTTCTCAGGCTCCTTTTCTATATTGGAATCACAGGCCGTATTCACACACAACAAACAACATAACAATACATGCGCAATCATTTTCATTGTATTTATCTGTATCATTTTACCTTAATTATAAGAAAACACACACTTCTCGACATTGTCCGAACTGTTTCCCACCATCAGTTCAAAATCGCCCGGTTCTGTAATGAAGTCCAAGTCTTTGTTATAAAATCCCAAATCCTTCTCGTTCAGTGTAAAAGATACTTCCTTTTGTTCTCCTGGTTCCAATGTCAACTGACAGATTCCCTTCAATTCCTTGACCGGACGAGTTACGGAAGATACCAAATCACGGATATACAGTTGTACAGTTTCTTTTCCTTTGCATGGTCCACAGTTTTTCACCATTACCTTACATTCAATCGTCTCCCCTCTATCATAGGAAACTTTTGTCATAATCGGTTTTGAGATCTCAAACGTCGTATAACTCAGCCCATAACCGAAAGCATAAGCAGGACGGAAATCCTGATCCAGATAACCACATGTATAAGACATAAATCCTGGTTGACTAGGACGTCCTGTATTCTTATAATTATAATAAATAGGAACCTGTCCAATAGTGGCTGGGAAAGTCATAGGTAGTTTTCCGGACGGATTATTGTACATTTGTTGCACATCTTGCTGATGAAAATCAGTAGTACTGTCTTGCTTTTAATTCCATACCGTTTCCACATCATATTTGAGCCTGCCCGTTTGCGAATAGCCTGTCGGCAGGTTCGCCTGTCTGTGTGCCGACAGGCAGGCGTGCCGGCAGACCGGTCGGCAGGCAAGCAGGACGGCAGGCAGGTTGGAGCGCGGTCATGCTTGCAGGCCAGTGTGTGTATGCCATGCCTATACGCTTTTGTTTATTGCACCATTCCTTTGTTGCTTCATTACTACGTTGATAGACGGATGTATTGTACCACCGATTTATATCATTCAAACTCCACCTCTCTAAAGCCACAATCCATTGCTGATACCTTTATTTGAAGTTTCGCTGTTGTAAACCTGCACAACAACACGACAGCAAACCAGCATATCATTGAAACTATGTTGCTTCCTATCTGCATTGGATTACTTTCTTGGTTGTCCGGTTCTGTTCTTCATTGTTTTAGCAAACCATTGGTTCGCTGAGCTTGTAAACAAGCGAGGCTGTATTTGCCCAAAATAGCATTTCCTTATTGGTCTAATGTCTGTTTTGGCTGTGATTGGCACATATCGACATCGAATTGACACTATTGTCTGTTTCTCAGATGGATGAAAATCCGGCTTTGTTCTCTGTAAGCTCAATAAAGTGCAGGCTTGCACACTGCCCTCATTCCCTTTCTTCTTTTGGGCAGTTTGGGCATCGGGAAACGATGCTTTGAAAGCCGAAATTACAACACTTGTTCAAATCCGTTTATTGACGGATTTCTTGTGCTCTCAAAAGCACAGCAAGGTGTCCTTCGAGTTACCCGAAGGCTTTTCGGTTACTGCCGAAAAGTGGCAGCAGCAAGGTATGTTTTGAGTTACTCAAAACCTTACGGGTTACTCCCCGAAAGCCTTGCTGCGGTTGCTCCTCCGAAGTAGGGCAACCTGTTCCTGACCTGCGGTAATCATGTCTTATTCCTTGTGTCTGATATTATACTTTTTCATTTTGTCGTACAGCGTGGTGCGCCCGATGCCGAGCAGTTCGGCAGCCAAAGAGCGATTGCCATTCGCTTGCTCCAAAGCACGGATTATCTGCTTCTTTTCTATTTCCACGTTTTTCAGGGATAATGACGCTTCACCAGATAACTGACTTTCCTCGAACTCCAGTTTTCAGCCGTAACCCAATCCCCGTCGGTGAACAGCACCGCCGAGCGCACCGTACCTTTCAGCTCCCTTACGTTGCCAGCCCACGGATGAACGAGCATCCGTTTCCTTGCTTCCGCATTAAAGCCTTTCACTTGCTTGCCGAACTCCTTGTTTGCAAGTTCACGGAAGAACTCCGCAAGCGGCATGATGTCCTCACGGCACTCACGCAACGGCGGTATGTGCAACGTGTATTCCTTAATCCTGTGAAACAAGTCCTGACGGAAACGCTTTTCGGCTACTGCTGACTGCATATCCTCGTTGGTGGCGGCTATGATGCGCACGTCAGCAGTCTTTTCCTTGTTGCCGCCTATGGGTCTGTACCGTTTGCTCATCGTATGTATTTTCTCGGCGACAACCTTGCCCCTTTCCTTACTTTTCGTTATCTTCGCCACCCGAAAACTAACATTTAACAGAAAATGAAATGAAGAAAAAGACAAAACGTAATTTGATTATCGCAGCGATAGTGATAGTCTTGATTGCTGCCGGAGCCGCTTGGTTTGCTTATCCTTTCATCCGTTATAGTTCGCATACGCTTGCATACCGTTCAGCCCTGCCGGAAAACGCGTGCTATCAATATCCGATTCAGTACAGCAAAGAGGGTTGGTTTCTGATTGATTGTACCCTCAACGGCACGCACAAAGTTCCGCTCCGTATCGACACGCAAGCGACAAGCCTTATGCGCGAAGATTCCATCCAAGCCTATGGCGGCGAATACTGGGGGGATCTGCCGATGACAAGCGCCAATGCGTATCAAGAGGAACATACTCCTAAGTTATACACATTCACTTCTATTGCTTTTGGTGAGGCAAGCATCCAAGAACCGATGTTCAACGGCATTCGCAAAGATAACGTGATATATGATGTGATAGATGAAGGCGTGTTCGGAACGGAAATGTTGGCTATTGGCACGTGGAAATTCGACACGGAAGCGGGCACGATGACGCTTTTCCATTCCAATAACAAAGACCTGCTGGCAAAGGAGACCGCAGGAATGACCTATCTCCCTCAAGGATTACGCGAGGATTCCATTCCGGTTTATATGAATGGATTGAATGAAGAAATACGCTTTACGCTCGATTTGGGTTATACAGGAGTATTGGAGATAAACAACGCACTTGCAGACCGGCTGAAAACGTACTTTCCTTACGAAGAAAAAATCAAACAGCACGGAGGGAAATTGACCGATACGCTCACCGTTTTCAAGATTCCCGTCACGGTTGCCGGAACACGGGTTGATTCTTGTGAGGTAGTGAACAGTCGCGTGGTAAACGCCAACTATATCGGAGCCGAATTTATGCACCGCTGCAATTTCGTGCTGCACTATTCTCTCAACGAGCACGGCAAGCCGAACAAAGACCTCTATCTGAAAGTGAGATAAATTATTTCAGTCGACACCTCCAATCCGCTCCGACAACCGCCCTCCCCAGCGGGGACAACACAAATCCTGCCGGATAACCACTTTTCCCTGCGGGGACAGCCCTAATCCGTCAGGATAACCGCTTTCCCCGGCGGGGACGATGCCAATCCTGCAGGATAAGCACTTTCCCCGCTGGGGAAAGGCAAAATCGGGACGGATTGGAACTTTCCCCGCTCTGAACTTGGCTCGCCGGAAAGATTTAGCTACATTCGTTACAGAAATTCTAAAATATCACGGAATATGAAAAAGATTCTCACATTAAACATCAAGCAACTTCGCACCGAGGAGTCGTTCGGCTATCAGAAACAGGTCGTGG
>ULRH01032015.1_pt1 | contig 14537 bp, 8 predicted proteins | sample 1955271 | NCBI WGS metagenome assembly ULRH01 (sample SAMEA4835677, study PRJEB28245) | human gut metagenome | biome: gut microbiome; material: fecal sample | place: Denmark | collected 2008 | reverse complement strand
TGTTCTGAAAGCCGTGTGCATCATTTTGCAACTCTACTATCCGTTTGCTTTGAATGGCTTTTGCAAGAGCCAACGTAGCTTCGTTCTTCGCCTTATCCTCTCTTGTCTTTTCGGGTATAAGGTATAACTTCAAAAATTCATACTGTCGTTTACCGCCAACATAATTTTCTTTTCTAATAATATCACCTGTATAGTAATCCAAATAAATAGACTGGTTACCATTAGCAAGCTGCTTGAATCTAATCCTTACGGGTTCTTTCAATTTAACTTCTTGTTTTTTCTTCGCCATAATTATGTTCTTATTTTGTTACCGATGCAAATATAACTATTTGTTTTGTTACTCCAACGAATACGAGTAACAAAATAGTAACAAAATAAACGCATTTATTAGATTAAACAAGAAAACAAGGGAAATAAAGGAAATTACACTAAATAAATATAAAACACTCAATATCAATATCTTATATTTAATATTTCATCTCATTTTTTCTTTTCTTCCATAACTGATAACTATTGATGATGTTTTGCCACAACACGTAGGAGCCAGGACCCACTGAAGAAAGAGGATTCAAATAAGTATAAGCCATCCAAATAGCCAACACGGTATTCTTCTGACCCAATGCCTGACCACCACTGATACGTTCCTTATAATGTCCACCAATACGTTTGCCCAAATAGAACTGAACGCAACATGCCACCAGTCCGGCCAAAGCAATCAGCACCTCCACATAGCCTGGAGCTGTACTGTTGACTAATGAACGCACAGTTTGACCAGAAACAATCGCCAAGGCCACACCCCACAGGTAAAAAGCAGCCGTATGCCGCTCCAGCAACCATTGATGAACAGCAGGCAACCAAATCCGCAAGAGCCATGCCAACAGGAACGGACAAAGCAGCAACGGAAAAACCTTGCTAAGGATTTTCAGAAAAGCCAGCCAGAAAGTCACATCCGCATGAGGTTCTACCAACGGGAAAACCAGCGGGACGGCCACGGCCGCCAACAGATTGGACATCAAAGTATAGGTAGTCAAGCTAGCAGCACTTCCACCCAATTTGCCCGTAATAACAGCTGCTGCAGTAGCCGTAGGACATATCAGACAGACCATAGCTCCTTCGAACACCTCCCGATAAAGTTCGTTCATCGGACAATAGACCAACAATGCCGAAAGCAAAAGACATGAAACCGTCTGAAACAAAAGCAACCAACCATGCCAGGCTTTCGGCTTCAAATCTGCGAAATCTACCTTGCAGAACGTGAGTAGCAATTGGGCAAAAATCAGCAACGGCGTAAGAATTGCTACCAAGGCATTGACCAAAGGTTTGACCGGAGCAAGCACCGGCACTCTTGCAAAAAGAAAATAGGCTAACGTTCCGGCTATCATGGCCACGGGGAGCGTCCAGTCTTTCAAAAAACGAATAATAGCATTAGCCAACATAAATTACACCAATTTTATTGCTCTAACCATCTCTGTCAGATTAGGCGGTGCAAAATTAGCTTCTATTTATGAAAAACATGCTCTCCAACATCTAAAAACTGTACCAAAATAAATGGAAAAAGAATAAAACTTAGTGTAAACGGCAAGTTTTCAGCAAAATTACACTACATTTGCGGAGTAATTCATATATAGATGAGTTTGAACAGGCTTTATCACATATTATATATTACTTTTTGCATGGTCTGTTTGCCCATGCACCCAAGTTTGGCAGCCAACCTATCCAAGAAGTTCGTCGTAGTCATCGACGCCGGTCATGGAGGACATGACCCGGGAGCTGTCGGAAAAATATCCAAGGAAAAAAACATCAACCTTAGCGTCGCTCTTCAATTGGGTAACCTGATTAAAGAGCAATGCGCTGACACGCGTGTTATCTATACCCGCAGCAGAGATGTATTTATACCATTAGCCCGACGAGCAGAGATTGCCAATGAAGCCAAAGCAGATTTGTTTATCTCGATTCATACCAACTCTGTCGGAGGAAATAAAAGCGTGCAAGGTGCTTCAACCTGGACATTAGGTCTGGCCAAATCGGATGCTAATCTGGAAGTAGCCAAACGCGAGAACTCCGTAATCTTATACGAAGACGATTACAAAACCCGCTATGCAGGGTTTAATCCCAATTCTGCAGAATCGTATATCATCTTCGAATTCATGCAGGACAAATACATGTCGCAAAGTGTCCACCTGGCTTCATTAGTACAGAAAGAATTCAAACAAACAGGGAAACGCATAGATCGAGGCGTACATCAAGCCGGCTTTCTGGTCCTGAAAGCCAGTGCAATGCCTAGTATTTTGGTCGAACTTGGATTCATCTCCAACCCGACAGAGGAACGCTATCTGAACAGTGAGTCTGGCAAGAGAGCACTGGCAAACAGCATTTTCCAAGCTTTCCTGACATACAAAGAAGAACAGAAAATGAGATTGGAAGGAAGTAAAGGGAACACATTGCCTGAAGCTGAGCCTCTACAATCTGAGGTTCCACAACCTGAAGGTACCACCTCTGCTTCCACTACACCGAAAAAGGCATCTGTTGCAACAACTTCTGCCAAGACACAGAAAGTCGCCCAACAAGTCCCGGTATTTAAAGTACAAATTCTGACTTCATCTAAACCATTATCCCCCAAAGACAAACAGTTCAAAGGTCTCAAAGGTATAGATTCTTACAAAGAAAACGGACTGTATAAGTACACATACGGTTCATCCACCAACTACAACGAAATACTCCGCATTAAGAAGGACGTTTCCAAACGGATAAAAGACGCTTTCATCATAGCCTTCAAGAACGGGAAAAAGATGGATACAGCTACCGCTATCCGCGAATTTAAAGAAAACAAGAAATAACCATTCAATAAAGACAAATCATCATGAAGTATATCACAAAAGAAGTAAAGATAGGTATTGCAGGTATTGCAGCTCTATGCATATTAGTATATGGTATCAACTATCTGAAAGGTATCCACCTGTTCAAACCAGCCAGTTACTTTTATGTCAAATTCCAAAACGTCAACGGTCTCACAAAATCAAGCCCGGTCTACGCCGATGGATATAAAGTGGGACTCGTACGCGAACTCTATTACGACTATGATGCCCCTGGCAATGTAGTAGCCGAAATTGACGTAGACCCTGAACTACGTATACCGAAAGGAAGTAGTGCAGAACTGGCCGCTGAAATGCTGGGAGGAGTTCGCATGAACTTACTACTTGCCAACAATCCGCGTGAACGCTACCAAATCGGTGATACCATCCCCGGATACTTAAACAACGGAATGATGGAAAAGGTAGCTAACATGATGCCTCAAATCGAGCAAATGATGCCTAAGCTCGACTCCATTCTCAGTTCTCTTAACGCAGTACTGGCCAATCCAGCCATTCCTGCATCATTAAAGAATATCGAAGAATTGACGGCCAACATGAATGCAACCAGCAAACAATTGAAGGTACTTATGAGCAATGATATCCCGCAACTAACAAGCAAGTTGAACACCATCGGCGACAATTTCATTGCCATGTCCGATAACCTCAAGCAAATCGATTATGCTGCAGCCATGCAAAAAATAGATTCTACACTGGCTAACGTACGAACACTTACAGACAAGCTGAACAGCAAAGATAATACCGTAGGCTTACTGCTAAACGACCCACAGCTTTACCAGAACCTGAATGCAACAACGGCCAATGCTGCTAGTTTACTCGAAGACTTGAAAGCCCACCCCAAACGCTATGTTCATTTCTCGCTTTTCGGCAAAAAAGACAAATAAAAAAATCTATTATATAGAATTCATCTAAATAAAGGCAAATTTAGCAAAAGCTGCAAGAAGCTAAGAAAATAGGGTAATTCAAAGCATTAAGGACTATTCCATCACAAAGAATAAAAGTCTTATAGATTTACATAGACATTCGTAATATACTAATATACAAGTCCTTTAAAAAAAGCAACAGCCCTTCTCAAAGGGCTGTTTGCACGTTATGCGATAAATAGCTGAAAGTAAAGGCCTTATTCATTGAATGAAAAAAGCAAGAAAAAAAGCATTTGTTTTTTTCAAATAAGATACCCAATTTTGCAAACGTAGAAGTTTCGCTAAATTGATAAATGTAGATAGCCGTTATGAGTAAAAACAATCATGTCGGACTATGGAACGCGTGTCTTGACATCATTCGCGACAACGTTCCTGAACAGACATATAAAACTTGGTTTTGTCCAATCGTCCCATTAAAATTTGAGGACGATACCTTGGTATTGCAGGTGCCGAGCCAATTCTTTTATGAATTTCTGGAAGAGAAATTCCTGGATTTGCTACGCCAAACAATTCATAAGGTTTTTGGCGAAAGAACCAAATTGATGTACAGTGTAATGGTGGTTAAAAACCCACCTACAGCTGTTCCTCTGCCTACTCATTCCGGTTCGTCCACTCCGGTATCTGCTGTACGCAAGACTACAACCAAAGACATTCCGCAGACACCACAAATAACCGAACTCGACCCTCACCTGAATAGAGATTACAATTTCGAAACATTCATAGAGGGAGAAAGCAACAAACTGTCACGTAGTGTGGCAGAAGCTGTTGCACTCAATCCGGCCAAAACCATTTTCAATCCGCTATTCTTCTATGGAGCATCTGGCGTAGGGAAAACTCACCTCGCCAATGCCATCGGAACCAAAATTAAGGAACTTTACCCTGAAAAACGGGTGTTGTATGTCTCGGCCCACTTATTTCAGGTGCAATACACGGACTCCGTACGCAACAATACGACTAACGACTTCATCAACTTCTACCAGACAATTGACGTGCTGATCATCGATGATATCCAGGAATTTGCTGGAGTTACCAAAACTCAAAACACGTTCTTTCACATCTTCAACCATCTACATCAGAACGGGAAACAGCTTATCCTGACTTCGGATCGTGCCCCCGTACTCCTACAAGGTATGGAAGAACGCCTCGTCACTCGTTTTAAGTGGGGTATGGTTGCCGAGCTCGAAAAGCCGACCGTCGAACTGCGCAAAGATATCTTACGCAACAAAATACGTCGTGACGGTTTGCAATTTCCTCCAGAAGTTATTAATTATATCGCAGAAAACGTAAGTGACAGCGTACGCGATCTGGAAGGTATCATTATTTCCATCATGGCCCATTCAACCATCTATAATAAAGATGTAGATTTGGAACTGGCTCAACGGATTGTACGTAAAGTTACCCAAAACGAAAGTAAAGCCATAACGATAGACAATATCATCAATACGGTATGCAAGCACTTTGATTTGGATACAAGTGCTATCCATACAAAATCCAGAAAGCGAGAAGTGGTACAGGCACGACAGATTGCCATGTATCTGGCTAAAAATCACACAGACTTTTCAACGGCCAAAATTGGTTCTTTAATAGGCAACAAAGACCATGCAACCGTTCTACATGCCTGCAAAACGATCAGTGAGCTGAAAGAAGTAAGTAAAAGTTTCCAAGCCGAATTAGAAGAAATACAGACGGCCTTGAAACAACAATAGGATAAAGTAAACTCATAACGATGAAAAAGCAGGGATCAAAATCCCTGCTTTTTCATTATATTCCATAGCAATTCAGACATGGCTTCTGCATCTTTTTTCGTATAGCGAACATCCGTAAAGACTTGGGCTAAAGTCGCTTTACTATTTTCTGTCACATACTGTCTATTCTCGGGCAATGATTCTTTATAAGCATACAAACGGTCAATGTCCTCAGGCGTATAGTCGTGATAAACTTCTTCATGAACTACCGCTTCCAATGGCAAACGATCAACTTGAGCAGGATCTTCAGCCGGCCATCCCACTGTAACGGTCGTGATGGGGAACACCAACTCCGGCAACTCCAGTGCTTCAATAATCAAATGAGGATTGTATGTAGTAGTACCCAAATAGCAAATACCCAATCCTTTTTCCTCGGCGGCCACGCAAAATGTCTGAGCAGCCAGCAAGGCATCAACAGCTCCCGTTACAAACCATTCAAAGTTATTATACCCCGGCTCGGCCTGACGCTGCCGACACCATTTGCTAAACCGGTTCAAATCTATACAGAAAGTGAGTACAACCGGCGCAGCTGTCACCATTGGCTGATTGAAATGTGCCGGAGCCAGTTTACCCTTCCGGTCGGCATCGCGGGTCACCACCACGCTATAGGTCTGCATGTTTCCAACGGTCGATGCACGAAACGCCGTTTCAAGTAAATCATTTAACAAATCAACAGGAATGTCCTTCTGCTGATATTTACGGATTGTTTTTCTCTGTTTCAAGCTTCCCATACTTCTTCTTTTTTTCTGCAAATATATAAAAGATTTAAGTAATTACCTTCTTTCTAGGCATAATCCTTCCCCACTCCATACCTAAAAAACAATTCAAAAATCTTCTCATATGCTCACTGCTTTTCTTTTTTGAAAACTTCCCCATATATTCCAAAATAGTAAACCTCTAAAATACAGACAGATAACTGTTATAAACAAGAAACTTGCAATCTGTTGATAAAAACATGATTATTTATTTTGTCGGATGGAAAAACATTCATAGATTTGCAAACACATTTGTTAGCCAATGGCAAAACTTCTACAATATTGCTAATTGAATCAATAAAATCTAAAAGAATAGACCATCGTGGAAAAGAAAACTTTTACTTATCAGGAAGCCTTTGAAGCATCTTTACAATACTTCCAAGGCGATGAACTGGCTGCCAGGGTATGGGTGAACAAATATGCCGTCAAGGACTCCTTCGGCAATATTTACGAAAAGTCACCAGAAGACATGCATTGGCGTATCGCAAACGAAGTGGCTCGTATTGAGGCCAAGTATCCCAATTCCTTGAGCGCCGAAGAGTTGTTCAAGCTGTTGGATCACTTCAAATACATCGTTCCACAAGGAAGCCCCATGACAGGCATAGGAAACAATTACCAGGTTGCTTCTCTCTCCAACTGCTTCGTAATTGGAGTAGACGGTGAAGCCGACTCTTACGGCGCCATCTTCAAAATCGACGAAGAACAAGTACAGCTGATGAAAAGACGCGGCGGCGTAGGCCACGATCTTTCACACATCCGTCCCAAAGGATCTCCGGTAAAGAACTCGGCCCTCACTTCCACCGGTTTGGTTCCTTTCATGGAACGCTATTCGAACTCCACCCGCGAGGTAGCACAAGACGGACGCCGTGGTGCCCTGATGCTCAGTGTTTCCATCAAACATCCCGATTCTGAAGCATTCATCGACGCCAAAATGACTGAAGGCAAAGTGACAGGAGCTAATGTTTCGGTAAAACTGGATGACGCATTCATGGACGCCGCCGTCAGCGGTACTCCTTATGTACAACAATACCCAATCGACAGCCCCAATCCGCTTGTAAAGAAAACCATAGACGCAAGTACTCTGTGGAAGAAAATTGTCCACAACGCATGGAAGTCTGCTGAACCCGGCGTACTGTTCTGGGACACCATCATCCGCGAGTCCGTTCCCGACTGTTATGCAGACTTGGGCTACCGCACTGTATCTACCAATCCTTGCGGTGAGATTCCCCTCTGTCCGTACGATTCCTGCCGTCTGCTGGCTATCAATCTCTATTCTTACGTGGTCAATCCATTCAAACCCGACGCTTATTTCGACTTCGAGCTGTTCAAGAAACATGTAGCCTTGGCACAGCGAATCATGGACGACATTATCGACCTGGAGTTGGAAAAAATCGAACGGATCATGGAAAAGATAGACTCCGATCCGGAAAGCGATGCTGTCAAGGAAACAGAACGTACTCTATGGCAAAAGATCTACAAAAAGAGTGGCCAAGGACGCCGTACCGGGGTAGGTATCACGGCCGAAGGCGATATGCTGGCTGCTCTAAACCTGCGCTATGGTACGGAAGAAGCAACAGCTTTCTCTGAACAAGTACACAAGACCATCGCCCTGAGCGCTTATCGCTCGTCGGTCGAAATGGCAAAAGAACGCGGAGCATTCGAAATCTACGACACCGAACGCGAAAAGAACAATCCGTTCATCAACCGCCTGCGTGAAGCCGATCCTGAGCTCTACGAAGAAATGGCCCAATACGGTCGACGCAATATCGCCTGCCTAACCATCGCTCCTACCGGAACCACCAGCCTGATGACGCAAACCACCTCGGGTATTGAGCCTGTGTTCCTGCCGGTATACAAACGCCGTCGCAAAGTAAACCCCAACGACACCAACGTCCGTATCGACTTTGTAGACGAAACCGGTGACGCATTCGAAGAATATGTAGTGTTCCACCCGAAGTTCGTCACTTGGATGGAAGCTCAGGGCCTTAACCCTGCCAAGCGTTATACCCAAGAAGAAATCGACGAAATGGTGACACGCTCACCCTATTATAAAGCCACGTCCAACGACGTAGACTGGCTGATGAAAGTCAAAATGCAAGGACGCGTGCAGAAGTGGGTGGACCACTCCATCAGCGTCACCATCAACCTGCCCAACAATGTCGACGAAGAACTGGTCAACCGTCTCTATGTAGAAGCCTGGCGTTCGGGTTGCAAGGGATGTACCGTCTACCGCGACGGTTCACGCTCGGGCGTGCTCATCTCTACCAAAAGCGACAAGAAAGACGAATTGCCCCCCTGCAAACCGCCTACGATTGTCGAAACACGCCCCAAAGTGCTCGACGCCGAAGTGGTACGCTTCCAGAACAATAAAGAAAAATGGGTGGCTTTCGTGGGCCTGCTCAACGGACACCCCTACGAAATTTTCACCGGTGTGCTTGACGATGACGAAGGTATCGTACTCCCCAAGAATGTCGTTTCAGGCCACATCATCAAGAATGTTGACGAAAACGGTATCAAGCGTTACGACTTCCAGTTCGAGAACAAGCGCGGCTACAAAGTCACGATTGAAGGCTTGTCCGAGAAGTTCAATAAGGAATACTGGAACTACGCCAAGCTTATCTCAGGCGTACTACGCTACCGCATGCCTATCGAGCAGGTCATCAAGCTGGTAGGATCCCTACAGCTTGACAGCGAAAACATCAACACCTGGAAAAACGGTGTAGAACGTGCCTTGAAAAAATATGTGCTCGACGGCACAGAGGCCAAGGGTCAGAAATGTCCCAACTGCGGCAATGAGAGTCTCGTCTACCAGGAAGGCTGCCTCATCTGCAAGACTTGCGGTGCTTCCCGCTGCGGATAAACGGGCTGCAAACACAAACGTTTGCATAGGATTTTAAAATACTTGGACAACGATAGCTGCATGACTATGAAGAATATTTTCTATACTTGCATAGTCAATGCAGCTATTGTCGTTCATATAAATCTAATAATATGATACTTTCATTCAACATCGAATATCGTACCAGTTGGGGAGAGGAAATCAGAGTCCTGGGTTCCACCCCCGAATTAGGAAGTAACATGCCCGGACAAGCCGTTCCCATGCATACAGTGGACGGCATACACTGGACAGCAGAAGTCGAAATCGGACTACCCGAAACGAAAGAGATCCATTACAGTTACCATGTCTACCGCGATGGACAGGCCGTCCGCAACGAATGGAACAGCCTGCCGCGTGTCCTGTACGTTTCCGACGATCCCGCCAAGACCTACCGTCTGGAAGACAGCTGGAAGAACCTGCCGGAACAGCAGTATTTCTACACCTCGGCCTTCACTGAGTCGCTCCTGGCCCATCACGACCGCGAAGCAGCCCCACGGGGATGCCAACGCAGCCTGGTCCTCAAAGCCTACGCGCCCTGCATCGACAGCGGACATGTACTGGCTGTCTGTGGAAGCGTGGATGCCCTGGGCGGATGGAATCCCGACAAAGCCATCCGGATGAGCGACGCCAACTTCCCCGAATGGCAGGTGGAAATCGACGCTTCCGACCTGGCCTTCCCACTGGAATATAAATTCGTCCTCTATAAGAAAGAAGAAGGACGTGTCGTGGCTTGGGAAAACAACCCCAACCGCTATTTGGCCGATCCGAAACTGGGCGACGCCGAAACACTGGTCGTAGGCGACCGCTACGTCTACTTCAGCCTGCCTGTTTGGAAGGGCGCCGGCACGGCCATCCCTGTCTTCTCCCTCCGCTCCGAAGGCAGCTTCGGCGTGGGCGACTTCGGAGACCTGACGAAGATGATCGACTGGGCTGTCAAGACCCACCAGAAGGCCGTGCAGATTCTCCCGATCAACGACACAACCATGACCCACTCGTGGACTGACTCCTACCCCTATAGTAGCATCTCCATATACGCCTTCCACCCCATGTACACCGACCTGCGGCAACTGGGTGCCTTGAACGATCGTGAAAAGATGGAGCAGTTCGAACAGCGACGCCAAGAGCTGAATACCCTGCCCGCCATCGACTATGAAGCCGTCAACAAAGCCAAGTGGGAATATTTCCGCCTGATCTTCGCCCAGGAAGGCGAAGCTGTGCTGGCATCCGAAGACTTCCGCGCCTTCTTCGAGGCCAACAAGGAATGGCTTCAACCCTATGCCGTCTTCAGCTACCTGCGCGACGCCTACCGGACACCTAACTTCCGCGAGTGGCCGCGCTACAGTGCCTACCACCAGGAAGATATCGACGCTCTGTGCAATCCCCAGTCGGCCGATTACCCGCATATCGCCATCTACTACTACATCCAGTACCAGCTCCACCGCCAGCTGCTAGCTGCTACCCGCCATGCCCGTGCCAACGGAGTGGTGCTCAAGGGCGATATTCCCATCGGCATCAGCCGCAACAGTGTCGAGGCCTGGAAGGAACCCCATTACTTCAACCTGAACGGACAGGCAGGCGCCCCGCCCGACGACTTCTCGGCCAACGGACAGAACTGGGGTCTCCCCACCTACAACTGGGACGTGATGGAGCAAGACGGCTATGCCTGGTGGATGAAGCGTTTTCGCAAAATGTCCGAATACTTCGACGCCTACCGCATCGACCACATCCTGGGCTTCTTCCGCATCTGGGAGATTCCGATGCACTCCGTCCACGGTCTGCTGGGCCAGTTCGTCCCCGCCCTGCCCATGACGCGTGAAGAAATCGAGAGCTACGGCCTCGGCTTCCGTCCCGAGTTCCTGAAACCCTACATCCACGAGTACTTCCTCGGACAGATGTTCGGCCCGCACACCGACTACGTGAAGCAGACCTTCATCGAGCCTACCGACACGTGGGAAGTCTACCGTATGCGTCCCGAGTTCGACACACAGCGCAAGGTGGAAGCCTACTTCGACGGCAAGACCGACGACGACAGCATCTGGATACGCGACGGCCTCTACGCCCTCATCAGCGACGTTCTGTTCGTGCCCGACCGTAACGATCCCTCGAAATACCATCCACGCATTGGCGTGCAGCACGACTACATCTATCGCTCGCTGAACGACTGGGAGAAAGCCGCCTTCAACCGCCTGTACGACCAATACTACTACCACCGCCACAACGACTTCTGGGGACAGCAGGCCATGAAGAAGCTCCCGCAGCTGACGCAGTCCACCCGCATGCTCGTCTGCGGCGAAGACCTCGGCATGATTCCCGCCTGCGTGGCGTGGGTGATGAACGAGCTGCGCATCCTCTCGCTCGAGATACAGCGCATGCCCAAGGACCCCAGCCAGGAGTTCGGACACCCCGAATGGTATCCCTACCGTTCCGTCTGCACCATCTCCACCCACGACATGTCCACCCTGCGTGGCTGGTGGGAGGAAGACGCCCAGCAGACGCAGCGCTACTACAACCACGTCCTAGGCCACTACGGCACTGCCCCTGCCGTGGCCACGCCCGAACTGTGCGAACAGGTAGTGTGCGCCCATCTGACGAGCAACTCCATGCTCAGCATCCTCTCCTTCCAGGACTGGATGTCGATCGACGGGCAGCTGCGCAACCCCAACGTGGCCGAAGAGCGCATCAACGTGCCTGCCAACCCACGCCACTACTGGCGCTACCGCATGCACCTGACGCTGGAACAACTCATGGCCGCCGACGACTTGAACAACAAGATCCGGCAGATGATTGCCGACAGCGGACGCTGACGCATCGCCGTCCTTGCCGGAAACGGATTTTCCCTTCAGGCCGTCTCGGGATGAACACTGACTTTCATTTCGGGACGGCCTGAAAACGTTCTACCCCCTGCCCGCCGCTCAACATGACAGGGGTGGTGCGTCCCTACATCGTCCGCGTATCCATTTTTTTCGCGAGATGTTTGCATAATCTTAATTCATTTTGTACTTTGTGCCGCAAATACCAATAAAGATAAGTATGTATAAAAGAACATTCATGCAAACGCTGGCGGCGGTGGCGATGATGCTGCTGCCGGCCGCCTGCGCGGACGACTACGACGACTCCGCCCTCTGGGACAAAGTGAACGACCACGAAGAGCGCCTCGCCGCGCTGGAAAAATGGCAGGAACAGACCAACCAAAGCATCGCAGCCATGCAGGAGCTGCTGAACACCACGGACATGATCACCGGCGTCAGCGCCGTCAGCGAAGGCGGCCAGACGGTGGGCTACACCATCACTTTCCTGCACTCCGACCCTATTACCATCTATAACGGCACGCCGGGCGCCGACGGCGAGGACGGTGCCGACGGAGCCGACGGACAGACGCCGCAGATAGGCCTCGCGCAGGCGGAGGACGGCAACTGGTACTGGACGCTGAACGGCGAACTCCTGACCGACGCCCAAGGCAACCCCATCCGCGCCAACGGACTGGACGGAGCCGACGGTGAAGACGGCGAAGACGGAGCCACAGGCCCCGAAGGCCCGCAAGGCAACGACGGCACTTCCGCCCCCACGCCGCAAATCCTCTTGGGAAGTAGCATTACAAGCGGAACGATTAAGACCGACAACGGACAGAAAGATACCGATGCCTGGTACCTGAGCGTGGACGGCGGCGCGACGTGGTACCGCGTCAGCGGCAAGGACGGCACGAACGGCGACGCCTGGTTCTCCGATGAACCCAAAAAGGAAGGAAACTACTACGTCTTCACCCTGACCGACCAATCTACTTTCCGCGTGGCCGCCTACCAGCCCTTCCGCATCCTGACCGAAGCGGAAAAGGACGGCACCACCACCTTCACCAACGCCACGGTAACCATCAACGGGGCGACCACCTTCTACCTTTATATAGATAATGACATCAAATATCAGGAAATCGTGGCGCAAATCTCGTCCGTGGACGCCGTGCTGACCCGCGCCGACGTCAGCGACTGGACGGTCGTAAAGGGAACCGAGCAAAACACCCTCACCGTCACGCCGGGCACCCAGCCCTACGCCCTGCTCGATGTCTCCCTCCTCCTCACCGACGGCAGCAAGCTGACGGCCTCGCGACTGCTGGAAGGCCCGGGCTATACCGACGACGGACAGGGCAACTACACCGTGACCTCCGCCGAGGACCTGAAGAACATCGCCAAGCTGGTGAACGAAGAACGGAAGTCAGACATCAACATCACCCTGACCGACGACATCGACCTCACGGGCATCGACTGGACACCGATAGGCATAGACTATAACCACCAATACACCGGCACCTTCGACGGCGGCGGCCATACCATCACGGGGCTGACGGTTACGGGAAGTGACCAATATGCGGGTCTGTTCGGCTACATCAACTCCGGCGGCAAGGTGATGAACGTGGTGCTGGAGGACGTACAGATAACAAGCGATAACAGTTCGGGCAGCGTCGGCGGCGTGGCGGGAAATAGCTGGGGTACCATTGAAAACTGCTCGGTGTCGGGCAGCGTCAGCGGCACAACGTTCGCAGGTGGCGTGGTGGGCTCTCAATGGGGCGGTTCCATCACCGGGTGCAACTCCTCGGCCACAGTGAATGGCGAGGCCTATGTCGGCGGCATAGCGGGAGAAACGAATAGTGGGGCCTCCCTGACCGGCTGCTACGCCACGGGTGACGTGACCGTTGAAAACGACGGTACGAACAACTCCCATGCCGGCGGCGTGGTGGGATACAACGGAGGTGGCACCCTGACCGCCTGCTATGCCACGGGCAGCGTGACCGGTAGCGGAAGCGGCACCATCTATGTAGGCGGCGTAACGGGAAGCAACAATTTAGGCACCCTGACCGCCTGCTACCATGCCAAAGGGACTGTCAGCGGCCCGGACGGAACCACAGGCGGCGTGGCGGGACGGAACTTCAAGGACTCCATGTTTGGTGGCGGTATCATCACCGCCTGCTACTGGGGAAGCAACGGTCAGGAACAAGGCATCGGTGAAGACCAGGTAGGTACCGGCGGAACCGAGCAGGTGACGGACGGCCTCTGGCAGAATGCCCTTGCCCACATGAACGCCGCCCTGAATAAATCAGGCTGGACGTACAGACTCGGCGGCGGCAATTTACCTGAATTGGTGCAAAATCAATAAAAAGGCAGCCCGAAAGTTTGGCTGATTGGATAATAAGTAACCGAAGTATAACCCCCAAAAAGAAAGGAGGACGTGATGGAACACACGGACAATCCACCCGAAACATAGCCGCCGGGGGACGGAAACGGCAAAAGTAGCAAAATGACAGGATTTGGCGTCGGAAAGCGGGGTTGTGTCCGGCCCCGCGTGCCGTTCTGTCAATCCGAGGCCTCGGAAGCCTC
>ULRH01053083.1_pt1 | contig 14638 bp, 16 predicted proteins | sample 1955271 | NCBI WGS metagenome assembly ULRH01 (sample SAMEA4835677, study PRJEB28245) | human gut metagenome | biome: gut microbiome; material: fecal sample | place: Denmark | collected 2008 | reverse complement strand
AACTTGTACAATTATCAAATGCATAATCTCCTATGCTTGTTACTCCATTTTGTATCTTAACTGTCTTTATAGCCTTGTTATAATCACCATATGGTCCGGCTATAGTCATCCATCTCCCCTGTTCCACTAATTACAAATCTACCTTCATTATAAAGTGTTGCTGTAACTTTGCTTGTTCCATCATCTTTCGATATATCCCATGTTCCTATTACTGTTACTTCTTCTGCATTTGATACCATAGTAAAACTAAATACTGCAAAAATGCAGAAGATAACTATTGCTACTATTAGTATTTTTTTATTAACATTAACATCTTCCATTTGCTTTGCTCCCCTCAAACACTATCTCTATTTTATATTAACAAAATTATATAAAATATCAATAAACTTATTTAACAAGTAAATTTATCAATTTTGTAAGGCTTTACGGATAGTCACTTCATATCTTTTATGTCTTTTTTATTAAGTTTATATTACATTTTTTTTACTTGTTACATTATAATCAGTACCTTCTTTACGCATATAGTCTTTTACTAAAAGTAAAAATTGTAACCTCTTTTCTATTCATCCTGTTACAGTTCAGTAAGAATTGATTTTTATATAAAAAATTACATTGAAGTTTTATTATTTTAATGTTATACTAATAATGGTGATTAAAATGAGTTATGAATTCGATTTTTATGATAAAACAAGTTTAAAATCATATAATTTAGATGAAAATATGAGATATCAATTAAACATGCTAGATAGACTAGATGCGTTTACAAGAAAACATTGTGAAAATGTTGCTAATTTAACTTGTAGACTTTGTGAATATCTTCATTGTAATAAAGGCTTTACAGAATATTGCACGATTTGTGCTTATTTGCATGATATTGGAAAGCTTTTTATTCCCCCTGAAATCTTGCAAAAGCCAGCAAAATTAACAGATGAAGAATACGAAATAATGAAAACTCATACCACATTAGGATATAATATGTGTATGAAAGATTTAAAATTAAGACCATATTCAGCAGGACCTATATATCATCACGAAGCTTTAAATGGTTCCGGATACCCTCAAGGATTAACAAAAAAAGATATTCCTTATGAAGGGCAAATTATTCGTGTAGCAGATGAATATGACGCTATTGTTAGTAAAAGGCAATACAAATCACACATCGGTATTTCTGATACCTTAAAAATTCTTATTGAAAACGCAAATAATGGAAAAAATAATCCACTTATTGTTCGTAAATTGTTAAAAGTTGTTATTGATGACATAGAATATGAAATTTATTGCACCCAAAGTTATTTAGAAGAATTAAAAAGTGAATTAAAAAGACTTGAACAAATTTCAAAATATAAAGAAAAGATGGATAATTCTAAAAAAGAAAAAGATAAAAATTATTATTTAGAAGGAATTAAGCTACTACTAAAAAGTAACGAAACATCAGAAAATTATATATCTATTTACAACGAATATAAAAAAGCTTATGAAACCAGAAAAGCTATTATTGATAATTTATATAATGAAATTAAAATTATAAAAAAATTAAAAGTTTAAGAACTTTCTTTAATATAAATAAGAGGTTAGTTAATACTACATTTTTAGTATATCAACAAACCTCTTTTATTTTTTATTTTATACAAATTATTCTTCTAGTCCGAAACTTACTCCCAAAGCATTATTCACTTTATCAATTATCTTTTCATCATCAATGTGCCCTATTCTCTCTTTTAATCTACTTTTATCAATAGTTCTTATTTGTTCAGCTAAAACAATAGAATTACTTTTTAAACCACATGAAGAAGAATCTATCTCTATATGAGTTGGCAACTTTGTTTTACCTGTTTGAGATGTTATTGCTGCTGCAATAACTGTAGGACTATATTTATTTCCCAAGTCATTTTGAATAATTAATACTGGTCTAACTCCTCCTTGTTCTGAACCTACTACTGGACTTAAATCTGCATAAAACATATCGCCTCTTTTTATTTGCATATTCTTCACTCCTAATATTATTGGATTGCCAAGTATGTTTCGTATTATTTTAAATATCTCTTGAAGTAAAGAAATAGTTTTTTAGCTATTTACACTTACCTCCTTATATAATATGTAAACAGCTATATTTTTGTTATTATCTTTTATTTTCATTTTTTCTGGATTACCACTTTTAGCATCTATGTACAATATTTTTTGTTTACTTTCTCTATTGGTTTCCATAATAATTTTTCCGTCTTTTTCTTTCCATTCTGATTTTTCGCCTTTTTTATAATCTTCAATAAAACTACATAAATCCAAACTATTATCTGAAATATATTGATAATTTTCAAACATAGAAGTTAAATTTAAATTCGAATTTTCTAATCGTAAATTTTTTCCTTCTTTTATAATTTTTACTCCTGCTATATTATTAGGTTCTATTACTTCTTGGCTATTGTCTTCAATTCCATTGTATTTTTGTTTTATAATATATTTATTACTATTCTTATTGCTCTTTACTTCTACTTCTACTTTAGTTTCATAAGAATTAATACTTAAAATATAGTTTACAATTTCTTGACTAGTAGTATTATTTCCAATTTTTAAATTTTTAGACATCTTGCCTCTAAAAAAAGTAAATGATGCTATTAAAATAATAACAATCACTAAAATTAAAATTATTATAATTTTTTTATTTTTCAAAATCCCCCTCCTAAAATCTCCGCATATATCCTTTATATTATAGAAAGTTCTAACCTTTATTTTATACCTCCTCTACAATATAAAAGTAGTGAATTTTTTACAATCCACTACATTATTATTCTATAAAGTTTCAAAATATTCATTCAATGTTTTTATTAATTGTTCCTTTGTTTCTATCATATTAATACTATTTCTAAATTCACTAGAATTTTTTAAATTTTTTGTATACCATGCTATATGTTTTCTAAGTTCTTTAATAGCTATTTCTCCTTTTTCTTCTACAGCCAAATCAATGTGTTCCTTTATTATATTAAGTCTTTCACTATTTGTAGGGCTAGGCAATTTTTCTCCTGTAATTAGAAAATGTTTTATATTTCTAAATATCCATGGATTTCCAAAGCTACCTCTTCCAATCATTATACCATCTACTCCTGTTTTTTCAAACATTTGATATGCTGTTTCTTCATCTACTATATCTCCATTTCCGATAACTGGTATTTTTACACTATCTTTTACTTCTTTTATAATATCCCAATCTGCTTTTCCTGTATAAAATTCACTTCTTGTTCTTCCATGTATTGTTATAGCCGAAATTCCTACTTCTTCAGCTATTTTTGCAACTTGTACAGCAACAATATTCTCTTTATCCCAACCTTTTCTAATCTTTACTGTAACTGGAACACTTGAATTTTCAACAACAACTTTCATAATTCTTTTTGCCTTTTCTAAATCCAGCAATAGCTTACTTCCATCTCCATTTTTTACAACTTTTGGAGCAGGACATCCCATATTAATATCTATAATATCTGCTATTTTACTCATATATTTTGCAGTATAGCCCATTGTTTCCTCATCACTTCCAAATATCTGAAAACTAATAGGTCTCTTCTCTCCTTCTGTATTAAGTAATCTTCTTGTTTTTTGGTCATTATAAAATATAGCTTTTGAACTCGCCATTTCTGTACATACCATACCAGGTTCAAATTTTTCGCATATAATTCTAAAAGGCAGGTTTGTTACACCTGCCATAGGAGCTAATATTAAATTATTATCTAATTCTACGTTTCCTATTTTTATTTTTTTTAAATACATTTTATTCTCCTGCTATATATCTCAAATATAGCCTTTTTTATTATTTAACAAATATTGTTTTTTGTCTCTTACTACTAATGTTTAATAGTAAACCAATACATATAAAATTAGTTATTAAAGAACTTCCTCCATAACTAATAAATGGAAGTGGAACACCTGTAATTGGTAAAAGCCCCATTACCATTCCTATGTTTTCCAACATATGAAACAAGAAAACACCTGTTATTCCAGATGCAATTAATGCTCCTGTTTCATCTTTAGCAGTTTTAGCTACATACAAACATTTCGTAATTAAAAATACATATAATATAATAACAGATCCAGCTACTATGAATCCCATTTCTTCTCCAATTACTGCAAAAATAAAGTCTGTTGTTTTAGGATATAAGAAACCTAATTGCGTTTGATTTCCTTTTAATAGCCCCATACCAGTAAGTCCTCCAGCACCAATAGCAAGTTTTGACTGAATAATATTATATCCAGAACCCCTTGGGTCTGATTCAGGATTTAAAAATATATCAATTCTTTTTTTTGCATGTTCTGGTAAAACAAAATTATATAATATTGGAATTGATATTGCTACTATTGCAGCAGTTATTATAATATATTTCTTATCAATACCAGCTGTTATTAACATTAATGCAGTTGCTATTATAAATGCTGCAGCAGTTCCATAGTCTGGTTGTTTAATAATTAGTAATACAGGTACTCCTAATATTGCTAATAATATTAATAATCTAGTTGGTTTATTAATATCACTTTTATTTCTTTCTTGTATTTTAGAAATTGCTAAAGCTAAAAATAATATAACAAATACCTTAGCAAATTCTCCTGGTTGAAAAGAAAAAAATCCTATATCAAACCAGCTAGTTGCTCCATTTACTGGTGAAGTAAATAATACTGCAATTAGTAATATAATAAATATACCATATAATATTGGAGATATTTTTATTAATGTTTCATAATCAATCAGCATTATTGCTCCCATAATAACAAGACTTACTATAAGCCATATACATTGTTTATTAAATTCATCATAATCTGTTGACTGAGTTGCAGAAAATAATGCAACTAACCCTATTGTACATAAGATTATTGCAACAATTAACAAACTCCATTCTACGTTTTTTAATTCTCTCTTTCTCATTAAACCACTCTTTTTCCAAATTAATCTTCTGATTTAATTTTCTCTTCCGTTTTCTTTGTTTTTACATCTACATTTAAATCTGTAGCTTCTTCTGTCTCAGAATTACTCTTTTTTGATTTATCTTCTTCTATTTTTTCTTCCTCTTGCTTGTTTTCTATATTATTGTCTTTCTTATCTTTTTTGTTCTCTTTTTCAACTATTTTTTTATCACTTTTCTTTTCTTCTGTTGTTACAGTTTTTGCATCTACTTTTCTAGCTTCATTTTTTATATTTAAAATTGGAATATTGGCATATAATGCTGGTGCACCATTTGTCCCATCTCCATTTTCCTTATTTGTAAGTCTTACATCAATTGCACTTTCATCTACATCAATGTATTTTTTAATTACTTCTATGATTTCTTGTTTCATAAGTTCTAAGAAGTCTGCAGAAACATTTGCTCTATCTTGCATTAATACTAGATGTAGTCTTTCTTTAGCCGCTTCTTTAGAATTTGAAGCAACTTTAGTTTCTTTTTTATTTAACTTCTTAAAAAAATTCATTATGTTTTCAAACATTATTCCTACTTACCTCCAAATTGTTTTATTGTTTTTTGAATAGTCTTTTTAATTTTGCAAAAAAACCTTTCTCTCTGCCAGGAATTGTTACTTCTATTTTTTCACCTAATACTCTTTTAGCAATTTCAATATATGCTTTTCCAGATGGAGCTCTTTTATTTTGAATAACTGGTTCTCCCTTATTTGTTTGAGTAATAATGTATTCATCATCTGGAACTACTCCTATTAAATCAATTGATAAAAGATCCACAATGTCATCAACATCCATCATTTCACCTTTTCTTACCATATTAGGTCTAATTCTATTAATAACCAATTCAGGATTTTTAATTTCTGATGATTCTAAAAGTCCTATAATTCGATCGGCATCTCTAATTGCTGATATTTCTGCGGTTGTTACTACTATTGCACGATCAGCTCCTGCTATAGCGTTTTTAAATCCTTGCTCTATTCCAGCAGGACAATCTATTAATATATAATCAAATTCTTCTTTAAGTTTTCCTACTAAATTTCTCATTTGTTCTTCATTTACTGCGCTTTTATCTCTTGTTTGAGCAGCTGGTAGTAGGTACAATTCTTTAAATCTTTTATCTTTTATTAGAGCTTGTCTTAATTTACATTTTTCTTCCACAACATCTACAATATCATATACAATTCTATTTTCTAATCCCATAACGACGTCTAAGTTGCGTAGCCCTATGTCTGTATCAATTAATACTACTTTTTTTCCTTCTAAAGCTAAACTTGAACCTAAATTTGCTGTTGTTGTTGTTTTTCCTACTCCACCTTTTCCTGATGTAATAACGATTACTTCTCCCATAATTTTCCTCCTTAGGATTTTAAAAACACATTTTTAATAGTTATATAATATAACGAAACCGCCAAAAAGTCAATGAATTTTACAGGAAAATAACAAAATTGTTTCTAAAATATTACAAAATCTTTACAAAAATATTTTATATCTACTTTTTCTTTTTATCTATAGTATAAAAAGTTGGCCCCTACAGTAAAGCATAAGTTCTAATAGTTTTTATACAATTCAAAAAGTTGTAACTTTATTACTATAAAATTACAACTTTTAAAAACATTTTTCTATTTTATTAATACAAAGTAACTCTAAAACCTATAGTAGAAATACTGCTTGATATGCTTTTAGAATTTCTTTCTGACATTGTCCCTCTAGCAACCGCAATATTCTCACCATCATTTATATTTTGTTCCAATGTCCATTCATACATATTTCCTGACAAATCATAAATATTTAAAACACTTGCATTTTCAGTATTTAATTTTGATTTTTCTATATATTTTAACATTAAATCCCATTGTATTCCAAACATTAAACTACTTGTTTTATTTTCTATATTTAAGTTATTTGCTAAATTTTGTGCTTGTGATACTGTGACGTAATTATAATCATTTAATCCATCTTTACTTACAGGTAGTTCTATTAATGAGTCTGAAGAATTTGTCCTATTAGCCTCTGTTTTCATAATATATTGGCTAACCCAAAAACCATTATTTTTATAAATACTTGCTAGCATATTATTCTTTTTAGCTTCATACTCTTGTTGATTTTCAATTCCACATCCTTCATAATAAACATCTTTATAACCTTCTTTTGTATAATCTGATACATACAATTTCAAATCATCTTCAATTTTTTCATAATCAGTATCAGAACTAGCTGTTTTAAATATGTTATTTGGGATAGAAATCCAAACATATCTATCATCTGTTGTTGCATTCTTAATTACTAATCCTTTAATTATCGTATCTTCTCCTGTTTTTCTACTTACCTGAAATCCTTTTGGTATCATTACTGTATCTTCATTTATATCTTTATATATAGATACACCATCATATATAGGAGACCAATTTTCTTCTGAATTATTAGTTATCAAATTGACTGCTACTTTATCAATATCATCTTTTGTATAATCTGTATAAAATTTTTCTCCATCCAAAGTTATTCCTTTAACATAAAAAATATTATGACTATCTTCATTGATTATATATATATCTTCTAAGTTATCTACTTGTTGTTCAGATTCTATTTTATCATAATCTTTACCATATGTTAGTGTAAGATTATCAATAGCTGATAAATCTATTATATAAAATTTTCCTGTATCTACTTCATTGCTAATTACACCATCATCTTTTATATTTGTAATATTTGTGTATTCTATTTTAGCTGGTATATTTCCATATTCAATATAATAAGACTCTATTTTATCCCTTAAGTTTTCAATATCTGCTTGCATACTTTTTAACTTTTGAACACCTAAGTTGTTTTTTACATTATACAATACAATTCCTGTTAAAATTAATATAACAATAACAGTTATAGTTAAAGTAAATAAACTAACACCTTTTTGATTATTAACAATTTTTTTTATCATTAGCATTCTCCTTTTTTCTTTAGTATTAGTTTACTATTTATTTTCACTAATTTCAATAGTTTTTTCTATCAAATCATAAATTTTATTTTTATTTCTATCTATTTTATCTTGTTTTAAATATAATCCCCAAAGAAAAATAGTAATTATGAATACAGAAATATTTTCCATGTAATATATCCCTATACTTGCTATAAACGTTAATATTATTAATATAATAAATGAAATTGAATTCGTATATCTTTCTGCTTTTCTTTTTCCTAGAAAAATATGTAAAATTCCCTTTAAAATTCTTCCTCCATCTAATGGATAAATAGGTACTAAATTAAATAATATTAATAATAAATTAGCATAAATTATAATTAAGTTCGAAAATAATTCTATTTTTAAATGAGTTGCAAAAATAATAATTAATAAGTTAGTAAACGGCCCTGCTATAGCCACTAATATTTTCTTAATTTCTAATAAATTTGCTTTTAATATTTTCTTATTGTAATCTTTTGGCTTTAATTTAAATGAAATACTTATCCCATATGGCATCAGTTCTATTTTTTCTGGTTTCATTCCCATAATCAATCCAGCCATCAAATGTCCTAATTCATGAATGATTGCAAATACAATAATTATAACATATGTTTCAATTTGTTTTGTGAAATAAAATAATATTAAAAACAGGAATATTTTTAAATCAATTCTAAATCGCATTTTTTTCTCCTTTACAATTCTAATATACTTTGTGGATCAACTGTTCTTTCTGAAATTCTTATTTCAAAATGTAAATGTGGTCCTGTTGAATTTCCTGTACTTCCTACTTCTGCGATTTCCTGTCCTTGTGTTACTTTATCTCCTTGTTTTACGTATAAATTATTACAATGTGCATAAATAATACTAACTTCGCCTATTTGAATCTTTAAATGTTTTCCATAATCTCCTTCCTCAGAAGCTAAAACAACTTCTCCATCTGAAGCAGATTTTATTTTTGTTCCTAAATTAGCAGCAATATCTGTTCCTGTATGGTTTTTTGGAACCCTTCCTGTTGCTGTATCTCTTTGTCCATATTTAGAACTTATAATCCCTTCAATAGGCTTTATAAAAGTTGTTGTATTCTTTACATTTATAATATCTTGTTCTGACTGAGATAATTCTTTAGTAGTTTCTTCTTTTACATCTGAAGTATTTTGCAAATCTTCTACAGCTCCGCCTATTCCATCTTGCGTTGTATTTTCCTCCTGTTCTTTTGTTTGCTTCGGTTGTTCTTGTTCACTATTGTTAACAATTATTTTATTATATTGATCTTTTATCGTATTATATAAGTCCATAAAATTGACATCATATGATAATATCTCATTTATTTTATTTATAAAATCTTTTGAAAAAACATATTCACTATTGTTTATAAAATATATTACTAAATATATTGAAATACATATTAATATTTGTACAATCATTTTTTTTAATAATCTTATGTCTTTTTTTTCATTATTAACACTTACAGTTGCAATTTGCTTATCACTCCCTTGTTTTCTTCTTTCATATATTTGCTCAGCTCGTCTTATTTTTTCTTCGACAGACATTGTTCTTTCCATAAAAAAGCACCTCTTCCTTAGTTTCTTTGTAAACTATATGTTAGAAAAAGGCATTTTATTCACTATCTTATAAACAATATTATACTTTCTATTAAAATAACAAAACTACTGATGTATGCATAATTTTTTATTCTATTATATTTTTGTTTTTCTTTTTTATTAGTTATTTCTCTTGTTTTCTTCTTATCTTCTAATTTAGAAATATAAGTATTGACTAGCATTTCAGCTTCTTTTAATATATAATCATCTTCTCTAGTTTTTGTATCTTTGTTTTCTGTCATCTTTTCTTTTTCTATTTTTTCTACTTGCTTTATTTTCTTGTTTGTTTTTAATACAATAATTGCTTCTTCTACAATATTAGATGGTAAGTTTTTTAAAACTACCATATTTTTTAATCCTCCTTGATTCATTTGTACCTCCTTAAAAATATGTATTTATATTAGTTTTTCCATTTTTTTTAGGCTTATACAAATTATCCATAATTTTACTATTTATTCTATATACTCTTTGCATATGTAACCGTAAACAATACACATGCTATTTTTTAAAAAAAGTTTATACTAACGACTAAAATTGTACTATTATTTTGTTTTTCACATATTATCATTAAAATGTAATATTCATTAATTATTTTTTTTAAGTTCATTTATAGTAAAAATAACCTCCCATTTACCAAATCTTTAATTTAATAAAAATCCGATAAACAAAAGGTCATTTCTACCTTTAACCATATCCAATAAATAAAAAAGTTAGTTGCCTTTTTCCAAAACAGTTTGTAGTTTTTTTACCTGTTTCCACATTGTTTCAACGCCATAAACTCACGAATTTATCGGTATAATGAAAATATTTCACTATTTTTGTAACATTTGGTGCTCTATGATTACACATGATTTTTACGCACTTTTTAATTCTAAGCGTAATTTATCTGCAATCATTGCTATAAATTCTGAATTTGTTGGTTTTCCTTTAGCAGCTGAAATAGTATATCCAAAAATACTTTCAACAGCTTCTTGTTGTCCTCTTCCCCATGCTACTTCTATCGCATGACGAATATCTCTTTCAACACGACTTGGTGTTGTATTAAATTTATATGCTATTTTAGGATACAAACTTTTTGTTATTTGATTAATAACATCAATATCATTAACTACCATCATAATTGCTTCTCTTAAATATTGATACCCTTTAATATGAGCTGGAACACCTACTTCGTGAATAATATTTGTAACTAAAGCTTCTAGGTTCTCCTCTTTTTTACTTTCTTCCCTTGAGATATCAATATATTGCTGTTTAGTTGTTTCCTTTGCTATAAAATTATTTGTATTCTGACTTGGTTTAAAAAATTTTATTTCTCTTATTCTTTTCATCAACAATTCTATATCAAAAGGTTTTACCACATAATATTCAGCACCTAATGCTATTGCTTTTTGAGTTATTTTATCTTGTCCTACAGCTGATAACATAATACAAATTGGTTTTTTATTAATTTGCATTGTACTTATTTTTTCTAAAACCCCCAATCCATCTAAATGTGGCATTATTACATCTAATAAAACTACATCTGGAGTAATATCTTGCATTATTTCTATTGCCTCTTCTCCATCTCTTGCCATTCCTACTACTTGCATATCATCTTGGGCATTTATGTAAGTTGATAATGTATGACTAAACTCTTGATTATCATCTGCTATTAAAACAGAAACTTTTTCTTTCATTTTTTACCTCCTATAATCTTCTGTAAATTTTTTACAGTTTCGATTATAGTCCTTTATTTTATCATTTTCAAGAGTTTATGGTGATTTTTTCCATTTTGTTTATAAAAGCACTATTTTTATATACTTTTCGTTATGTATTTTTTAGATAATTCTTTTATATTTTTTAGATTCACATTTTTTGACTTAAAATCTTCTATTAATTTTTGTTTTACTTCTTCTTCTAGTTCTATTTTACAAATAATACTCTCTTTGTACTGAAAATCCACAATACTTATTTTGTTATTTCTACAATAATATTTAAAATTTTCTAATTCACTATATTCTAATTCTATCTCTAACTCTTCTCCAAAACATTTCTTAATAATCGAACATTTATCTATTGCTTGCAATAAACTAGCTGAATAAGCTCTTACTAATCCTCCTGTTCCAAGCAAAATACCTCCAAAATATCTAGTTACTATAATTAATACATTTGCTAAATTATTCTTTTGTAAAATATTTAACATAGGTGCTCCTGCTGTCCCTGATGGTTCTCCATCATCACTAGATCTCTCAATTATATTTCCATCTTCTATAACTCTATACGCTATACAATTATGTCTAGCATCAAAATATTTTCTTTTTATTTCTTTTATAATCTTCTCCGCTTCCTCACTATTTTCTACATAAAATAAATTAGCTATAAACTTAGATTTTTTCTCAGTAATTTCTGATTGAACACTTTCTGCAATTGTTATAAATTCTCTCATTTAATTTTTGTATCTCCTTAAAATTTCGACAAAATGAATAGGACAAACTAGACCTGTCCCTCATGTGTCATACCTGCAACATATCCTGTTGAATATGCTATTTGCAAATTAAATCCTCCTGTATATGCATCTACATCAATAATTTCCCCTGCAAAATATAGTCCTTTTATTTTTTTGGATTCCATTGTTTTAGGATTTATTTCTTTTATATTAATTCCTCCACTTGTTATTATTGCCTCTTCAATAGGTCTAAATCCTTTTATTTCAATTATGAACTCTTTTAATAATTTTACCAATCTTCTTCTTTCTTCTTTTGTAATTTCATTTACTTTTTTATTAGGATTTATACTACTTTTATTTATTATTGGTTGAATAAGTTTTTGTGGTAATAATTTATTTAGACTATTTTTAAATTGTTTATTGTTTTCTTTTCTAAAGTCCCTTAATACTCTTTCATCTAATTTTTCTTCTGTTAAAGCTGGTTTCAAATCAATTTTTAATATAATTTTTCTGTTTTTTAATTTTTCTTCTATTTTTTTATATCTTACTAAATGTGCTGAACTACTCAATATTGTTGGACCTGATACTCCAAAATGTGTAAACATCATTTCTCCAAAATCTTCATAGATATTTTTTTTAGTTTCTATATCTTCTAATTGTATTTTTATATTTCTCAAGCTTAATCCTTGTAGTTCTTTACACATATCTCTATTATAGCTTTCTAATGGCACAAGTGATGGTTGTATTTTTGTTATTGTGTGTCCTAATTTTTTCACTAATTCATATCCATCTCCTGTTGAACCTGTTAAAGGATAGCTTTTTCCTCCTGTTGCAAGTATAATTTTATCTGCTTTTATTTTTGTACCTTCTGCAATTACACCTATTATTTGGCTATTTTCTACCAAAATTTCTTCTACTTGTGTATTACATTTTACTTTTATTCCTAATTCTTTTATTTTTTTTGAAAAACATTTTAAAACATCTAGTGATTTATCTGTAACTGGAAAAATTCTATTTCCACGTTCTTCTTTTACTTCTAATCCTTCTTCTTTCAAAAAATTAATTATATCTTGATTTGTAAATTGCTTATAACAACTATATAAAAACATACCATTTCCTGGAGTATTTTTTATAAATTCATCCATGTCTAAAGAAGATGTAATGTTACATCTTCCTTTTCCTGTAATTAATAATTTTCTTCCTAATGATTGCATTTTTTCTAAAAGAATAACTTCATTTCCATCTTGAGCCGAAGATATCGCTGCCATCATTCCAGCAGGTCCTCCTCCTATTACAATTACTTTCATATAGTTCCCTTCTTTAATTTAAATATAATTTCTATTTTAAATTAATAATATTTTATTTTTCCATATATTCTATAGCTTTTAATATTCCCATTTTTCCATATTCATAAGTAAGTCCTCCTTGCATATACGCAATATATGGTGGTCTAATTGGACCGTCACAACTAAGTTCTATCGTTGATCCTTGTGTAAAAGTTCCAGCTGCCATAATTACTTTGTCTTCATATCCTCCCATATCTCCTGGATATGGGATCACTTTAGAATCAATTGGTGATCCCATTTGAATTCCTTGGCAAAATTTCACTAATTTTTCTTCTGTTCCTAATGCAATTGTTTGAACAATATCTGCTCTTTCTTCATCAAATTTTGGTTCTACTTGATATCCTAACTCTTCTAAAATTCTACTAGCAAATACTGCTGTTTTTATACTACTTGCTACAACAGATGGAGCAAAAAATAGACCTTTTAATAATAAAGTGTTTTGATTTAATGATGGCCCTATCTCTTTTCCAATGCCAGGAGATGTTAATCTTTCTGCACATAATTCAATTAATTCTCTTTTCCCTACAATATATGCACCAGAAGTAGCAATTCCAGCTCCTAAATTTTTCATTAAAGAACCTACTGCAATATCTGCTCCTACTTCAATTGGCTCTCTATCTTGTACAAATTCTCCATAGCAATTATCTACCATTATAATAACATCTTTATTAACCTCTCTAATAGCTTTAATTACTTTTTCTATTTTTTCAATAGTTAAACTCTTTCTTGTTGAATATCCTCTAGATCTCTGTATTTCTATTAACTTTACATCGTTTTTAGTTAATCTATTTATAATTTCTTTAATATTAAAATCATTTTCTATTAATTCTATTTGTTCATATTTTATACCAAATTCTTTTAAAGAACTTTTGCTATTCCCTGAGATTCCAATTACTGTTTGCAAAGTATCATAAGGCTCTCCTGTTATACTAAGCATAGTATCTCCTGGTCTTAGCAAAGCCGATAAAGTCACAGCTAATGCATGTGTACCTGAGATTAATTGTGTTCTAACTAAAGCATCTTCTGCTTTAAATATATTGCTATATATTTCTTCTATTTTGTTTCTTCCAGGCTCATCTATTCCATAACCTGTTGATGAATTAAAATGTGCTTCTTGTAGATCACATTTCCAAAAAGCTTCTAATACTTTTTTACTATTTTTTTCACAATTTATTTGAATTTTTTCAAATATTGGTCTTATATCTTTTTCTACTTGTTCTGTTATTTCTTTTAATCTATTATCCATTTTTCATTCCTTTCATGTTAATGCTTATATTTTACAATATTTTCGTACTTTTTGCAAACTTATCATTTTTAAGTTTAGATTTTTTTTGGCAAGAGGGGATATATCCATAATTTAAATAATAAATAGCTTGA
>ULRH01041753.1_pt1 | contig 14642 bp, 6 predicted proteins | sample 1955271 | NCBI WGS metagenome assembly ULRH01 (sample SAMEA4835677, study PRJEB28245) | human gut metagenome | biome: gut microbiome; material: fecal sample | place: Denmark | collected 2008 | reverse complement strand
CGACGCGGTTGACCGATGCCGCCGTAGTGCCGGCCACGGTGTAAACCAGCGGCACGCCTGTGGCGTTGCCGGCAAGGTCGGCCATCAGCTGCGCATCCTCGCCGTCGCAGAAACCGTCGGCGGCATTGCCGTCGTAGGCCAGCACAGCCCCGCTGCGCCTGCCGTCGGCAGTGGCCGTGACGGTAAGGGCCGCCAGACGGGCGGCCGACCGGCCGCCGGCACCTTCAAGCATCTGCATGTCTTTGTCAAACGAAACCGACGTGGCGGCACCCTCGCCTTTCAGCTTCACGAAGATTGCCCCGTACGGCCCTACCAGCGGGTTGCCGTCGGTGCTGAGCCAGTTGCCGTCATACGCCGAACCCACCACGGGCCCGTATTCGGTCTCAATCCAGTAGTTGCCGTCGAGGTTGGCGTTTGCCGCCATAAACTTACTTATGTCGAGCCCGCACATATATGGGTTGCCCACCATCATGTAACGTCCGTCGTCCGAGGGCGTCAGCACGGCCTCTACCGAATCGGCCGGCCTGAGCTCCTTGGGATTGCTGCGGTCGAGCAGGCCGCTGACAAACAGGCGTCCCTGGCCAGAGCGGTCGATGGTGCCTGTGTTCACGTCGTAAGACATGTCTGCCTTGGGCATGCGGAACACCGTCTGGCCGCTGCCCGACGTCTTCATCGAGAACCCTCCGCCGGCAGTGTATGGCACGTGGGCGTCGTTGTATACCGAACTCCACAGCGGGCCGAAGGCCACGGGCGTGTTGCCGCCGCCGTCGTTCTCGACAATGGTTGCCTGGCCGGTCCAGCTGCGCTGGTAGACGGCAGGGTCCAGGCGGCTGTGCTTGCCGTTGTCAAACGTGATATCCTTGAAATACTCCTCATCGGCCTGCGACCCGTCGGCATTGGCATACCAGTCGCCGGCAACGACGCCGCACAACGGCGTTGCCATGAGGGTCCACTGCCTCGACGGCACCGCAACGTCCATCCACGCACGGTTGTATATCAGTTGCTCGGCATGCAGCAGCTGTGCACCGGGCTCAAAGTGAATGTCGCGGCAAATATTGACCCTGAACCTCTCGGTGGTTAGCTTGTCGTCCTGCCCGTCGGCGCCGGGGTCGTAAACCATCAGGTCATACTGTATGTCCTTGGTCGGGTCGCCCATGCCCTCGGGCCGCGGGCTGTAGCTGGTGCCGGTCCAGGCTCCCCCATCGGCATAGCCGGCCATGTATAGCTGTGCCCGGCTGCCCTGCGGCATCACCACATTGCTGAACAGCATAGGCACGAAGCCATTGCCGGTCTGGTTTGCCTCGTTGGTTATGTAGCCGCTGCCCTCCGGCTTGTGCAGCTCGGAGCTGTCGGCCCGCCTCCAGTTGCTGTCGTTGTTCCAGTTGTCGTTGGCCCCGCCATTCCAAACCAAATTCTCGGGCACCACCTTCATGTCTACCGGGAATGAGCCGTAGCAGGTGGTATACACCTCGCCGGTCTCCTCGTTCTTCTCTTCAAACCAGGCCACGAAGGTGTAAGTGTATCCTTCGCGCGGGTTGAAGCTGAAGCCCCCGGCGCCTTGCTGCTCCTGCAGGTCGAACTTTATGTCCATATATCCGCCTTCGGCATTGTTCTCGGCAGCCCACAGTTTATCGATAGTGCCTATGGGGAGGCTGAACTGGTCGAAATCAGCCGACGTGAAATAGTCTTTGTACTGCGGGTCGTCAGAGTCGACCATGTATATCCGGTTGTTGCCTTCCTCGCTTATCTCGCCCAGTGCTGTCGCCCCGTCCGATACAATCTTCGGGTTGCGCAGCGACACGCGCAACGACCTTCCGCCCTCTGCCGAGGCTTCCCTTATCTGCCCCAGCCCGATGCGCAGGGCAGGGTTGAAGTCGTCGGCAGGATATTTCACCTCTTCAAACCCGGCGTGCAGCGACGGCGCGTCGCTGCTCACCTTTAGCAGCAGCGGTATGTATTCCCAGCATACCAGCGACCACAGCGAGTCGCTGATGGAGCTGTCGGGCGGCACCACCGTCTGTATGGGCTTGACCACAAGCTGCAACCCGCCGCTGAGCAACGCTATGTCAAGGTCTTCGCGGTGTAGCACCAGCCGGCTGTTCACTCCGCCCGTCTGGCCCCTATCGTTGGCATACTTGCTTATGAGGTCATATTCGTCTTGCGTAAACCTTACCAGCGTGCCGTCGTCGAGCACCTTCTCGGCGGGCCCGGTGGTCGTATCTATCACGGTGGCGTCGGGGTATAGGCTGCGGAAGTTGGTCAGGGCCACGTCGAGGTTAGTGTCGTAGTCGGGGTCGTCGGTGGCAAACTCCTCTTCTGTGCCGAAGAACCAGTCGAAGTAAACGCCGTCGTCTATTACAAGGTATCCCTCGTTCTCGCCGTCGGCATTAGGCACACGCACCTGCACAGTGAAGTTGTATATCTGGCCGGCACAGAAGTCTTCGTCGGGGTCTACCACCTCGCCGTTGACCTTGAGCATGGCCTCCGACGTGACATAGAATCGTGTCACAATGCGGCAATCGTCGTCCATCTGTGCCGCAAAGAACTCCATCAGCTCGCGTTCGCCGAGGTTAGGGTCGGCCGGCACAATCAGCATGAGGTATGGCCGGTTGGGCGACAACACCGAATAGAAGTCTACCGTAAGGTTGCGGTTGCCATGGCCGCCGCCCGAACCCGACCTGTAGAAATAAGGCTTGCCGTCTTTCATGTGCTGGTAAGCAAAGAAATATTGGCCTTGGGGTATAGTGTCGCTGTCGTGACCGGCAAAGCTGCTGTAGCCTATTGAGTCGTTTTTCTCGAACGTTGTGTTGAAAAACATCGACATCAGCCTTGTGTTTATCACCTGCCCGTCGCCTATTAGCACTATCGAGCTGTCTATGGCAGCGGTCTTGTCGGCCAAGTCGTCGCCTGAACCTGCCGAAGCCAGATAATTGTTGTATTTAGTCTCGTCTATGAAGCAGAAGCTGATGCCCTCCTCGTCGCCGGTGCCTTCGCCGCCCAGGCGCGACATCAGGCGCTCCCAGTCGAGCTCAATGTTCATCCTTGTGCGCGTGTTGGTGCAGGTATACTCCTTCTGGCTGACCCTTGCGTTGGGCTGGGCTATGTACACTTTTATCTCGTCGAAATAGTAGTCGCCGCCGGCTGTCGACGCACAGTTGTTCTCCAGCTGCAATATGTATGAGTCAAACTGCGAGGCATTGGGGTCGTCGTTAAGGAACGAGAAGTATATCTGGTACCAGTCGTTGGTGCCTGCGCCGGTGCCGGGAACGCCAGAGGTCAGGTGGTACGTGGTGCGTATCTGCCCGCTGGAGTGCCTGTAAAGCGGTGTATACGAATTGCTTCCGTCGGCCTCTTCCTTCACGCCCATTACGGTAAACAGTATGGCTGCATCGTCTGAGCCAACCTGACCGCCGCTTTTCATCCAGGCTGTGACAAACAGCTCGGAGCCGGCGCACAGCTTCTCTTCAAAGGGCAGACGCGCCAGGATGCCAGGACGGTCGGACGCATCGACATAAACAAAATACTTGCCGTCGTCCTTGCCCAATCCTGTGGGAGGCTTTGGAAACTTATCATTCACGTCACCATAGCCTATGTAATCGTTTACAATTGAATAATGGTCGAACTCCGGGTACCACCGCTTCGGACCATTGTAATTGCTAAGGCCGATGTAATCGCCCAACGGAGAGCCATCGAAGAAAGCATAGCTGCAATACTCCCATGCCATGGGGAAATGGAAATAATCGTCCTGTCCATACCCCACCTGGTCGTGAGAGGCATAGCCTTCGTCGAAGGTAAGCTCGGTCAGCTTGGTCAGGTTGTTGGCGTTGTTCATCCAATTTGGCGAACGGAATTCCAGCGAATCGCCGGCACCGATGGCGGCCACCTGGTGCTGGGTGAGCGGAACGGAGCTGGCCGAGAAGGTCAGGTTGAAACGGGCAATGTTGTATGTCACCCCTTTAAACGTCTTGGTGACCTTTATTGTAGCAGTGGTTCCGTCGGGCACCTCCCATGTACTTTTTGCCCCTGCGCCCTTACGCCTGAACATTATCACACGGTTGTTGCCCGATATTGTTGCGCTTACCAATTCCAACAAGCCGGTAGTCGCCCCTTGCCTGCTGTCGATGTCTATGTCGAGGGCACCTGTGTCAGTGCCGTCATAAGTGCCTTCTACGGGTATTGCGTAGTTCACTGCGTCTTTTGAGAGCGCCACAAGCTCGTCGGTGTGGTCGGAAACATGCTTGTTCGGGAAAGTGATGTCGTACTCCTCGAGGTACTTGTCGGCACTGTTGTCGTCACCGTTTGAATTGTATTTGTCATCAAGCAAACGCCCATGGCCGTTATTCCAGCTGTAAGAGTCGTTTTCGGGGCGTTCGTCAACACCTACTATATAATATATTACGCGAACTGCAAGCGTGGGTTCGTAATATCCATTTTCTTCAAACCGCTTCCTGCAGTCGTCAATGCTCATCTCAGCAGAGCCGTTCGACACAAACTCAGGCATGAAGTCGGTGTAGCCGGAAACGTCGCACGCAACGACAAACCAATTGTTGTCGACGTTTGAATTGGGGAACCACGCCTCAAACTGGTCGTTGGTCGGATAATAGAAAGTCATGGAATTGACAATCGACCCCAACGGCCTGCCTACATAGCCATTGTCAAACCTATAGACATCATCGGATGAATTAGTTGGCGTAAGCAAGTCGTAGACACTTGTGCCACCGTGGTCTTGGTGGTTTGTCTCGAAGGTCCCGTCTGTGCGATAGCTGTACCATCGCTGATAAGTCTGCACGCTCGAACTATTATTTTTTTTTGTAGGCAACACCAAATTGGTCGTTGAGCCCTTGTGCATGTATATTGTGTCTATGTAAGTGTGCGCAGCCTGTATCGGCTCGGCCGACGACATGGCGGGTTCGAACATTGGCTGGTCGTCACGGAATGTGCCAAGCACGCCGGAACTTAGGCCGAATGAGTCTTTTATGGCATACCACTTTGAGGCTTTGTGCCTTATAGTGGGGCTAACACCCGATTCAACAACAAACTCAATCTCGTCGATGGCAATTGGCTTGTCATTGCTGTCGGTATGCAAATAAATACGCAATGCCGACGTCGAAACGCTTCCTTTTGAAAAAGCCAGGGTCAATCCGTCATCCCGGTGAGCAAGCGATGAAAATCTCTCGGCGGTGGCCCAACCACCACGGCCGTCGGGTATCTGCACCTCGATTGCGCTCACCTGTTCAAAACTGTCGCCGCCTTCAGAAAACATTATCTCGCTAAACTCCAACTCGACAACAAAAGACAGGTCAATGTAAACGTCGCCGTTTTTCGACGATACCCACCAGTTTGTTTTATTATCGTAGATGGCTGATATGTTGTTATAGCCACTGCCGCTGCCGACGTCAGTGCCATCGGCGGCATGGGCGGCAGCCGATTGTATCATATCCTTTATATCCGTGAAATTGATATATCTATCTTCGCTTACCTGAGCCCGGGCAACCTGCGACATGCAAAGCACTGCCAGAGCAACCCAAAACTTACGTATCATGGTTTTATTTCTCATGCCTGACATCCTCCATTTTCCTTCATTGCACATTTCTTCTAACGTTAACGACCTCTGCCGGCAATCGTCTCAGCCCATAGCGTGTGGCGTATGAGCCTACTCCTGACATAAACTCGGCATCAGATATGTCGGTGGTATTAATGATTACGGTATAATTGCGCTCGTAATTGTTGCCTCCGTCAGACCAACGCGCCACCACGCCAAGCCGGTAGGTATTGCCTGCCGATGCCGTGACATGGCCCTTGACGACATTGCCCGAAGCGTAGCCGTCTTCAAAGACGATGCCGGTGGTTGTCAAGGGGTCGATGTTCCAAGTGCATTTGCTGCCCGGAACGTTGTCGAGGCCGTTTAGAGTAAACTCAAACTGAGAGCCTTCGGGTATGCTTATGGTATACGTGTCGGGCTCAAAGTCGGCCTTTACCTGCACCGGGTAGCTGCCTATCGGGCTGACCCAGCAGCGCGCCGAAATGTCGATGGCCCAATCGTTGACAGAGATGTTGAGCGGGTAAATGTGATTGCGGGGCAACTCTCTGCTCGCCGTTTGCGCCGTATAGACAGACGACGGCGTGCCGGCTGTGCTCTCTTCTGTGGCCACAACAACGGTGAAAGGAGCGTCCTGCCGTGTTTCGTTGACATAGAACGGGCTGACATCTATCTCGTCTGAAGCACCGGCGGCACTGACGGCAATTGTCGTATCGCCGTCGAGCTGTACACCGTCGGGCGTCCCGTCGCCGAACAACGCCACACGGTTGGCCCAACCGCTGAACGTTAGCCGGCGCACGCTCTTGTAGCTGCCACCGCCTATGGTTATCTGGACTTTGGCTACAAGACGGTCGAGCGACACGGGGATTATGCGTGTTGCAGCCGTCACAAGGTAATTATTCTTGCCGCTCATGGGTATGAAGCGACCGTTGCCTAAGTCTATCTTCCCCGCCGGGTCGTCGATAGTAGTGCCCGACAGTGCTTCCGCATCGAAAGATGAGCCTACATCAAGGCGCTCAAGCTGCGACCACAAGTCGCCATAATAGTCGAAATTGGCAAAGGCATATACGTCGTAGGTGCCCTGTGGTATGTTTATCGGGTCAGAAAGAAACTCGACAAGGGCAGCGTCTTCAGACACATTGTCATCCAAAAACCTCCAGGCAACAGTACCATCGGCATCGACCAGCATGACACAAAGGCTATGTATGTTCTCTCTGTCGCCGCCGGCAACAATGTCGCCGCCGGTATATCCGGTTGCACTGCCGTCGCCGCCGGCCCGCGTGCTTACGTTCATGCGCAGCTCTACATAGTCATCGGCTGCGTTGACGGGGCCACCCTGTTCTTCAGAACATGAGGCTAAGGCCACCAACGACATGACGGCAGCAGACAGAACACCGAACAACGAATGTCTATAATAACCTTTCATAACCATATCTCTTATTGACTTTTTCAATTGGTGACACCGACAGGAGGCTGTTGCGCCCACCCTGCGGCATCTGTTTCACTGGGGCCGAACACGATGTCTTCGCCGTCAAGCAACACCCAGGCATTGACAGTGGCACGCACACGGAGCGTGGTGTTGCCCGGAACGTCATCGCCTATGGTGTAGATGCTGCTCACATTGAGCTTGTAGATGTTGTTGCGCACCACCCCGTGCTCCATCACTCCCTCCACGCCATTGTCTTCATCGCCCTGCTGAATGTCGTTGGCGTGCATTATCCACCATGTGTAATAGCAGATGGCATCCTTGTAAGTGCGCACCCCATATTGCGTCAGGGCCTCGCGGGTAGAACTGAAACGCCCCTCTCCATCGGGCCAGCTGTCGAGCGTGACGCCGCTGCCCGGGGCATACGAATAGCCGCACTGGGCTTTCATATAGGCCATCCACGAGAGCGACTGCCTGACTTTGTCGGTCAATTTGCCGCTCTCGCCATTGGCCTGGCCGGCAAGATAGGGCCCGTAGCCGGACGGATCGTTGGCCGGAATGGACTCCGCCAGCGCCGAAGCCTCCTCCCACGTCTTGCAGTTCAACTCTTCATACACATCTGAAAACCTCAAGCCAGCGGCCGAGTAAAACCAGTCGGCCATGTCTTCCATTGTTGCAAAGAGGCTGTTGGCAAGCTCAAAGAATGTCTGCCCGGCCTTGTAAGACAAATTGCTGAAGCTGTTGTTGACGCTTCCTTCGGCCGGAGTGAAGCGCGCCTTGAACACAATGCCTGTGTTGTAATACTTATTTTCACTGTGGACATCGCCGCCGGGCGTTGTGTTCTCGAGCGTATATCCGGCCCGATACCATGCCCCGTCGACACCGCCATCGTCCATTTTGTCGCTTTCCGACCTGTTGCCTACATACCGATTCCAGTCGTCGGGGTCTTCGGAAAACGACGTGTAGTAAACCCCAAACAGCCTTTCTGCAGAAACACTGCCGCCTTCAGGGACACTGCCGGAGTAATCGGGGATGGTAAATACGGGCTGTCTGATATTGCCGGGGGTCTTAAGCGATGTCCACGGGTCAAGCACATAGTAGCCTCTGCCATCTACGGTCTCGTCGCCAAGATAGGTGACGCCGGAGTCGGTAGGAGCCTGCGAAACACCGTCGGCCACGCGCTTGAGCAGATAGCTTCCGGCTGTGAGATTGTTGACCAGGGCTGCCCCAAGTATTGAAGCCGTAGCCCCTTTATACGCCTCGTCATCACACTGATAGCTTGCCTTTGCACAATAGTCGACACGTGCAGCCATGCGCTCCACGCTCACATCGACCTTGGCTGCGTTGTCCGGGCTGTAGTTGTCTTTGGTGAGTGTGATGGTGGCATCGCCCTCGGAACTCATCAAGAAACGCGAATAACCGCTTTCAGACTCATCCCAACACTCATCAATAATGCGGTCGCGCACCTGTCCGAGCTTCAAGCCGGGAGTGTTCCACCAGCCGTCGGCCGAACCTTCGGCGCCCAGATTGGCAACAGCGATGACATTATACGTGCCATAGCCGAGCTCCACCTGCCGTGTCATGCTGTACACCTTGTCTATGTCATGGCCGTTGCCGGTCTGCCCGGAACCGTCGGTTCCATTCTTCGGGGCGAATGTCACGACCTTTGATATGTCTGTGTCGCCAGAGCTGTTAGCTCCGTTGTCGCCTTTGAAAAAGAACGCTATGACGGAGCTAACGGCATTTTCGTAATCCTTGCCTCCCTCCTGCCCGTCGCCAACCTCGCCGGCATGTGGCTCACCTGCAGCCCGGGTGGCGCCTTTGCCGGACGACATTGACAATGACAGCGTCACATACGACTTGCTCATGGCGCCATCATGACTTCCCCCATCGCCTTCGGAAAGGCTGGCGGTATCTGCAGAGCAGCCGGCGAGGGCAAGCGCGAGCAACAGCACTCCGCCCTGTTTGTATCTTTTATTCATCATTGCTGTCATATTCCTTTTTGGTTTAACATGTGGCGGCCACATGCTGGTTTCACGTTGGCCGCTGAACTAAAGCACACCGTAATGACTTATCCACGGCAAGCGGCAATACCATGCCGCACTGCCAACGGCCTATCGTCGGCCCCGGTGGCACATATGATGGCCTGGCAGACAAAGTCACGGCCGACACTACGACACGTGGCTGGAGCACGTCACAAGTCTTCGAACTGCACCCGCTGGCTCCATCCGAGCACACTGATCGAGATGTTGACATAGGCCAGACGGTCGCCTTTTAGGTAGAAATCGAGCTGATAGTCATATCCACGATCGAGGAACTCTTGTGGCGAATAGCGGTAAACGTCCTCGCTGGTACGCAGTCGGCACAGCAGGTCGGGCAGGTTTACGCGAATCACCTCGACGCCCGTCAGCTTGTTTGTCACGCTCAACACCCCGTCGTCGGCAGGGTCTTCGTGATACATGATGCGCGAAGTCATGAAGTCGGCATGGGCGATGTGGCCAACGCCATCGAGCTGATTGCCGTCAGGATCGAACGCCGGGGCCCTGTCGTCGGTGTTCCATACGGCATGGGGAGTGTAGGCCACAGCCTGAGTTTCGTCTACGTTGTTGTTCCACATCAGGCGCCGGTTGCGGTCGGTTATGGTCATGTCGTAGTTTGCTACGTCCATTTTCGAGGGGTCGTCAAGCTCGCGGAGCGTAACGTTAATCTTCTTCGTGTCGCGCATAAGCGATATCGTATGGTATGTGGGCTTCTCGGCAAAGACCTCAACCGGCTCCAATTCCATGCCATGCCAAAGCGTATCGAGCGGCAGCCCGTGGTTGTCTACGAGCAAGACGTCGCCCTGCCGGGTGCCTGCAGTCTCGAGACGAATATCCAAGACAGACATCGAATCGCCCTGATGCAGGTCAGACCGCACAAAGCGCGCCCTGTTTCCGGCCATCTGGGTGGCGTAGTCAGCCTGCCCTGCCAGCACAACAAACTTGTACTTTCCTGGCTCCAGGTTTGCATGGAGCGTGTAGCCCAGCTCTGCCAATGGCCTCACAGGGCCCTGGTTGGCATCAGAGAGTGTGGTGACGTAGTAGCCCTCGTCGTCAAACACATAAACGTCAACGGCACCGACATGGTCGCCAAACATATCTGCGCGCTCCAGATTGTAGTCATACCTGAAGCTCAGGTAAAGCCCCATGGGGCAGTCGTCGCGGTCCTCGTGCATCATGTCACAGGATGAGACGACCGCTGCCGATGCCAACGGTAGCCACAGCCACGCCATCAGTCTGGTTTTTAGATATCGCATTGTCATATATAGTTACATTAAATTTCCATCTTTATCAAAGGCTGCCACGACCAACCGGCCTTGCTGTCGATGCCACGTCGCCCGCACACAGACCGCAAGCATGCGCCTGTTGCCACTGCGGCGGCGAAACGCCCTGCCCGGCATGGATAGGCAAGCCTTGCGCTTTCATTGTCCAAACAGACTCCCGCAAGCATATTCTTTTCCCCCTGCGGCCGGGAAATACGGTTCACTCCACACTTGGAATGGCCCGCCAATCTCCTTTCAGAAAACCGGGGCGGCGGCATTGCCGCCCCGGTAAATCAATGGTGTGTCTACAGAATTAGAGCTCAACACTCTGTGAACGCTTGGCCCACGAGAGGACGTTGATGCTAACAGAGATGTAGTAGTTGACCTTGTCAACAGGCTCGCCGGTCACCTCATCGACATTAGGACTGCCAAGACCGCGTATGCCTGTCACATCAATCTGATACCAGTTGTTGCGCAATACGCCGTAACGGCCCAAGAAATTGGCATCCTCGCCGCCATAAGTGGGGTTGTCTTTAGTCCACGGGGTCTGGCTGTCACCGAAGTGCTTGATGTAAACCGGATAGTAAGAAATGCCGTTGGCATAGTAATAGAACTCTATCAAGTTGTTGGCAATGTTCACCACATTGGCGGGGAGAGCGGCCGCGGGATCCTTCAGTTTGTTCTTTCCTGCTTCGCTGATAGCAACAGAAGCCACCGTGCGCTGGCCGGCCTCTTCGGTGCTGAAGCCTATCACGAGGTCGGTGCTTTCAAACGTTGAGCCATCCTTTACGTTCTCTTTCAGCCAGTTGTAGATAGTGTTGTCGCCCTGCTTGAGCAAGCGTGCGGCCACTTCTTTCTTGACATCGTTCTCGAGCCAGATAGTGTCGCGCTCATCGTCTACGGTGTAGAACGGGTCGCCGTTGTTGAACTGAGCCTTGATGATTACGCGGGTAAGGTTGCGCTCAAGCATATCCGAGAGGCTCGTTGTGTTCTCAAAGCAATAGCCTGCTGTCTCGCCGTCGGCACTGAGCACATTGTCGATGGTGGCATGGGCGCCGCCAACGGTCTTCAATCCGGAGTTGTCAGACGGCACGTTCAGGTAATTGTAATCCTTATCCCAGTAAACCCTGGCAAGGTCTTGGGCAATGTAAGTGCCGCCAACCATGCGGTAATCGCTCGGGCTTACATGCACGGAAGCGTATGCGCTCCAGTCGTTGAAGCCCTCGGCCGTGCGGACGAGCTTCGATGTAGTGTTCGTATTGTCGAATGCCCAGCCCAATATTTTGTATGCCAACTTGTTGTGCGGGTATTGTCCGGCTGTCAGGTTGCCGTCCTTGGCGGTAACGGTGACTTTAGCCACGGCGCGCTCCACATAGATGCTTGCAGCCGGCTCGGCCTCTGCCTCAGCCTCGGAGTTCTTGATGTCAGACGGGTCTATCTCAACCAGCGGGCCAACCACCTTAGCCCCCGTGGGAGCAACAGTGCCGCCCAACTTGTCGGTCATCACGGCGTTAGTCATGAGAAGGCCGGCGCCACCGCCCGCCGTGGTGCTGATGCTTACCGCTCCCACCTTATCTTTCAAGGCGCTGTTCAACTCGTCAAGCGTGCCGGTGTAAGGATTGTTGTTGATGGTCAGCTGATTGCTGGCATTGACACCGAACACCCCATTGTTGTTAAGCACCACGAGAGCCTTGATTACTTTCTGGTCGTCGGCTATCTTGTTGATTTCCTGGGTAATCTTGGTTGTGGTCGTGATTTGGTCACTTGCGCCCTCGTTGTAGAAGTTCAGGTCAAGCGAATAGGCACTGTTAACGGTCAGCTGGGCATCAGAGGTCCCTGCAGCACCGGTAAAGAGTATGAGCGTTGCATCCTTTACATCATACTCTGTCGGCGTTCCGTCGTCAAGGTTGCTACCTTCGTCCCAAGCACGTGTGCTGGGCTGCGTAGGCAGGTTGATGGCCAGGTTGATGTAACCTTTACCGTCAGCAGTCCATTGGGGTCCGTTCTGACTGTTGTCCGTAGCGACCTCATCGCTCGAACAAGCTCCAAGCATCAGCGCTGCCAATGCCATGGAAAACAATTTCACATTCTTCATAATTAATAAAAACAATTAAGTAATTAAATAATTTGTATATTCATTTGATGTTGCAGTCGTATCAGCAGGCGGCGCAGTGCGCCCGCCGGCAACGCTCAGCCTACATGAGCAATATGTCTTTGTTGCGTTGGGCTGTGCTGTCGCCTCCGTCGATGGCGGCGTCAAGGAGCCTGAGCGCCTCGGCATGGTCGCCGCGCATCATGGCCATCACGCCGCGCAGGTGCATGGCTTGCGGTGTGTCGCCCACTTTGGCGAGGTAGGTTTCAGCCCCGTCGAAGTCGCCCAGCTCCACCCTGGCGCAGGCGGCGTTGAGGTTGGCCGTTGTGTCGGCGGGGAACATGCGCACGGCCGTCTCCATGACATTGTTGAAATCATCCGAGCCGGGCTCATAGGTCTGTGCCACGAGAAACATCTCTTCGAGCGAGAGCAGCTTCGGGTTGGTCTTTAGTATCTCACGTGCCTCGTCGACAGTGAACGGGCGTACCACATAGTCTACCTTGTAGTCAGAATGCCGCAATGCCGGGTAGCACTCATGCAACAAAACCCGATAGTCGTCAGGCCACGTCAGCTTAATCTTCCATTCGCGGGCGTCGGGGTCGAGGCCGGTGTTGTCTATTGTTTCCAGTATCTTGTCGCGGTTGGGCAAGCTGCACTTGGCCACATAATCGCGCAAGCCGGCCCAGTCTTCGGGAGTGGAGCTAACCCTGAACACAGTGTCGGGCAGGTTGACGAGCCGGCGCACATATTCGGTCAGGGTCTTGGCACGGTTGTCGGCCAGCCAGGCGTTGTGCTCATACGGCGACTCCGGCGAGGCATAGCCGTGTATCTCGACTCTCGTGATTGAAGTGTTTCGGTCGTTCTTCACAACATTGATTGAGCGTATTATCTTGTCGAGTTCCGACGGGTTGTTTCGATAGTCGGGATATAGCGTTATCTTGTCTACAGGGAAGTCGATGAATGCCTTGCCGCTGTCGACGCGGGCCTTTATGCCTTCGGCCTTCGGCCTGACATAAGGCATGAACGGCGAGCGCAGGCGCCTGAGCTCAACCACGTCGCGGTCGAGCGTGTCGCCGCAGCCGCACAAGTCTTGGGCTATGAGCACATTGCAGTTGCGCATCCACTCTTCGTAGGGAACCACAGCCGAGTAGCTTACGGTCTGCTCGGTGTTGTTCTTTCGGCGCACGGCCGTGACATCGGCTGCAAAGCGCTTGCTCCCCCCGCGCCTGAAGGTTATGTCGGCCTTGCGCCCGTTGACTACGATTTGCGGCATTGTGCGGTTGTTTTCCTTTGCCTCTACGAGCGGGGTGAACACAAACTGCCTGTTGGCGGGCATGTCGAGCGAGTCGAGGTTGAGGTCGAGGCTCACCACGAGGTGCCTGTCTGTCTTGTCAACCTTCAGGTTTTCGACGGCTATGCCTTCGCCGGCCAGCCTGGGCCCTGCCGTCTGTGCCAGTGACGCCGATGCCTGCCACGCCAGGCACACACACCATATTATATATAGCCTACTATGTTTGATACTCATCATTTCCGTATTTTATTTGCACAACGATTCGTTAGAAAATGTATAAGAAGCTCAGCGCTGCCTTGGTAGGGCCGAAGTAATTGGAATGCGACGACTTTATCTTCTCGCCGCACCAACCGCATTCATACTTGTCGTACTTTATGTAATCGTAACCTATGCCGACGGAAGCTTCAAGGTTCCAATGGCGCGACAGCATCCACTGGTAGCCCACCGTCACCCCGCCACCGGCATACCAGCCCTCATACCTATGCTCCTTCAGTCCGTCGAACAGGCCGAAAGGCATGTCGACATTCGACGCGTTGAACTCACCGCCCATCAAGTGGGCACCTACGAACCACCCGTTGAAGCTCTCGCAGAACCAATACCGGTACTCAGGCTGCAGAGACCAGTGGCGCAGACTCTTGCCCGAAGACGACTTCCACGGGTTGAGCCCATAGAAGACCTGCACGGAATGCTTCCTTGCAAAAGACAACTCTGCACCGATGTTTGGTGTTGTCGTTGCCCAATATAGCAAGTTGGACTTCAAAGCCAGGTTCTGCGCCGACAATGCCGTGAAGCCGCAGACGGCCCACAAAGCCAAAAGCGCCATTCTCTTTTTCATAAAAGTTTATTTAAATTTTCCTATTTCTATTATACTTAATGTCGTGTCAAAGGAGGCAAAACAGCCCCAAACCATTATGTGCAAAGCCACAACCGACAACAAAACAAATGACTCCCTCTTGGCAAGAGACGAGCTCACAATGCTATTTTCCTATGCGG
>ULRH01052298.1_pt1 | contig 14727 bp, 11 predicted proteins | sample 1955271 | NCBI WGS metagenome assembly ULRH01 (sample SAMEA4835677, study PRJEB28245) | human gut metagenome | biome: gut microbiome; material: fecal sample | place: Denmark | collected 2008 | reverse complement strand
ATTTTTGTCCAATAACTGTAACGGTTATTTAGGACTAGTCATATCAAAGCATTTAAAAGAAAAGCCGGCATAGCCTGTTTATCACGCCGTATCTATTTACGACTCATCCAACTGATGTATGCGGGCCAGCAACGAACCTTGATACACCACCGGATAGGCACGAAGTGTAAACAGCAAGCCATGTACGGTAGCTGTTACCTCCTGAAGCACTTCACCCGTAAGCGGATTCACTATGCAACCTATCTCTTCTCCCTTGTCTACAATGATATTGTTCCGAATCTCGGTAAGGAAGATACCCGAAGCCTCAGCATTCAGAAAACTTACTTTATCGGCTACCGACACCACCGGGCGGCTAATGAGATGAGATTCGTCTTGTTCACTCCACATTCCCAGCTCATGCATCAGATTAAAGATGCCCGTTACCAACCGGTTTCCATATCCATGATTAATACGCATACCCACCCCCATTTCTACCACAAGTGTAGAAGTGCCGGCAGTGTTGAGCGAATGTGCCAAGGTAGCCTCAAGAACCGTCGCCGCTTCGTGTACCCAGATAAAATCAGTATTGAGCAGCTTAGCGTAAGGTACCAGACGTTCTGCCGTATTGACATTTACCCGAACCTGAGGAATCTCACGTAAGAAGATGTTACTCGAATGAATATCGATTACCATATCTGCCCCCTGCAAATCTTGAAAAATGGCGTATGCAACCCGTTCGGCCATCGTTCCATCAGGGTTTCCCGGAAAAATACGATTCATATCAAGATCGAAATTGGGAATGCCACGAGTAATGGAATCAATCCCCAACGGGTTAAGTGCCGGATATATTTCAATCGTACCATTCAGTTTGTCAAGATTTTCCTGTACAATCTTATTAAGCTGAAAGCATACATACTGACCTTCCAGTTCATCCCCATGGGTACCTGTCACGATACAGATACGCTTCTTGCCCGTACCATGGCTAATAACATTTTTTTGTATCAACAAGCGCTCGTCAACAGGAAGTGCAATAGAAATAACCGTTCTTATCATATTTCTTCTACTATAACACGAATATCAGTTTGCTGAGTAGCCATGCCCGTAAACACTCCCCGGTTAACCGGACAATCCATGGCATCGCGTCCATGAGCCACCTTGATATATCCATATTCTATCCGACAATTGTGCGTAGGGTCTATCCCCCACCAGCATCCATTATCCAGCACTTCCACCCAGGCATGAGTAGCACCGATACCGGCAATGAATCCATTTACATAACGCGCAGCTATGCCCGACGCCCGACAAAGAGCAATAAGAATATGTGCATAATCCTGACACACTCCTTCCCTCAGCTCGAATGCCTCGGCTGCCGAAGTCTCGGGACCAGTCTTTCCTGAAGCATAGTGCATGTAGTCATGAATATTCCGTGCAAGTAACACGGCACGTTCCAGCGGATAGCCTGCCTCCGTACCGGCCAGTAATTGCTTCATCGGTACCGAAAGTGCCGTCAGCCGAGACGATACCCTGAACATGTCGGTAAAATCATCTTCGGCAATACGGTAAGGACTAAGCCTTATTTCTCCGCTACTTACAAACACAAACGAATCATGCTCTTCCATCCGGCAACCATATTGAATCGGATTTTTCCATGCATCGGCACCATAAATCACGCTTCCTCCCGGATGAATGAAAAGCTCCCGTTTACCCGTTTGCTGACAAGCATTGACACATGGCATACATCGCAACAGAAAATAATGCCTGTCGACAGGTTTGCTGAAACGGGTAATTGCCTGATAATTATAAAAGTATTTTTTCATTGTACTATCAGTTGTAAAGCATCAAAGCAAGACAAGATGGTTGAGGTATTTCAGAAGTTTCGCCTTATATTCCATATTTTGTACGTGATATAAATCATACACGTCCTCCACCAGCAGTTCACCCAAATGTTTTTCGATCATGTGATCAAACAGTTCTTCTTCATTTTCACCACATTTTATCAGAGATTCGTATGCCTCTTTAATTCGGAAGAACGGATAATCGAACCGGATATGCATGTCGATATTTTCCACCAGTTTCCCAATCTTCAGGATATTGTACACCTGTTCATTGAAAACCCGTTCATCTACCGATCCCCAGAAAGCAAGCAGATAGTCGGTAATAAGCTGCAAATCGGTAATGTTTGCGTCCTTCTTTTCGGCCGACTTCCGCAGGAAGTTGAGCGAAAGCTCTATATAAGAAAAAAGTTTCACTGGTGATCTCCTCGCGTAAAACAACCGCATTGTCATAAGCGGCAGTCAATCCCGAAATCAGCGAGCAAGGATTCTTGTCGTCATACATATATCCCAACCGGAAACTTTCCATATCAGGATAAGGATTATTAGCATCCAGCTTTTCATAGAATCCTTCGTAGTCCTCCGGTAGTCCATCTATCATTTTATCATAATACCGACGCAACAAATGCAGGCTGATATACACTCTTTCAGCATATCGCCCCAGCCAGTAAAGGCGATTTGCCTTCGTGGCAGATATAGTATAACATGTCATCATAAGTCTATAGTTTTTAGTTGTTTATCATTTTTCCATCACCCATGTATCCTTAAACCCTCCTCCTTGTGAAGAATTTACCACAAATGAATCGGGGTTCCGGGAAAAACGAGTCAGCCCGCTTTTCCAGACCTTGGTCTGTTTGCCACTGATGACAAAAGCACGTAAGTCAGCCTTACGTTCTACCCGTTCGTTTCCTTCCAGTATCTCAAGGTCCTTGAAGTCAATCACCTCCTGCGCAATCCACCGTCGCGGTTCATCCACAATCATTTGCTTCAGTTCCGCCAGTTTCTCAGGAGACAAATCGCGACCGAATACGACACCATATCCTCCTGCCTCACTCACTTCCTTAATCACCAATTTGGGAAGATTGGCAAGCACATACTCATAATCCTCCTTATAGTAAGGAAGATAAGTAGGAGCATTACGAAGTACAGGTTCCTCACGCAAATAGTAATCTATCATCTTGGGTACGAAATAATAGATACCTTTATCGTCTGCCACCCCGTTTCCCAAAGCATTGACCAATGCGACATTTCCTTTGCGATAAGCTTGTACCAGATTAGGAACCCCTAGCAGAGAAGACGGTTCAAAGACCAGCGGATCAAGATATTCATCACTGACACGCCGGTAAATACATCCTACCCGTTGCTTCTCCTTAAACAATCCGACATAGTAAACACTATCGTTCTCCACAATCAAGTCACCCGGAAAAGCAAGTACGGCTCCCGTCTTCTCGGCCAAATACGAATGTTCGAAAAAGGCAGAATTATAACGTCCGGGCGTAAGAATAACCGAAATACCCCGTCCGTCGTTCATATAATCCATCATGTCACGCAGCAAGTCATTATAATTCCGGTTATCCGCCACAGCATGATTCCGGAAAGTCTGAGGCGACACTTTACGCATAATAGTACGTGCTATCATCGGGTAAGAAGCCCCTGAAGGAATACGCAAGTTATCTTCAAGAATGAACCATTCTCCCTCCTTACTTTGCACCAGATCGATGCCTGCTATATGGGCATATACACCATGAACAGGTGAGATTCCTTCACACTCGGGCAAGTATCCTTTCGATGAATAGACAAACTCTGCAGGAATAATCCCGTCTTTGATAATCTTTTTTTCATGATAAATGTCATAAAGAAAAAGGTTCAGCGCATCGACACGCTGCATAAGTCCTTTTTCCAGTTTGTCCCAGTCTGTTTTGCAGATGATACGCGGGATAGAATCAAAAGGAAACAATTGTTCCTTAAATACTCCGTTTTTATACACTCCAAAGCGTACTCCAAACCTTTCCATCCACTTGTTCACGTTATCTCTGCTCTCAATCAATGCATCCATAACGTTGTCAATTTATATTGTATATTGTAGCTGTAGTTTTATTTTATCTTGTATTCAATTGCAAAGAAAAACAAAAAATCAATACATTGTTCATTTTACTATAATATTTTGCTATAAAATATCATATAGCACTTTCATTTTAATACAATATATAACATTTATATTTCCATATGAATACGTTTAGCCTACAATAAAATCATAACGTTATATCTTCATCCATACAGAACAAGAATAAGCACCTTTCACCTCGACTTGCATGAAAATATCAATCTCCTCCGCTCAAACAGCAGAAAGATAAAAACAAAACAAAAAAGAATGATAATCAAGACACGATTGAAAAGGAATAAACATTTGTACAAAAGTTTTTATTTTTTGTACAAAATTCAAATAAGTGTCGAGAGAAATATCCTGAAACAGGCAAACACCCCTTAAAAACGAACATCATTTATGCTTTTTTGCCCTTCACAGCCTTCACAACTTATTATATTTAACTGTACAATACGCTTATACCTTATAACGTGAAGGGTGTGAAGGACAAAAAAGAAAGAAAAACAGGCAATTATGATTCAAACATGCTTCTACGAGATAGCATGCAAGCCCCAATCACTCCTGCTTTGTCTAACAATTTTGATAGAGTAATGACCGAATCCTTATTGACCAAATTCAATGAATACTTGCGCACTGCACTCTTTATCGGTTGCAGAATGTAGTCTCCCGTCTGCGCCAGTACACCTCCGATAATGACCAGTTCAGGATTCAGCAGATTGATCAATCCTGCCAGATAGCGTCCTAATTTTTGACCGATTTCCTCAACGAGTTCAATGCAAAGCAAATCCTCACGATTGGTTGCTGATATTATTTCATCCAAAGTCAAAGGTGCATCTCCATGCAAAATCCGCTTCGATAGAATCGATTGCTTACCATCTTGTACACATTGTATCAATTTACGATGTAAAGCTGCGCCAGAAACCTCCGTTTCCAGACACCCGCGCTTTCCGCAATGGCAGAGTATTTCGTTATCGAACACATTGAAATGCCCGAATTCTCCAGAAAATCCAGATTTGCCGGTAAATATATCTCCATTGATTATTAATCCAGCCCCGAGCCCCCAACTCAGGTTAATGAAAATGATGTTCTTCTCACCTTTTACAAGTCCTTTCACCATTTCTCCATACGTCATGGCACGGGTATCATTGTCAATTGTCACCTTATAACCTATTTTTTCGGTCATTATTTCGGCTAGCGGGCGCTCTTCAAAATTAAACAGGCTGAAACTATACCCCAGCTCCGGATTTACCCGACCGGAGATATTGACTCCGATATTCAGAATCTTCTCCTTGTCAATACTTGCCTGCGCTATAAAATCAACAATATACCCACATAACCGATTTAATCCCTCCGGACTGTTATCAGCTTCATAAGGTATTCCCATCTTCAGGTCAACAAAGTCGCCTACAAAATTCATTAACCCAATGTTTAGACTAAATTTCTTTACATCCACTCCTATAAAATAACCAGAATCCAATGTCAAGCCATACAGAGTGGGAGGACGTCCTTCACTTGTTTCTTGTTTTCCGTAGCTCATAATGTATCCTTCCTCACACATCTCCATGATAAACTTGGTTACGGTAGGGACACTTAAATCGAGCTCTTTTGACAAATCAGGAATAGTCGACGAACGGTTATACATATAATAAGTTATAATCCGTTTTTTGGTCAGCGCATTCTTCGACCCCCTTTCTATTTCTTCCAATAACTTTCGAGTCATATTTCCTTTTAATTATTTCTCCCTTCAAATATAATAACATTTTTCAGAAAGCACCGCTTCCATCCATAATAATTCTACTTATTTTTCAAAGAAATTTATCATCAACTAATTCACTAAGAAGCTATTAAAAGAACACGAATCTATAAAAAAGATTAAACTATCAATCAACGCATGCTTAAAACAAAATAAATTATATATTTGCAGTATTTAATAATTAATTTTATTAACTATACACTAAGTTACCACATTATGAAAAGACGCATAATCTCCATTTTTTGCCTAATACCACTTCTGATAATACTTTTATCATGTCAAAAAGAAAGCATAGAAGCCGATTATCAAATCATTCCGCTACCACAACAGATACAAATAGTATCTAACGAAAAACCATTTATCCTCAACGAGCGAACACGTATCTTATATCCGGAAGAAAACAAAGGGCTTAAAGATTGTGCGCAATTGCTGGCACAATATATAAAAGACAAGACTCACAAAGAAATAACAATAGGCTCAGGAAAGGATACAAACAACGCCATACTCCTTCAAATTCTCCCGAAGGACAAGAATCCGGAAGGATACCAGCTGGAAGTAAGCACCCAGCACATCGTTATCAACGGAAACAGTGAGGCCGGCGTCTTTTATGGCATACAGAACCTGAGAAAGTCATTGCCCATAGCCCAAGATAACGAAAACATTATACTCCCGGCAGTACATATCAATGATTTTCCCCGCTTTCCATACCGTGGGGCACACTTTGACGTAAGTAGACATTTTTTCAGTGTAAATGAGGTTAAAACCTATCTCGACATGATGGCCCTGCACAACATGAACACCTTACACTGGCACCTTACAGACGATCAGGGATGGCGTATAGAAATCAAAAAATATCCACGCCTGACACAAATCGGCTCCGAAAGAAAAGAAACCTTAATCGGACACCTCAACGACCAACCGGAAAAATACGATGGTAAAATCTATAAAGGATTTTATACTCAGAAACAAATAAAAGAAATAGTCGACTATGCAGCCAAGAATCATATCACGATTATACCGGAAATAGATCTGCCGGGACACATGCAGGCAGCATTGGCATCATATCCGCAATTAGGCTGTACAGGAGGCCCTTACGAAGTATGGACCAAATGGGGAATTTCGGAGAATGTACTCTGTGCAGGCAACCCTGAAACCTTACAGTTTCTAGATGATGTATTCGATGAAATCATCCAGTTATTTCCTTCTCCATATATACATATAGGAGGAGATGAATGCCCGAAAATACGATGGGAGCATTGTCCTAAATGCCAATCTCTCATGCAGAAACAAGGAATCAAATCAGACTCAAAATACACAAAAGAACAATATCTACAAAGTTTCATCATGAAACATGTAACCGAATATCTTAAGAAAAAAGGTAGAAAAACAATTGGATGGGACGAAATATTGGAAGGAGATGCCGATCCTCAAGTTACAGTCATGTCCTGGCGAGGAGAAGCAGGCGGAGTTAAAGCAGCCCAGCAGGGACACGATGTTATTATGACTCCCAATAGTGTTATGTATTTTGACTTCTATCAGGCACTGGATACCGAAAAAGAACCTTTAGCTATAGGAGGATATATTCCTATTGAAAAGATATACAATTACAATCCAGTTCCCAGCCAACTGACAGACAGCCAGAGGAAACACATATTAGGAGTACAATCTAATCTGTGGACTGAATACATCCCCGATTTCTCCCATGTACAATATATGGTACTTCCACGCTGGGCAGCACTAGCCGAAATTCAATGGAGCAATCCGAAACAAAAAAATTACGATAATTTCCTCAACCGGCTGGGTAACATGCTCAAACTATATGAGCTGGAGAAATACAACTACGCCAAACATGTATTGAATGTAGATGCCACATATACATCCAATCCAGAAACCGGCTGTACAGAAGTATCCTTGTCTACTTTGGGAAATGCACCGATACACTATACACTCGACGGTAGCATACCTAGTTCACAATCTACTGTATATCAAAAGAAAATAGAAATAAACAAAACATTTACCCTACAGGCCATTGCTATTCGTCCAGAAGGAAATAGTGAAATCTACAAACAGCAACTTTATTTCAACAAGGCAACCAACAAGCCTCTTACACTGCGCGATTCCGCAGATGAGAAATATAACGGACAAGGAAACGGTACATTAGTAGACGGAATTTCAGGAAATGAAACTTTCGGAAGTGGCAAATGGCTAGGATTCAGCAATGGAAAGGATATGATTGCCACAATCGACTTAAAGAGAGAAATGCCCATTACATCGGTATCTCTTCACACATGTATAGCTACTGGAGACGGAGTATTCGACGCACGTGAAATCTATGTAGAATTGTCAACCGACGGAAAAGTCTATCACAAGGTGGCATCCGAAACCTGCCCTATGCCAACAGAGCATCAGAAAGGAGTCAAACTACATACGCTCACTTTTTCGACTCAAACTGCCCGATATATCAGAATTTCTGCAATATCCGTAAAACAAATGCCAGCATGGAGTGGCTTCCCTGCTACACCAGCCTTCATCTTTGTAGATGAAATTTCTGTAGACTAAACTCGACTCCATATATAAAAGCCTGTCAGAAGAAAGATTCTATTTTTCTTCTGTACAGGCAGTTTTCTCTCGCAAAACAGCAAAAAACTTCACAGAAAGCAATAAAACAAATAATTTATCATAATAAATCGATATATTTCATTATAAAGAAATAAACATAGTACTTTTGATTACAAATTGAAATAATTAAATAAAAATAGAATAAAACGACACATAAATGCAATATTAAATAAATTATTTTATATATTTGCGACATAAGAGTACTCTACATTTATTAATATGATTAAATCGATAAATAAAGTATTATGGCCGATTTAAAACAATTAAAAGAACAATACAAGGAAGAACTACTCAATAACGTACTTCCCTTTTGGATCCAACATTCTCAAGACAAAGAATGCGGTGGTTACTTTACTTGCCTGGACCGAACAGGAAAAGTGTTCGATACAGACAAATTTATCTGGCTACAGGGCAGAGAAGTCTGGATATTTTCCATGTTATACAACAAGTTGGAGAAAAATCAAGAATGGCTAGACTGTGCCATACAAGGTGGAGAGTTCTTGAAGAAATACGGACATGACGGTAACTACAACTGGTACTTTTCATTGAACAGACAAGGACAACCTTTGGTAGAGCCATACAATATTTTTTCATATACATTCGCAACCATGGCTTTCGGTCAGTTAAGTCTAGCGACCGGACGTGAAGAATATGCCGAAATTGCAAAGAAGACATTCGACATCATCCTTTCCAAAACGGACAATCCCAAAGGAAAATGGAATAAGCTCCATCCAAGAACACGCGACTTAAAGAATTTTGCCCTTCCGATGATTCTGTGCAACCTAGCTCTGGAAATAGAACATCTACTTGATAAAGATTACTTGCAAAGTACCATAGATACTTGTATTCACGAAGTAATGGATGTTTTTTATCGGCCAGAATTAGGAGGTATTATTGTTGAAAATGTAAACAGCGACGGAACATTGGCCGATTGCTTCGAAGGACGGCAAATCACTCCAGGACATGCTATCGAAGCCATGTGGTTCATTATGGATTTGGGAGAACGCCTGAACCGTCCCGACCTGATAACAAAAGCCAAAGACACAGCCCTAAAAATGTTCGAGTATGGCTGGGATAAAGAATTTGGAGGAATCTACTATTTCATGGACCGCAAGGGCTTCCCTCCTCAGCAACTGGAATGGGACCAAAAACTATGGTGGGTTCACATTGAAACACTGATAGCCATGATAAAAGGTTATCAACTTACTAAAGACAGCCGATGCCTGGAAGTATTCGAAAAAGTCCATCAATACACTTGGAGTCATTTCAAGGACCCAGAATATCCTGAATGGTTCGGTTATCTGAACCGAAGAGGTGAAGTTTTGCTTCCACTCAAAGGAGGCAAATGGAAAGGATGTTTCCATGTACCTAGAGGACTTTATCAATGTTGGAAAACATTGGAAAAGTTATAATACACAATCCTCTTTACCGTAACCTTTAAAACACATTCTTATGAAAAAAAATTTTAAACGCGAAAAATGGATTTCAAGGATATCACTTGTTACCATTGCATTAGCCTGCCAAAACGCAGTCTATGCTGATGATGTACCATCCAGTTCAGCGATAGCATCATCCATCGTACAACAGGAAAGCCGTACGGTATCGGGTACTATAACCGATGAACAAGGGAACAGCATTCCTGGCGCAAACATTCTTGTAAAAGGGACTTCTATAGGAACTATTTCCGACATGAATGGAAACTTCGAACTGCAAGTTCCTGCCAAGCAAAATATACTGCAAATTTCTTTTATCGGATATAAAGAAAAAGAAATAGCCATCGGGAATAACAGGAAGCTCAATGTCCAGCTGAGTGTTGAATCAGAACAACTTAACGAAGTTGTTGTTACTGCATTGGGTATCAAGCGAGAAAAGAAAGCATTAGGATATGCCATGCAGGAAGTCAATACCGACAACCTGACTGAAAACAAATCTATCAGCCTCAGCAACATGTTGCAAGGTAAGATTGCCGGTGTACAAATAGCGCAGTCCGGTTCCGGTATGGGTGGTTCAACACGTATCATCTTGCGTGGTCTGAACTCATTGAGTGGAAAGAACCAGCCACTTTGGGTAATCGACGGAATTCCTATCAACGATGATTCAAGCGGTGATGTAGATGAATACGGAGGTACCGACCTCGCCAGCGCAGCTTCGCAGATCAACCCCGAAGACGTTGAAAGCATTTCTATTCTGAAAGGTGCCAACGCCGCCGCACTTTACGGTTCCAGAGCTCAGAGTGGAGCCATTATCATCACGACTAAGAAAGGTAAACAAGGACAGCCTCTACAATTAGAATACAACGGTAATATCCAATTCAGCAAAGTATATAACCCATACGACTATCAGAACGTTTACGGACAAGGTTCCAGCGGTGTGTTCAGTACTTCTGCCAAAGGTAGCTGGGGACCGAAGATGGAAGGTCAGATGGTCGACAACTGGAAAAATGTCATCTATGGCAATACAGACTACGGTCAATACGCGTTACTTCCACAAGATGACTACATCAAGGAATTCTACGACACCGGCGTACAATACTCGAATACAGTGACAGCATCTGCCGGAAGCGATAAACTCACTGGACGTTTATCATTCACAGACAGCCGAAACAGTGGTATCGTACCTAATCACTCTATCAACCGTCAATATTTCGACTTGAATACCGAATTCAAGAACGATTTTCTTACCGTCGGAGCAAAAGCCAATTATATGATAGAAAAAACTAACAACTCTCCGGCACAAGGTAGTTACGGATTGATGTCTCAGTTCATTACCATGCCACGTGGTATCCGTTTGTCCGACCTTAGCACCGATATGTTTAAATCAAACGGACAGGTACAAAACTGGACCGGACCGGCAGAAAACTATACCAACCCTTATGGAATGATATTGCCCGATAACGGAAATAAAAATACCAGAAACCGTTTCTTGGGACAAATCAAGGCATCGTTAAAGCTGACCAGTTACCTGAACCTGACTGGACGAGTAGGTGTAGACTGGTACAACGACCAATACCGGAAATACGCTATTCATCAATCTGATGGATCGACAGCTTCACAATATGTTCATAGTGAAACTTCTCATAAAGACTTTACTGCCGATTTAATATTGAACTTCAACAAGACATTCGGAGATTTCGGCGTTACAGCCAACCTCGGTACTTCTGTCGAGAACCAATCATACGAAGGCCTTGCAGGTGATGCAGGTACTTTCCAGATTACCGACTTTATCTGGATGGGTAACGGTGACAAACGAGAAGCATCTGAATCGTTCTATAAAAAAGAAATCCAGTCTGTATTCGGTAACGCATCTCTGAGCTGGAAAAGTATGTTATACTTGGATGTAACCGGACGTAACGACTGGTCTTCTACATTACCTAAAGAAAACAGATCGTATTTCTATCCGTCAGTCAGCTTGAGTGGCATTATCTCTGAAATGTTGAAAATGCCGGATTGGACCGATTACATGAAAGTCAGAGCATCATGGGCAAAAGTCGGAAATGATACTGATCCTTATAAACTGGCTTATGCATACAGCAAATATGGTAGCTTGGTAAATGGAGGAACCATTCTTGAAATGCAGTTGCCGGATGAGCTTCCACTGAGCGACCTGAAACCGGAAAGTACCAATTCATACGAAGCTGGATTGGAATGGCGTATGTTCCAGAACCGATTGGGTGTCGACTTTACTTATTATCAAAGTACAACTACCGACCAGATTCTTGCCATCAATACTCCGGTTCCATCCGGATATACCAGCAAGCTGATCAATGCAGGTAAGATTCGCAGTAAAGGTTACGAACTGACTGTAACAGGTACTCCTATTCTGACTAAAGACTGGAAATGGGACATCACTTTGAACTGGGGATCGAACCGTACCGATTGTATAGAACTGGGTGGAGGTATCAAACGTTATACATTGGGTAGCACCAGCATTGCGTCCGTAGTTGTCAATGAAGGTGGAAAATACGGTGATATTGTCGCAACCAATGCTTATCAGAGAGATGCTAATGGAAATATCCTGATAGGTGACGACGGACTGCCTCTTACCGAAACAGATAAAGTCATTGGTAACATGCTGCCGAAGTGGACAGGCTCTATCGGAACAGGCTTGCAGTGGAAGAATCTTTCTCTGAATGCTTTGATCGATGTACGTTATGGTGGCGACTTCATCTCTATGACCGATGCCAATGCCTGTTCAGCCGGAACATCCGCACGTACATTGGAAGGACGTGATGAAATGGTAGTAGACGGATTCCTGGCATCGACAGGTGAAGTTAATACCATTCCTGTTACAGCTCAAGAGTTCTATACTAAAATAGGTAGCTCAAGTGGTGTTGCCGAAGAATTTATGTACAAAGGAACTTACGTAAAAATGAGAGAATTATCTATCGGATGGAACCTTCCTTCTTCTTGGCTCAAACCCATCAAGTTGCAGGCTGTAAAAATTTCAGCAGTAGGACGTGATTTGTTCTACTTCTATAAAGATGCTCCGGTAGACCCTGAATCAGCTATATCAAGCGCCGATTATGCTCAGGCATTCGAATATGGTTCAATGCCTCCGACTAGAAGTTTCGGATTCTCGTTAAATGTTAAATTCTAAATTTTGAGCTATGAAACAATCTTTAATATTATCTAGTTTATTCCTGGTTGGCATGGAGCTGTTCAGTAGCTGTACAGATAAATTTGAATCCATGAATACCAACCCAGGTGCTGTCACAGAGGCAAGTTTAAAATATATCTTACCGTATGTACAGGAAGTAGGTGCTCATGTTGATTGTACTCCTTACCAGAGAGCCGACAATCTGTATGCCCAGATGTACTGCCAATACTTCGCCAATGCCGATGCAGGCTTTGCATCCGACCGTTATGGCTACAATGACTCATGGTCGAACGAAGGTTTCTGGCAGCCTTATTACAAGACTCTGAAACACATGAAGGTAGCCAAACAGACTGCAACAGATAAACCGGAAGAAACCAATATCTGTCAGATGATTCGTATTACACAAGCTTATAACACGGCTGGTATGACAGATACTTTTGGAGATATTCCATATTCTGAAGCTGGATTAGGAGAAACACAGAATAAATACGATTCTCAGGAATCCATTTATGAAGATATCTTCAAAGAACTGACAGACGCCGTAAATATCTTAAAAGAGAACCGGGAAGGTCAGACCACCTGTACCTCTGACAACGACCTTGTATTCGGTGGAGATATACAAAAATGGATTCGTTTCGGTAACTCGCTGAGATTGCGCTACGCCTTGAGAATTTCATATATCAACCCTGCACGTGCAAAAGCTGAAGGCGAAGCAGCCCTGGCAAGTGGAGTCATGACCAGCAACGATGACAATGCTTATATGACAGCTTCCGCTACCGGTGACTGGGGATGGGGACATCCGTTGTACATGATGAGCTTATGGAACGGATTCAGCATGAGCAAGACCATGGAGAACATCCTGAAACATGAAAGTACTGTAGTAGACCCACGTATGACTCTCTGGTTCGGACAAACGCAAGACTACGTAGCAGCAAAGAGAAACGGAGATGATACATACGACGGAGATCAGTTCTCAGGCCTGCCCAATGGAATGAACGCTACTGAAATAGGATTGCCGGAAAATAACGTAAGAAAACATTCCGTATGTTTAGGCTTACAGGCCTATCCGGACTGGAACTCACAGACAGCTCCTTCGGAAGACGTACTGAACATCACAGTTACTCTCCCGTTAAAGATTATGACTTACGGAGAAGTTTGTTTGTTAAAGGCTGAAGCAGCTCTGCTAGGATGGAATGGAGCCGGTGATGCTGGAGAAAATTACAAGGAAGGCATCAAAGCTTCTCTCGCAGATGAACGTTCATTCCTGAGCGATGCATCTCTTTCTCCAACAAGCAACGATGAAACCTATATGACAACCGGTAACGTTGCATGGAATGAAAATGATTCTCAAGAACAGAAACTGGAAAAAATTGCTACTCAGAAATGGCTGGCTCTCTATCCGAATGGTATAGAAGCATGGGCAGAATGCCGTAGAACTGGATATCCGAAACTTTCTCCGGTACTGCATAGCGAAGATGCCAACATTAATCCAGCCAATCATGAGTTCATCAGAAAATTGAGATATACAGACGATGAACGCCGTGAAAACAGCGAAAATGCAACAAGCTCTGCATTGAACCAAAATCAGGGAGACGGATCTACCGTACACGTATGGTGGGATACTAACCGTCAGCAGGAAGTTCAGCAATAAATAAACCTTTTATAAAGATACAGATTATCAAAGAAGACAGATAATCTGTATCTTTTAAACGGATAATACCTTACCGTTATGGAAAAAGCACAACGCCTCATCTCACTAGATATCTTAAGAGGAATTACAATCGCGGGCATGATTATCGTAAATAGGGACAGTCGTTTAATTCCGTCATTATGAGTCAATCGGC
>ULRH01058770.1_pt1 | contig 14763 bp, 13 predicted proteins | sample 1955271 | NCBI WGS metagenome assembly ULRH01 (sample SAMEA4835677, study PRJEB28245) | human gut metagenome | biome: gut microbiome; material: fecal sample | place: Denmark | collected 2008 | reverse complement strand
TACTTGCGTCCGTGGGACGCGGAATTTGATTGTTAGCCATTATTTATGTATTATAATTGTTTATCTTTTACAAGTGCATCAAGTCCATCATATTCTCTACAGAGAAATACGATAATTTTTTTCAATATGCTAAATGAAGAAATTAAGAAATGTGACATAATAATCTCCCATCCATTTTTGCAAATTATTTTCTAAATTGATTGGTTACCTTATCAAATAATGCCATTAATTGTTCATAATGCTGTTGAGGCGAATAAACAGTGACAATATCTTTAAATCCGGCTTCACCCATTTGTTTTGCTGCATCCGGATGATTGAACATATAACCGACCTTTTTTCTGAAATCAGCGATATCCGCATAGTTGAAAGTCAAGCCTGTCACATTGTTTTTCACCAACTCAGGAAGTGAGCCAAAATCTGTGGCGATAACCGCTTTTTTATAAGCAAAGCTTTCCAATATGACATTCGGAAAATTGTCATACCATTCCGATGGAACTACCGTACAAAGGCAGGATTTCAGATAAGGCACAATTTCATCAAATGTTTTCCTTCCTAAAAACTCAATATGATGTTGCTTACCATTCAAATAGGCTTTCAATTCATCTTCGTAACCGTCATTAGAGAACCCTATAATTTTCAGGTTGTAATCCGTCCCTTCAAAAGTCTTGACCAACGTCATCAGCCCTTTTTGTTTTTCTATGCGTCCTACAAAAAGTACAGACGGTTCATACTTTACTGCCGGATTGGTGTCCTTTAAATTAAAGAAAGTCGGAATGTGGTACAGCTTATTCATGGGAATACCATATTCATTCAGCTTTTTCAACGTAAACGAAGAGGGCACAACAAACGCATCTATTTTCTTTGTCACTTTCATTGCGTCATGCAACCATTTGGCAGCCATCTTAATGCCTGAATATATTGTAGAATTCAACACGCATTTATATTTTACGCAACTCCATCTTTTCCCTTTCAAACAGTCTTCGCATACACCTTTTGCATCATTGTAAAACAAAGCGTTGGGGCACATATACTGAAAGTCCGAGATGCGGTGAATCACTGGTATATGCAGATTTCTCGCTGCATCGATGACACTGGGTGAAATCTTATTGTGATATTGCATGATATACACTAAATCCGGTTGAGTAGCTTTCAACAACAATCCGAATTTTCGCTTTGCCTCAAACGAATAAAACATACGGGAAAAGGATTTCAAGACTACTTTCAAGTTCTTTTTCGCTTGAGCAAAATATACTTCATCATCCACTATATCAAGAAAATATTGATCATAATCATGAGGTAAATTCCTGGAACTTTTTATACTGAATGGAATCACTTCATGCCCGTTCCGTTCCAAAATTTCCTTAATATTAAAATAATACCTTTCTGGTCCTCCTGAAATAAAATATCGATAATTTACTAATACGATTTTCATTTTCCTATTGTTTCAAATATTTTTTTAATACATTTATCTTTTTCGTAAACATCTAATTCTGAGCACCCCTCTTTTAATTCATCAAATTGGATGCTTACATATGATTTTATGCTCATCTCGCTTTCCCTGCACATACCTAAAAGCGCCAAAACTTTTGACGCGATCCAAAGAGCATATTCTATATGCAGACTATATCATAGTAACATTTGTTTACTAACATTATCTAAACAACTTAATAAACTCACTTGGTTCCGCACTTTTATATGTTGTGGGTACATCATGCAGCGTTATGGCTTTCTCCATAGCCTCTGCCAAAGCTTTAGGATTGTCTGAAGGTGCTGTATATCCATTTATGCCCTCTTTCACAATTCTCCTTATTACAGGTAAACTCTCTGTAGCAGCAACAGGTATACCAAGATATTGAGCTTCTATCAACACATTGGGCAAACCTTCTCTGCGAGATGGCAATACTAGACAATTACAATGGCGCATCCAACGGTAAGGATCATCATCAAAGCCCACAAAGTGGACTCGGTCATCCAGTCCGGAATCTATCACTATTTGCTTTACTTGCTTGCAATAGTGGTCATTCTCATCATACTTTCCTATGAAATATAAATGAGCATCTTTATTTTTTTTAGCAAGTATGGCAAAGGCTTTTGCCAATACATCTTGTCCTTTTGCGTGTGTAAATCGGGCTACGCATACATAATTGCACTCTCTTTGCTTGAGGTTCGGAGGAAAAGGTGAAGGCGCATTAGCCTTTGCTTTAATAGTGGATACATCAACTGGATTCTGAAGAACTACTATTTTGTCGGCGACTTTAGGAATGTGCTTGATTATGTCTTGCATCATTTCTTCCTGTTGGGCAATAATGACATTTGCCAACGGATAAGTGGCTTTACAGAGCAACAGTTTATCCTTGCGCATGTTGGTAAAGTCATTGTTGTTTCTGATCACAATCTTTATCCCTCCTATGAAATGTGCCGCCAAAGCTACTCTAGAGTTATACACCATTAATGAACAAAATACTACATGAGGACGTTCTCGTCGCATTATTCTCATCAATTTGAGTGTGAAAAAATCCCATACATTACTTATATATAAAAACTCTGTGGTATATTCCGATGGTATAAAACGGCCTATGGAACCTGTGTTTCGGCCAACAATGATGAATTTCACCTCAAAATCATCCATAGGCAACATCTTACCTATGGTTATGGTCATTCGCTCTGCACCACCAGTTGAGGAAGGCAAGAAAAATAATGCTTTTCGTCTCATATTTATTCCAAGGTTAACTCATCTTTCAGTACATCCAGTAGGGCAGTCCCATACTTTATGTCTGGCTCTACATAATTACTTTCTCCCCATTCGTTCCATGACTTCAAAAATATGATATTGTGTTCCTTGTCCTTAGCTTTCACATAACTAAGTACATCCTTGATGTGTTCTCTCCACACCTCGGGAGTGAAATTATAAAATATCTGGGCGTTTCTCCCTGCACGTGGACTGCGATCGTATCCAGATAACAAAGACGGGTACACTTCCATTTTTGTCGCCTCATCATTGACCAAAGCTTTGAAACACTTTTTAAAATCGTGTTTGTCAAGTAAGACCTTGTGCCCTGTTATTTTCTGTAATACATTCATCACATGATGTTTGAACCTGTCTGCGTAGCCTTCATACATAGCATTAGCTGTTCTTTCTTGATATACGGCGTCAAATCCCATGTTCAGCAAGTCCTTTAATGTGCTATACATATACTGCCGCGCAATGAAGTGGATGCCTTTCAAGCCATTTTGCACAGCTAACTGGCGCCATACGTTCATCATCAATTTTATTTCTCCAGGATGATCTTCTGGGTTCCATATAACGAAAACTGGCTTTTCGTCAACCGTGATGTATCGCTTGTCTTTGAAAGCAGGAAGATTATACATAAAATGAGCTTTATATTGCTTCACACCGTCATATTTCTGTTCCATTATCATGGTCTTTCCGTCTTTCCTGCTTGCGTCCCGCTTCCATGTTTTGGTCTGCCAGCTATGGTTGGCCCATCCTAAGCAAAATGGGAAGTCCGGCTTGCGACTTTGCATCACTTCTTCAAAGGGACGTTCTAAGAGCATCTTTCCTTCCCAAAAGTAATACTGCCAGTACATGAATCCTTCAATTCCTGCATTTTTTGCCATTTCAGCTTGCGCCTCTCTGATCTCTGGCATCCGCAAGTCATAAAATCCTAAGTCACGAGGTATACGAGGCTGATAGTGTCCTTTGAACAGAGGACGAGCCTGTGCCACATTGACCCATTCGGTGAAACCCTTCCCCCACCATTCATCGTTTTCTGGTATAGGGTGGAATTGCGGAAGGTAGATTGCTATCACACGTGCTTTAGTTTTCATCGTTGATTGATTTATATTTGATTATTTTAGCAGGAACGCCCGCCACAATACAATTGTCTGGAATGTCATGGGTGACAACGGCATTTGGTGCAACTGTTACATTGTTGCCAATCGTTATCCCTCCGTATGCTGCACTGTTAGTGAAGAAAGTTACATTATTGCCTATTTTCGGAACACCACCATCAGCAGTCCTTCCGATGCACACTCCGGGATATACACAAAAGTTGTCACCAATTCTGACCTTGGAGTTTACGACAATGCTTCCATAATGGAATATCTTGATACCAAATCCAATAGAAGCCTGACCAAACTGAAACCCTAATCTTTGCCCGATTCTTCTCATAAGCCACTTGTTCCCCCCCCCCAATAAGTTTGTTGATAAAAGAAGGCTTATTTGAGTAATAATCTACTTTTCTTTTGCAAAGGATATATTTCCCCATAAAATAACTATCATATCCTAAGATGCAAGCCTTAAAACTCATGTTATACATCTTAAGTTCCTCCAAGACTTTTTCTCTATAATTTTTATTCATTTCAATTGCTCTTTTTAATTTCCATAATATTTAATTGATGGATGCTGCGAATAATCTTCCCAAATAAATTGATATGGATGCATTCTTGATGCAGCTGTAAGGTCTATATTAGAATAAGCATTATTCTTTACTATTGATTGTGAGAAATACAGAATAAATACAAGAAAAACAATATTTACTAATTTCCTATATTTATAAACCTGCCAATATTGTTCATTAAAAATCCATGTGAAAACAATTATGCCGAATATAGTCAAGCCTTGAGTAAGCCTATTTACCATAGGAACAGAGATAAACAGATTACCTAATATAACTCCAAAGAAATAAAGAATTGTAAACCAATGTGTTTCTTTTCTTTTATCCAGAAAAGCAAATGCCAATATTGCTACAACAGAAGGACGTAAAACATGTAATACTGATGACACTTCTCTAGTTTCTTCACTTTCCAAATAACCTTGTAATCGTTCAGTTGCTCCGAAATTTAAACTCAAGAAAAAATCAAAAGCTTGTCCTATATTAAATCGTTCTAATACAACACCGATTAGCGCACTTAGCACAACACCAGCTATTAGAATTTTTTTTGTTATTAAGTGACGTGAAAAGTAAGATGCTACGAATAGGATAGAGTAAATGATAATGGATGTATGAAATGTATATCCAATAAAAGTACCTAATGCATATACTGCAATTTTACGTTTATTATTTCTTTGATGATTATCTTCTAAAACATATAGTACACACATAAAGAGAATTGCCAACCCCAATATTTGCCTTAACGCACAAAAATACAAAGTATATAGTCCAAAAACCGTTACCAAAGCCAATGACAAAGGAGGATTACTTGAATATTTCTTAATCAATAAATAAACAGGGTAACATACAAAAAATGAATTGATTAACATACATCCAAATCTTCCTATATGCAAGGATGATAGAATTTGTCTATATACTTGGAATCCCATTTCCAATTCACGCGAGTCATAATTATAGAAATTTCGCTCGCCATCTAAGTACCGAATATAGTTCCACATATCGCCGGCTACAACGGGAGCCCGCAACGCGAAGAAGAGAAACTGTAACGCGAATGCCCATTTCACATACTTTTGTTCTGGCTTTTTCCAATATAAGTATGCTAACAGCAGCATGATGAAAAAATTTAATATATAAGGGTAATCCATTCGTGTAAATTGTTTATTTTAAGATACATCACATTTTGCACAGAGTACGGTAGCAATTCAAAAGTTGAGCCAAGATATTCTCTGGAGAGTGTCTTTTCCTTGCGAAAACATACGCATTCGATGAAAATTGATTTTGTAAATCATTGTCTTTTGACAGTTCTATTATCGCATTAGCTATTTGCCATGGATCATTTGCAGGCAAAAGAATTCCATCCTGCCCATTACGGATCAGAGAGCTTATGCCGCCCACCATCGTTGATACGACAGGAACTCCTAAATATTGAGCCTCACATATTGAATTGGGACTATTTTCTATATATGCTGTATGGACATATAAAGTGCAATCACATAGCAAGTCTATGAGTTCAGAGGGACTTATGTACCCTAATACTTGTATATTATTATCGGAGAATTTTAATTTCTCTTTTCTTTCTACAGTATTCTTAATTTTCATAGGCAAGTTTCCTGCTACATTCCACTCAAAATCTATTCCGTTACATTTTAACACATGTGCGGTTTTAAGTATTACATCCACACCTTTCCAAAATGAACTGCACCCCGTCGTAATAATCTTAACCTTTCTCGCGTTTTCTTTTTGCTTCCATCGTTTTGTCGTTTTCATGAACTCTGGTCGCAGAGCTTCTTCCACATGGTGATAAGTGGCGGTGGAGTGCAAGACATTTACCAGAGCCTTATCCCAGCAGGTACGTCCCATATAATGATCTACAACTTTCCAAATGTGTTTTTCCATTTCTAACCTTGACTTTTCACTGCACCGTTCCCTGATGACATGATATTGACGTCGTAAGTTTAGTCCGGCCGTCCTCATTAGGTCATAGGTATTATACCCTGGAGGAAAATACGCATTGTCGTAAGGTATAATGCTGCCTTGTATGTGTATCACCACAGGCACATTTACATATTCTGCGATGAGGCCATAGGGCCATTCATTTCCAAAAATGTGAATAAGGTCAGGCTTAATCTGATTGACAATAGGTACGCAGGCATTTACGAGCTTAATTTCGTTGACTCGCCAAGAAAATCCTTGTTTTTTCTTCTCAAAAAACGAATAGTGTGTATGAACGGGTACATACGTGACTCCATCAATACTCTTCATTTCATTATCCGTCTCGCTTTCAAAAGCAACAAACAGTTCGATTTCCGAATGTTGCCTGATTATTTCTTCAAGTGCATCTTGCCATCCACGAACAACAAGTTGTTTGTGACCTCCCAAATATCGGGCTGGCTTGCTTGTTTCAAACCAAAGAACTCTCATTTGCAAAAAAAGTTTCTATCCTATGGCAAACATTCCTGCCACTTATAGATTAATTCTACATTTCTCACCATCTTTTTTTACGATAACCGCAGGATTACCTACTACTACGCAGTTGTCAGGTACACTCTTATACAAGCAACAATTGGGGCCAATGCGAACATTGTTGCCTATGGTAATGTCGCCATAAATTCTTGCACCCGCACAAACATAGAAGTTATCTCCAATTATAGGAACACCGCCATTCGGGGTTTTCTTGCCAATCACTACGTTGGGCTGAAACTTGGCATTCCTCCCAATTCTAACCTTACCATTTATGACAATCATGCCAAAATGGAATAAGGTGACTCCCGGACCAAGTACATTGGGGGGAATTTGAAATCCTGTCTTGTAACTCATTTTCCTTAGAAAGTATAAATAGAGGATTTTTTTGAATTTGGATTTTGAATTAATAGCAAATTCTGCTTTTCTAAGGTAATACAGATATTTGTATTGAGGAATCATAATACCAATAGGAGTCGAAAATAACGCACTTCTTAATCTGTCTGCAAAGTTCAATAGGGCAGGATAGTTTTTTCGATCCTCTTCCAAGTATTGTTTCAAGTCAGCTTTTGTTTTTATCATCTTTAAATCTTTTAAATGTGACATTTCTCTTACAATGGTTTATTATAAAAGGTATTCTTGAAATATGCAGGATTTTGAGGCAGTACACTTTCATGGTGTAACACTTCTGTAGCCTTTGCATACGCATCTTCCAAGTCTTTGGAATATGTCACCATACGCCCAAATACGTCTTTAGGAAACCACTTTACACCACTGCTTAACTTGTGGTCTGTAGAATTTAGTACTATTACTGGTGTATTGGCTATTTGCGAAAAAATTGTACCATGATAGCGGTCGGTAATGATGAGTCTATATGAAGAGAATTTTTTCACGACATCGCTGATGAGCAACTCGCGTTTTTTATCCCATTCCCACATATGGACTTTAATGGTCGTGTCGTAAAGCTCAGTGCGTACACCGTTAAACCTTGAGCGAAGCTCATTGATTTGTCCATCGCTATATAGTTTCTCGCCATCATTTCTTACGCATAGCAAAACCCCATCCCTTTTCATGTCTTTATATTGAAATTCAGAGTCGCCTATTAATGAAGTCACCACATCGGGCAGCAAACGCAACTTTACATTGGGAAATAATTCTTTCGACTTTTCCAAAGACACCTCATCCCTACAGATTAATGTGAGGTTGGGATGAGCGTTAAACGACCGTGACACAACTTGTCTATACCACTCGTCCATAAGATTGACAGTTTGTGGCAATATAGTAATGGGTTTATCATAAAAAGCTCTTACCACATCTAGTATGAAAGGCAGTTCTGGATGGGGATCGAATATGAGATAGCCACTATGTATGAATATCAAGTCATTGTCTTTCAGGTTTTCTCTAATAGTTCTTATCATCTTAAACTTACGGCATCGAGTTGGCACGCAAACCACCTCATAATCTGGATACCATTGTTTGAACAAACGAAGCCAACACATGAATTGTGCTTGGTCTCCAAGATTGCTATGCATGGGTGTACAGAAGAAATATATACGTGGTTTATTTGTACCTTTTGAGATTGTTTCAAGCAATTCTTCTGATTTGGCTTTCACGTATCGTGAAGTGAGAAATCCTACAATTCTATTATTTATCTTTTTACACAAATTCATAAACTTCAGAAACTATTTTTGCTGTGATATAAAGGAAAGCATCACTTGATAAAACGTTTAATAGAATCTACAACCTTTTCTCCCACCAGCGATTTCACTGTTTTTTTCACATCATTAATTGAAAATGGACTTTTCACTAAGTGACGACACTTATATAGTGCCTCACTCTCATCAGCATCGTTGGTAAACACTTCGAGGAACAAGGGGTGAGCTGTCATTTCTGGGCTGATAAACTTTTCGCATACATACATAAACTCATCTTTGCTGGAAGCCGAGATGTATTCAAAGCCTAACGCCTCTGCCATCCCTTTCATCAGCGAATGGCTCTTGTTTCCGAAATGACCTCCAGCTGTAATATGAGCATCAGCATAGTCACCTAAACGTGAGGCGGGATGTTGATACAAACGGAATTCCGCCCCCTTGCCATTATTTATCAACATGATGCGTACATTGTTGCCGATATGGTGGTTACCGATGGAATTCAAGTCATAAAAGAAAGCCAAATCGCCGAACACTCCCAAATACAATTTTTTGCGATTGGCTAATGACGCACCAATAAGGGAAGAAACACCGCCGTCAATGCCGAAACCGCCGACATTGGAGTTTGACTGCACAGTTACCGGCAACTCAAATAAGTTCCATGAACGCAACGAACTTAATATAGAGAAGTGTATCTCACTGTTTTGTGGCAGACGAGAAGCTATTTGAGATGCTATCCATATATTGGAGAAAGGCAAATCGGATATGCGGTTTCTCATTTCATCACACATTGACTTATAGTGTTCTATAGAGTGATTCTCCACTGGTATTTTTCCTGAAGAATAGTGGTTAAAGAATGTTGCTTCCTTCATTTCAAAGACAGCGGTGAGTTTCCCGAAAGTATCCTTAAGTTCACCGTCTTCTGACACACGCCAAACAGCTTTCACTGAACCACAACACGAAGAACTGTAATAGTCGCCAGAAATCTCACCTATATGAATCATTAAATCCCAGCCAGTGGGTTTCTCGTTGAATTCTTCTTGACCGCCAACAATGGAGTAATCAATGCGGAATCTCCCTTTGTAACTGCTTGTGTGATCACAAAAAGCTACAGCATTATTCACTGCACAAAACGCATCTATAGCAGCCAAATCCTCTTCGTTAAAATACTTGTGTGAGCCTATATAAATCCCGATTTTCCCTTTAGGAAGCTCTGGCAAGGTGCTGCTGTAAGTGTAGCGCATGATTTTTCTGACCTTTGGCAACTGAATACATGAGTAATCACTGATATTGATCGCATTTGTTTCCACATTAAGGTATACAGGGCCTCCTCCATGTCGGGTCAGTTCCAATACGGCTTCATTGACTTTCAACTCTGTATACTTGCAGTCTGCTTCAGTACGGCATATAGGAATAAAGATATTTTTCTTGGCAACATCTACAGGCAATACTGAATGGTCAAGTATTTGGCTTTTTAGTTGTCCTGCCAACCTGCGTCCATGTGTTGTGGCAATAGCCAAGATGGGCAGCTTGCGATAGTATGCTTCTGTAAGTCCAGGCATATAGTTTCTCGATGCAGTGGCTTCCGTACAAGTTATCACCACCGGCTCACCGCTCTCGGCACTAAGCCCGCAGGCCATGTAGGCGGCTGAACGTTCGTCAACAGATGAGTACATCTCAAACCATGGGTCATTTTGCATGCTCGCCACCAGTGTGTGGTTGGTGGTTCCAGGACTTGTAATGACTTTCCGTACTCCATGGGCTTTCAGTAAGGCCATGATGATTTGCAAATTTTTCTCGATTGTATAATGGATTTCCATATTTTAGTATGATATTTATTGTCTTTAATTTAGTGTATCAGAATGTATATTTCAGGTCATCGAATGTGAGCACTCCGGCACCTCCCGCCATGTAGACTATGTCGCCTATAATCATGCGCTGAGCAGTTCGTTTGATGCAAGAGTTACAATGTTTACAGTAGTATAAATAGGGCGTTTGGCAAATATTAGCTTAAACGTCTTCTTGATAACTCGTTTTATGTTCATAGAATGATACTTATTTCAAATATTTATGTGGAACTTGTTCGCTAACAATTGTCTGCCCTTATCAAGGAAAAAGCTACGTTCGCCTTGCTCCAGTCCTACATAATAAATACAGATGACAGACCATAATAAGCTGACTACACACACCAGCAACAGACGGATGAACGATGGCTGCATGAACATCACCAACAAGGCGGGTGCGACGAACATCAATACGGCGCAAGGTCCAATGCGACCGTATACCGAACGGACATACATCCACACGGGAAAATCCATCTGCCGTTTAAGTGTGGCAAGGCGTATAAAATTGAGAAGGAAATAAATTATGGCAAATATGACGTAGGTCATATAAGCGGGTGCCCCCAGCTCGTATGCTATCCACGACAGAGGGAACACCAGGCAACCAATTATAGTTACTTCCATTTGATAACGCTTAATCTTACCAGTAGCCATAATGCTTGTATATAAAGGACCACCCAGCAATTGTGTTAAAGTGGAAAACAAGACAAGCTGCATGAATATAGCTGTATCTGCCGGTACTTCTTTTAGCCATATTCCCAAGATATTCTCTGCCTCAAGTACCATAGGTACAACAAAGAGATACATAATGAAAAATGAATATTTTGTGCCACGGCACACCAGCTTTGCCATATATTCGTAATCTCCTGTCGCATAACTTTTTGTGATTTGTGGATTGATAGCTGTCATGAAATTGTTGACGAACTGCGTGACGGCGGTGTCCACCTGCACGGCTATCGCTCTTGCCGCATTACAAGTCACACCGAAGTAAACATTGATAAGCATGTTGACACCCTGTGTATTGAGCATGTAAGCTGTATTGCCAAAGAGATTCCAACTGGCAAAGCTCGCCATTTCTTTTAATAAAGAGCGGTCAAGCACCAACCTGTATTTAGCTTCCTCGAAATGCCGTCCGCAATAGAAGCCGTAGATGATACGGATGATGAGCGACACTCCTAATATCAGACTTCCATAAAGTATGAGCTTATCTATGGGTGATACATATATAAAGTATGCAATTAACAGTTTTAGCGCAGCTTCTAATATGCTGATATAGGCAAATACACTCATCCGCTCATGAGCAATGATAGTAGCGTTGTATGGCAGGCTGACAAGATTTACTGCAAATGAGGCGATGGAAAAGTGTAAGACCCAATTGGCGGCCTCCATACGTCCATCGGGTATATTCATCTTCGTATTAAGAAACCATACACCAATTATCTCACACAACAAAAATATCAATACAGCCATGAGTAACTGTATATTGACCGATGTGGAGAATATCTTGCTAAGCCTTTCCTTATTACCTGTACCCAACTCGTAAGTGATAAACCTACTGATAGCCCCCGACAATGTACCCGACAGCACCGAGAACATCGACACCACACCTCCTACCACGTTGTATATGCCATAGTCAGCCTCGCCCAATGCATCGAGTATCACCCTACTGGTGTAAAGAGACACAAGCATAAGGATAATCATGCGAAAATAGAGCAGTAACGTATTTTTGGCTATGCGCTTACTGTTTGAATTGATAGTATGTTTTGTTGGGCTATTCATTTAAATGTTTCTTATTTTTGAACGATTGAGTATTATAATGATATGGCATAGGATGTATATCTGTTCTTGTTCAATATCCATGTAATTGAAATTTAGATTGTCCATTTGGTAACTTTCATATAAAGAAAACATGAAAATTTTGTGCGACTTCATAGCTGTATTTACAAAATATTGAACAATATACCATGGTGCCAATATGGTATATAGTGTTTACATAACAGCACCATATAGAATGGAATACTGACTCTTTAAAAATCATTTTCAATATCTTTCCATGATATGATTTTGGTTATCAGCAGATTTTTTTGTTCCTCGGTCAAATCGTTACCGCCTATCATATTCACTTTTTTGATATAACTTATGAAATCCAAGACATCTTGTTCATTTTCTACGATAATATGAGTAATATCCGATACTTCAAATGTCAATTTCTGTTCTTTTAAATATTTTGAAGGTTCCGGCTTCTTTTCTGCTTTATTGCCTCTCCATTGTTCATATTCTTCCTTCGACCAAAACCATGGACACTTTGTGTCTTCCAAAACGATATAACGCCATTCATTTTCTTCATAATTTACAGTTCCTCGTTTTTCATCGTAATATTTCTTACAATACCCCCATAATTGCCTGTTGGCATACGATTGTATCCCATGATTAATAAAATCCTTTAATTCAGGAAGCTCACGGTTTTCTCCAAGTTTTAAATTAATAGTAATTCTATTTCCATCGCTCCCATACTCTTGCAATCTTCTGTGCAGAGCGACTTCTTTAGTTCTATATAATTTCAAAGCATGAATTATAGACTCATTCTGAATGTATAGCAAAGGATTAATATTCTTTTTCAAGCCCCATTCTTTCTTTAAGGCTATCGCAAATTTTTTATTATACCTATCTGTAAATAGCTTGGAACGCATCAGAGGAATATCACAAAAACTGACCATAGGTATTCCTACGATAAAAGTTTCATTGCCTGTAGAAAAGTCTTCAGAACAATAATTAGGATACAATCCGATTCTCAATATCTGTTTCAATGATTCTTTTTCTGTATAATGAAACAATGATGAAGTCCTAAAAAGTCCCATAATAACTATTTTATAAATTGTTTAAAGCTCTTTTTCTTAAATATAAACCTGTATTTTGCCAATTAGTCAGTGATTTAAATTTCATCTTGCTATTGCAAGCAAACAACTTAAATCTGATTTTTCCACTCCTCATACGTCTCCCTTGTTCCAATATCAATCCGCTTCCCCGGCATTACATACGCATACAGGGTTGTCCTTTCCACCAGGTAGTGTGCCAGATTTCCCGGTGCATCAAAACCACAACCGTGATTCAGGCAGTCTTTTATCAACGGCAAATCCTTCTCCTTATATATATAAAAAGGTGGAACTGCCCATTTGGTCTTGGGATGTTGCGGTTTTTCTTCCATACCCAGCACCTTCATATCCTTGTCTACCTTAATGACACCGGTACGGCGGAGCTTTTTCACATCGGGTTGCAGATGGCACATGATGCAGCTGCTTCCTTTCTTCTTGGCATAGTCTACAAAACCTTGCAGGGAGAAGTCCAGCAGATTATCCGCGGCAATGACCAGTATGTCATCGTGGATATTGCATTGCCCAATGGCAAGCAACAGGTCGCGCACTGCTCCCAAGCGGGTTTCGTTTGTCTCCGTGCCGTCATCTACCAAGGTTATCGGCTTTGTATAATGGAGGCTGTTTTTCCAATCCTCGAATATGCCGATGAATTTATGATTGGTCACAATGATATGCTCGTCTATGTCAGGGATAGCATCAATATCATCCAACAGGCGTCCCAAAATGGTGCTTTGCCCGATGGGCAACAAGGGTTTGGGAAAGTTGCGTGTCAACTCTCCCAGCCGGGTAGCATAACCGGCTGCAATAACAACGTTTTTCATTAATCTGATTATTTATATTTATTCTACAAACCTTGCCCCGTCATCCGGCTTCACGAAATAAGCCTGGAAGGTCTGTTCGTATTCGGGGAACTGTTTCAGGTACCTTCGGGTCAGTTCCTCCTTTATCTCTTCCTTATACGCAGGGGCTACCAAGGCTATGCAGGCCCCCTTGAAACCAGCACCGGAGAACCTGCCTCCATAGATGCCCGGAAGCTTGCGCATAATGTCATAAATGGCTATCAGCTCGGGCGAACCACATTCGTAATTGCGGATACTGCTTTCGCAACTCTCAAAGCAGAGCTTGCCGAACAGCTTCAGGTTGCCGGTTTCCCATGCCGTTACACCCTGGCGCACCCTGCGGTACTCGCTGTAGAAATGTTCCGCCCGCTTGGCAAACCGCTCAGGCATGGCTATGCGTGTTTTCTCGAAGGTCGATTTCGGAATATCACGCAGGAAAGTGCGGTCGAACGGTTTCAGCGGCTGTCCGGTGTAAGCCAGCATATTCCATGCGGCCGTCTTGCACTCGTACACCCTCAGATTGTAGTCGCTGTTTACCAGGCTGCGGGTCAATCCGGAAAAGAAGATGCCGATTTCAAAGTCAGGCATCTCCGGATTACGCCTGATAATACGGTAATCATCCGTATCACAATCCAGAAAAAGAAGGCCGTCCTTTTTTCCCAGGACAATGCATGCCTGGTCAAGGATGCCGTTATTCAAGCCGATAT
>ULRH01056906.1_pt1 | contig 14767 bp, 14 predicted proteins | sample 1955271 | NCBI WGS metagenome assembly ULRH01 (sample SAMEA4835677, study PRJEB28245) | human gut metagenome | biome: gut microbiome; material: fecal sample | place: Denmark | collected 2008 | reverse complement strand
CTCTGACTTTTAAGTGTTTAATTAATTATTTACCGAAGTATTGAAATAAATTAATGTATGAAAAAAAATGTACTAATAGATCCGATTGAATGTCTTTTACGAAAAATAGGAAAAGAAGTTTTTTTGAGAGTCCTTTATCCGGAAATTAAAAAGAATAGGAACATTACGATAGAAGAACTTGCGAGCAAATATCCTAAGTATGCTTCTTTTTCCATTAATTCCCAAAGAACAAGGTTGAGTAACGCCAATAAAATCTTTGCTCTTAATAAATTAAAAAAAGCATTCCAAATTATTATGGATAGCGAAAGAATATCGCAAGAAAGTAGAAATCTTGCTTTTAGGTATTATAATCAATTATAATTAATGAATTCCGCAAATATCTCATGTAGGGGCGTATCGCATACGCCTGAATGCACCAACTTATCCATGCGGACGTTTTCAGGGCGTATGCGATACGCCCCTACAGCCGAATTGGATAAAATGCAGACATTCATTTATAATTTTATGAAATCATATATGTGATATTGTTTTTTCCAAATTACGAATGAGTTTAATATGGCAACAAAGAAAGAAACTTATACCGAAGCAATGAAGCGTCTGGAAGCGATTGTGGCGCAAATAGAGAGCAACGAACTGGATATTGACGAGTTGGCGGACCGGCTCAAGGAAGCACAACGTCTGATAAAGTATTGCAGGGAAAAGCTTTATAAGGCGGATGCCGAAATCAAAAAGATGCTCGGCGAAGGGGAAAATGATGAAAAAAGTACCTATTAAATTGGATTTTGTGAATATAACTCGTATTTTTGCCTTAATATTTGTAGCGAAATGTAACATTTAAACATATTATCGTATGAAAGAGATCGATTGGGCTAATCTGCCGTTCGGGTATATGAAGACAGATTACAACGTACGTTGCTATTATCGCGACGGCAAATGGGGAGAATTGGAATTGTGCTCGGAAGAGACATTGAATATCCACATGGCGGCTACTTGCCTTCATTACGGGCAAGAAGCGTTCGAAGGGTTGAAAGCGTTCCGCGGCAAAGACGGCAAGGTCCGTGTATTCCGTCCGCAAGCCAATGCAGAACGTTTGCAAAGTACCTGCCGGGGTATCTTGATGCCCGAACTTCCGACGGAGTTGTTCTGCGAAGCTGTACGCAAAGTGGTGAAAGCCAACGAACGGTTTATCCCGCCTTACGAAAGCGGTGCGGCTCTTTATATCCGTCCGTTGCTTATCGGGACGGGGGCGCAGGTAGGCGTACATCCGGCAAGTGAATATTTGTTTGTGATATTCGTCACTCCGGTAGGTCCGTACTTTAAAGGAGGCTTTGCTACGAACTCGTATGTGATTATCCGTGAGTTCGACCGCGCTGCTCCGCTCGGTACAGGTACATACAAGGTGGGTGGAAACTATGCAGCCAGCCTGCGTGCCAACAAGATGGCGCATGATGCGGGTTATGCGTGCGAGTTCTATCTCGATGCAAAAGAAAAGAAATACATCGACGAGTGTGGTGCAGCCAACTTCTTCGGCATCAAGGATAATACGTATGTTACTCCGCTTTCTACTTCTATCCTGCCGTCCATTACCAACAAGAGCTTGATGCAGTTGGCAGAGGACATGGGCTTGAAGGTAGAACGCCGTCCTATCCCCGAAGAGGAACTGGAAACATTCGAAGAAGCCGGCGCGTGCGGTACGGCTGCGGTTATCAGCCCGATAGAACGTATCGATGATTTGGAGAACCACAAGTCGTATGTCATTTCGAAAGACGGCAAGCCGGGTCCCATCAGCGAAAAGCTCTACCACAAGCTTCGTGCCATCCAGTATGGCGACGAACCCGACCCGTACGGATGGGTGATGATGGTGGACTGATAGACTCGATTGGGATTTATCTTAAACTAATAAAATGATGACAAAACCTTATTCAGAACTGAGGGCGGAAGCTCGTGCAGCGTTGTCCGGCAAATGGATGATGGCTGCATTGGTGAATTGAGATTTTATATGGTCATGGCTCACGCCGCTTTCTATGAAACGCTGAAAAAGGAACAGATAACAGAAGAACCTGCAGTGGAAGTATAACACTGTTTGTCTTTTCCATATAAAGGCGCGGAGGCACGGAAGTTTTATAAGCTTTTCGTTCTCCGCGTTTTTCATTGCCTGCGCAGGCGAACCGTTCGGATGCGGTTCGTGATTCTTCGCAGTAGGATAATCTGTGTTTCATTTGCGGATTACGTTGAAAAATGTTACATTTGCCCGATAAAAATATCCGAACAGACAGTAAGAAAAATGGGAAAAGGAAAGTTAGCGAAATTTGCCGACATGGCGGAATATACGCACGTATTCGAATATCCGTATTCGCAGGTGGCGGATGCTCCTTGCGAGATGAAAGGGAGCTGGAACCGTGATTTTTTCAAGAATGATTATCCGATTGTCTTGGAATTGGGTTGCGGTAGGGGAGAATATACCGTAGGGCTGGCACGCCGGTATGCCGACAAAAACTTTATCGGGGTAGACATCAAAGGAGCGCGTATGTGGACGGGAGCCAAACAGGCACAGGAAGAAGGACTGGCGAACGTAGCTTTCTTACGCACGAACATTGAGATTATCGACCGCTTCTTTGCTCCGGGTGAGGTGAGCGAAATCTGGCTGACTTTCTCTGACCCACAGATGAAAAAGGCAACCAAGCGGCTCACTTCAACCTACTTTATGGAGCGTTACCGCAAGTTCCTCGTGCCCGATGGACTGGTACACCTGAAGACAGACAGTAATTTCATGTTCACTTACACGAAATGTATGGTTGAGGCTAATCATTTTCCTGTAGAATTCATCACAGACGACTTGTATCATTCGGGCTTAGATGATGATATCTTGCGTATCCGTACTTATTACGAGCAACAATGGTTGGACCGTGGGTTGAATATCAAGTACATCAAGTTCCGTCTGCCTCAGGAGGGCGAGCTGGTAGAGCCGGACGTAGAAATCGAACTGGATGACTACCGCAGCTACAACCGAAGCAAGCGGAGCGGACTGAAAACAAGCAAGTGATATGTAGCGTTTTTTCACCACAGATTACACAGATTTCATTAATTAGGAATTTTAATTCTCGTGTACTCTGTGGTGAATGATTATAAATAAAATAGATTTTGACTATGACTCTTTATCCTAAATTGATTCTTGATGCGCTGGCAACGGTGCGTTATCCCGGAAACGGGAAGAATATTGTCGAAGCCGAAATGGTGGCTGACAATATGCGTATTGACGGAATGAAGGTCAGCTTTTCGCTTATCTTTGAGAAGCCGACGGACCCGTTTATGAAATCGGTAGTAAAATCAGCGGAGACCGCTATCCATACGTATGTGTCGAAAGAGGTGGAAGTGACGATTGCCACCGAAAGCCGTCAGGCGGCACGTCCCGAGCCGGGCAAGATGCTTCCGCAGGTAAAGAACGTGATAGCCGTATCATCGGGTAAAGGCGGTGTGGGCAAGTCGACCATTGCCGCTAATCTTGCCGTAGCACTTTCGAAGCTGGGCTATAAGGTCGGTTTGCTGGATGCCGATATTTTCGGACCTTCTATCCCGAAAATGTTCCAAGTGGAAGACGCGCGTCCGTATGCCGAGACCATTGATGGACGCGACCTGATTGTTCCGATAGAGAAATACGGCATTAAGCTTTTGTCTATCGGTTTCTTTGTTAATCCCGACCAGGCTACCTTGTGGCGCGGCGGCATGGCAAGCAATGCCTTGAAGCAGTTGGTGGGCGACGCCAATTGGGGTGAACTGGATTATTTTATCCTCGATACGCCTCCGGGTACGAGCGATATTCATCTTACTTTATTGCAGACTTTGGCTATTACCGGGGCGGTGATTGTCAGCACACCGCAGGAAGTGGCATTGGCAGATGCACGTAAAGGTATCAATATGTATATGAACGACAAAGTGAATGTGCCCATCTTAGGCTTGGTGGAAAACATGTCGTGGTTTACGCCTGCCGAACTTCCTGAGAATAAGTATTATCTCTTTGGTAAGGAGGGCACGAAGCGGCTGGCTGAGGAATTGCATGTGCCTTTGTTGGGGCAGATTCCCATCGTGCAGAGCATTTGTGAGAACGGCGACAAGGGTACGCCCGTAGCCTTGGATGAGAATTCGGTAACGGGGCAGGCTTTTATGGAATTGGCGCGTAGCGTAGTGGGGCAGACCGAAAAACGCAACGCCGAGCTGGCTCCCACCGAGATTGTAAAGACGCATAAATGAGTTTGATTTCACCACAGATTACACAGATTTTGAAAATTAATTATATTAATCTGTGTAATCTGTAGTGAATAAATAAAGGAGGAAAGCTTTATGAGAAAGAATTTCGGAGCGAAGCCGTGGACGTATCCACAGCCTGTGTTCATCGTTGCTACTTACGATGGAGAAGGAAACCCCGATGCAATGAACGCCGCATGGGGAGGCATTGACTATGATGACCAAATCAACCTGTGCTTGAGTGCGGGACACAAGACGGTGAAAAACCTGTTGGAAACGAAAGCGTTTACCGTGAGTATGGGTACCGTAGACCAGCTGACGGCTTGTGACTATGTAGGCATTGTTTCGGGAAATCACGTGCCCGACAAGTTTGCCCGTGCGGGATTCCATGCCGTGAAATCGGAGTTTGTCAATGCTCCGCTCATCGAAGAATTGCCGATGTCGGTAGAGTGTGAACTTATCTCTTATGACCCTGAGACTTGTCATTTGGTGGGTAAGATAATCAATGTATCTGCCGATGAGCGTATTTTGGATGAGAAAGGAAGGATAGACCCTGCCAAATTGCGTCCGATTTCGTTCGACCCTGTGCACAATGCCTATTTGGAAGTAAGCGGGTGTGTGGGAAATGCGTTTAAGGACGGTGTGGCATTAAAATAATGGTGATGCGTGACGAGGATAAAATCCGTACAGCGGAAGATATGGAACGGCAGGTATTGGCATTAGGCTTCCTGCCGTTTTTTCGATGTGGGATTCCCGGTTTCTCTATCGAAGAGCGTACGGCGTGGGAGTATTGGTTCTCGGATGAAGAAGAAGGACCGTGGGAATGGAAAGGTCCTGTCATCCGCGAAGGGCATTGCGCGTATGGCAAGTTGTACAATAAAAAAGCGGGCTATGTCAGTCTTGAATGGTTGCCTCATTTGATGAACTGGCGCCGTTCGCGCCGGTATGCCAAGGACGAGGATACGCAGGCATTGGATGATGTGGTGCTTCAGACCGTATGGGGAGAAGGAAGCGTGACTGTAAAAGAGTTGCGCAGCCTGTTAGGGTTTGCCCGTGGACGAGGACGTAGGCATCAGACCGATTTAGTCGACACGATGCAGGGGGAAGGCAAGGTTTCGCTCGAACCCGTCCTGGCGCGCCTGATGATGGGAATGCACATCGTCATCTCTGACTTCGAGTACAATATTGACCGGCACGGCAGACCGTATGGATGGGGTGTGGCGCGCTATACTACGCCCGAAGTCCTTTATGGAAAACAGGATGCCGGGTGTACGCCCGAAGAATCGTTTGCGGCGATTCATGCACACCTTTGCCACATATTGCCCGGTGTTTCAGAAAAAAAGCTTCGGGAGTTGATAGGGTGAGCGTATCGCGTTTGAAAAGAAACTGATAAAATGAATAGGAATATGAAAAGAAAACTGTTACTGATTGCGGGGTTGGCGTTGAGCGGAGTGGCCGGCGCACAGGAATCACCGCTTTGGATGCGTCATTGCGCGATATCGCCCGATGGAAGCACCGTTGCTTTTTGTTATAAAGGCGACATTTACACGGTTTCTGCACAAGGGGGGAAGGCTGTTCAGCTGACTACGAATGCGGCTTACGACATGCATCCCGTGTGGAGTCCCGACGGGACCCTGCTGGCTTTCGCTTCCGACCGTGGGGGAAGCTTGGATATTTATGTGGTAAGTAAAGACGGGGGCACGCCGAAGCGGATTACCACCCATTCGGGAAACGAAACGCCTGTAGCTTTTAGTGATAACGGACACGTGCTGTATGAGGCTTCGCTGATGCCCGACGCGCAAGACATGACATTTCCCAGTGCCCAGTTCCCGCAGGTATATCAGGTGAGTAGCGAAGGCGGACGCCCCGTGCTTTACTCTTCTATCCCGATGGAAGACATTAGTGTAGGGAGTGACGGCACCACTTTGCTGTATCACGACAAGAAAGGTTATGAGGACCCGTGGCGCAAGCACCACACTTCGTCCATCACCCGTGATGTGTGGATGAGCCGGATGGAGGACGGAAAGCGGACTTATACGAAGTTGACAGATTTCGCTGGGGAAGACCGTACACCCGTAGGGAGTCCTGACGGAAAGTCGTTCTATTATCTGAGCGAAAAAGATGGGACATTCAATGTATATAAGCGGAACATGGACGGGACGGGCGAGACCCAGTTGACTCACTATACGAAGCATCCGGTACGTTTCCTTACCGCCTCTCGAAACGGTTTGCTTTGCTATGGCTATGATGGCGAAATCTATACATTGAAAGAAGGTTTACAGCCTCAGAAGTTAGCTGTCCGTATCGTGACCGACCAAACCGAACGGACGTTTGATCCGCAAATCAAGACTTCGGGAGCAACGGAAATAGCGGTATCGCCCGATGGAAAGGAAATCGCTTTCATCCTTCATGGGGATGTGTTTGTTACTTCGAGTGATTATAAAACCACCCGTAAGATTACCGATACGCCTGAGCAGGAACGTGACTTGGATTTCTCTCCCGACGGCAGGAGTCTGGTTTATTCTTCGGAACGGGGCGGATTGTGGCAGGTATATCAGGCTTCGCTTACAATAAAAGATGAGAAACTTTTCACCTACGCCACCGATATCAAGGAAGAACGTCTGACCGATAACACAGCTACATCGTTTCAGCCCCAGTATAGTCCAGACGGTAAGAAAGTGGCTTTCCTTGAAAACCGTACTACCTTGCGCGTGCTCAATTTGCAAGACAAATCGGTCTGCACCGCTATGGACGGAAAGTACGAATATTCGTATAGCGACGGCGACCAGTGGTTCGAATGGAGTCCCGATAGCCGTTGGTTATTGAGCGGATATATCGGAACAGGCGGATGGAACAATAATGATGTAGCATTGGTCAATGCTTCGGGCAATGGGGAAATCCATAACCTGACCGAGAGTGGCTATACCGATACCAATGCCAAATGGGTGTTGGACGGCAAGGCAATGATATGGGAAAGCGACCGTGCCGGATACCGCAGCCACGGAAGTTGGGGAGCGGAGAGCGACATCTACATCATGTTTTTCGACCTCGATGCATACGAACGTTTCCGCATGAGTAAGGAGGAACTGGCTTTGGTAGAAGACGGAAAGAAAGAGGAAGAAGCAGATAAGAAAGACGAAAAGAAAGAAGGCAAAAATAAGAAAGAAGACAAGAAGGAAGTAGAACCGCTTACATTCGACTTAGAGAATTGCCGTGACCGCGTTATCCGGCTTACGGTAAACTCTTCACACTTAGGCGATGCTGTCTTGACCGAGAAGGGAGACAAGCTGTACTACCAAGCTTCGTTCGAAGGTGGTTTCGACCTTTGGGAACACGACCTGAAAGAGAACAAGACCAAGGTGCTTTTGAAAGATATCGGTTATGGTTCGCTCAAGGCGGATAAGGAAAACAAGCACTTGTTCCTTTGTTCGAACGGGAGCATCCGGAAGATAGATGTAGAGAAGAGTGAGACCAAACCGGTGGAGTTTGAGGCTGTTTTCAATTACCGCCCCTATGAGGAACGCCGTTATATGTTCGAGCACGTATGGAAGCAGGTACAGGAGAAATTCTACGTGGCAGACTTGCACGGAGCAGACTGGGAAGGTTATCGCGAAGCTTATCTTCGCTTCTTGCCCCATATCAATAATAATTATGATTTTCAGGAGTTGCTGAGCGAGATGCTGGGCGAACTGAACGGTTCGCATACGGGTGCCCGTTATTATGCTCCTTCGCGCACGTTGACTACGGCTTGCTTGGGTGTATTCTTCGACAATGACTATACGGGCGACGGATTGAAGATAAAGGAAATCATCAAGCAAGGACCCTTCGATGTGAAGAAAACCGGAGTGGTTGCGGGATGCGTTATCGAGAAAATCGATGGGCAACCGATAGGGAAAGATACCGACTATTACCCGATGTTGGACGGAAAGGCGGGCAAAAACGTACAGCTTGCTATCTATAATCCAGTGGACGGAAAGCGGTTTAATGTATCGGTGAAAGCCATATCGCAAGCCCGTCAAGGAGAATTGCTTTACAAGCGTTGGGTGAAACGGAATGAAAAGTTGGTAGAGAAACTTTCGGGCGGACGCATCGCTTATGTGCATGTGAAAGGAATGGACAGTCCGAGTTTCCGCACCGTGTATAGCGAACTATTGAGCGACCGCAACCGGAATAAAGAAGCGGTGATTGTAGATACACGCCATAACGGAGGCGGATGGTTGCACGATGATTTGGCGACTCTCCTGAGCGGGAAAGAATACCAGCGTTTCATGCCACGCGGGCAATACATAGGAAGCGACCCATACAATAAGTGGCTGAAACCTTCGTGTGTATTGGTTTGTGAGGACAATTACAGCAATGCGCACGGTTTCCCGTGGGTATATAAGGAATTGAAAATAGGCAAGCTGATAGGTGCGCCAGTCCCCGGAACGATGACCGCCGTATGGTGGGAGCGTCAGATAGACCCCAGTATTGTGTTCGGCATCCCACAAGTGGGTTGTATGGATATGCGGGGGAACTATATGGAGAATCATCAGCTGGAGCCTGACATCAAGGTTTACAACACTCCCGAAAAATCCTTGCAGGGCATCGACGAGCAACTGGAAGCGGCTGTAAAAGAAATGCTGAAGGAAGCGGATGCGCAGTAAGATAAAACAAACACATAGACACGGAAACACAGAGGGAAATATAAAAAACGCTGTGTTTTGGTGCCTATGTGTTTATTTTTGTATACAGGCAAATGGCTTATTTGATGTTGCCTGCCTTTATCAGGTATTCGGCAATCTGTACGGCATTCAGTGCGGCTCCTTTCTTGATTTGGTCGCCTACAATCCAGAATGTCAAGCCGTTTTCATTGCTCAGGTCTTTGCGGATACGTCCTACATAAACCGGGTCTTTTCCTGCAAGGAAGAGCGGCATGGGGTATTCTTTCTTTTCCGGATTGTCCATCAGCACCAATCCTTCGCCTTCAGCGAAAGCCTTGCGGGCTTCTTCTACCGATACGGGACGTTCGGTCTCAATCCAAATACTTTCCGAATGTGAGCGCAATGCCGGTACACGCACACAGGTAGCACTCACTTTTACATCCGAGTGCATGATTTTGCGCGTTTCATTGTACATCTTCATTTCCTCTTTGGTATATCCGTTATCGGTGAAGACATCGATTTGCGGAATCAGGTTAAAGGCAAGCTGGTAGGCGAACTTTTCTACTTTCACCGGCTCGTTGTTCAACACTTGGCGGTATTGCTCGTAAAGTTCGTCCATAGCGGCTGCACCTGCTCCGCTGGCTGCCTGATAGGTGGAAACGTGTACCCGTTTGATATGGGTCAGGTTCTCGATGGCTTTCAAGGCTACGACCATTTGGATGGTCGTACAATTCGGATTAGCGATAATACCACGTGGACGATTCAATGCATCTTCCGGATTCACTTCGGGTACAACCAAAGGAATATCGGCATCCATGCGGAAAGCGCTTGAGTTGTCAATCATCACCGCTCCGTATTTGGTGATGGTTTCGGCAAATTCTTTGGATGTGCCGGCTCCGGCAGATGCAAAGGCAATGTCAACCCCCTTGAAGTCATCGTTATGCTGCAACAATCTTACTTCAATCTCTTTTCCGCGAAAGGTGTATTTACGTCCGGCACTACGGTGAGAACCGAATAATAACAATTCATCTATGGGAAAATTTCTTTCATCGAGCACGCGCAGGAATTCTTGTCCTACGGCTCCGCTTGCACCAACAATCGCTACTTTCATATTTTCAATTCTTTTAATTGTTAATACTTTCTTTATTCAGAGCGCACAAATGCACCTCGTGTCTGGTATGACTTTGTACAAATTCGTCCGCAAAAATAAAACATTCTGTCCGATTAATGCGGATAATCGGAAGATTTTTTCTATTTTTGTTCGTGAAATGAACCAATGACGATACCAATATATGAAAGAACTGGCAGACTTTATAGATTTTGATATCCATTTCCCTATTACTGACCCTACGTGGATTTTCTTTCTCGTGCTTGTCATTATCCTTTTTGCGCCGATTATCTTGGAACGTTTGCGCATTCCGCATATTATCGGGATGATTTTGGCAGGCGTGGTGATTGGCGAGCACGGGTTTAACATCTTGGCACGCGACAGCAGTTTCGAGCTGTTCGGTAAAGTAGGTCTTTATTATATTATGTTCCTTGCCGGGCTGGAAATGAATATGGAGGATTTCAAGAGCATCCGTGTCAAGGCAACGGTGCTGGGGCTGCTGGCTTTCATTATTCCTTTGGGTATCGGTTTTTGGACCAATATGAATATCTTGGGTTATAGTGTCGTCACTTCGGTTTTGCTTGCCAGTATGTATGCTTCGCACACCTTGATTGCTTATCCGATTGTTATCCGTTATGGCATCAACCGCCAGCGGGCGGTCAGTATTGCCGTAGGAGGGACCGCGGTGACCGATACCCTGACCTTATTGGTCTTGGCGGTTATCGGAGGGTTGTATAAGGGTGAGGCTTCGGACATGTTCTGGATATGGCTGGTGTTGAAAGTCATCGTGCTGTGCGTCATTATCATGTACACATTCCCTCGCATCGCCCGTTGGTTTTTCCGCAGGTATAGCGATAATGTGGTGCAGTATATTTTTGTGATGGCTATGGTCTTTTTAGGGGCCGGCTTGATGGAAATAGTCGGGATGGAAGGTATCCTGGGGGCTTTCCTTGCCGGATTGGTATTGAATCGGCTGATACCCCACGTCTCTCCGTTGATGAATCATTTGGAGTTTGTAGGAAACGCTTTGTTCATTCCTTATTTCCTGATAGGAGTCGGGATGCTGATTAACGTCAATGTGCTTTTCGGGCATATCGATTCGATAAAAGTGGCTTCTGTAATGATTGTGGTGGCATTATTAGGCAAATGGATTGCTTCTTGGCTTACACAGAAAATATACAGGATGCGTGCCTTGGAACGCGAATTGATGTTCGGGCTGAGCAATGCCCAGGCGGCGGCTACGCTGGCTGCTGTATTGGTGGGATATGATATTATTCTGCCTTCGGGTGAGCGGCTTTTGAATGAAGATGTTTTGAACGGAACGATTCTGTTGATATTGGTGACTTGCATCGTCAGTTCGTTTATTACGGAGCATGCGGCCAAGCGTATCGCCATGAGTGGTATGGACGTAGACGAAGAGAAAAAAGAACAGGAAAAAGAATGTTTTCTGATTCCGGTGGCTAATCCGGATACGTTGGAAGGACTGATGAGCCTGGCTTTGGTGTTGCGGGACGAAAGACTACAGGATAATTTGGTTGCTTTGAGTGTCATTAATGATAATAACGATTCGGTAAAGCAGGAAATGCGGAGCAAGCGGAATTTGGAACGGGCAGCACAGATAGCGGCTTCGACCAACGTGAGCCTGAAGACTGTCAGCCGTTTCGACTTGAATATCACTACAGGTATCTTGCATACGGCTAAAGAGTATGAGGCTACGGGAATCATCATCGGTTTGCATTACAAAGCAAGTATCGTCGATTCTTTTTTCGGGAATCTGACCGAGAACCTGCTGAAGAATACCTATCTGCAAGTTATGGTCGTGCGCTTCCTGATGCCGGTCAATACCTTACGGCGCATTATTGTGGCGGTTCCGCCGAAAGCGGAGTTCGAGCATGGGTTTACGAAATGGATAACCTATATGTGCCGCATGAGCAGCCAGTTGGGATGCCGTGTGCAGTTCTATGCGCATCCTCAGACTTTAGGGTATATCCGCGGCTATATCCAAAAGATGCACAAAGATACGCGGGCGGTATACTCGGAACTGGATGATTGGAATGACTTGTTGCTTTTGACCGGACAAGTGACTTACGACCATTTGCTGGTTATCGTAAGTGCAAGGCGCGGTTCGATTTCATACGACTCGTCGTTCGAACGTTTGCCCATGCAGGTATCCAAGTATTTCAATAATAACAGCATTATGTTGCTTTATCCTGAGCAAAGGGGAGACCCGAACGAGAGTCTTTCATTTGCCGACCCGCGCGGGTTTGCCGAAACGCAATATTATGACAAGGTGGGTAATTGGATTTATAAATGGTTTAGAAAACATTCATGAGTGAAAACAGAGCAGACTGGCAACAACGTACCGGCTTGTTGTTAGGTGAGGAAAAGATGGAACGCTTACGGAAGGCCCACGTGCTGGTGGTAGGATTGGGCGGAGTAGGAGCATACGCTGCAGAGATGTTGTGCCGCGCCGGAGTGGGGCAGATGACTATTGTAGATGCGGATACGGTACAACCTACCAACATTAACCGCCAGCTTCCGGCACTCCATTCTACGTTAGGGAAGCCCAAAGCGGAAGTGTTGGCGGAACGCTTTCGGGACATTAATCCCGATATACGTTTGACGGTACTTCCGGTGTATTTGAAGGATGAGGCTATCCCTGAATTGTTGGATAATATGCGGTTCGATTTTATCGTAGACGCAATAGATACCATATCTCCCAAATGTTATTTGATTTATCATGCCTTGCAACGAGGTATTAAAATTGTTTGCAGTATGGGAGCGGGAGCGAAAAGTGATATTACCCAAATCCGTTTTGCCGACCTGTGGGAAACATACCATTGCGGATTGAGCAAGGCGGTACGGAAACGCTTGCAGAAAATGGGTGTAAAGCGGAAAGTTCCCGTAGTGTTCAGTACCGAACAAGCCGACCCGAATGCGGTGGTACTGGTGGATAACGAGCAGAACAAGAAGTCTACAACAGGGACTATCAGCTACATGCCGGCTGTATTCGGATGTTACTTGGCAGAATATGTGATACGCAAATTGTGAAAAAAAGACAAGTATGATTCAATTAGAAGGAATTACCAAAAGTTTCGGTTCACTTCAAGTATTGAAGGGAATCGATTTGACTATAAATAAAGGAGAAGTGGTCAGCATCGTAGGACCCAGCGGAGCGGGAAAGACCACATTGCTTCAGATTATGGGCACGTTGGATAAGCCTGATGCGGGACGCATTGTCTTGAATGAAGTGGAAGTAAACCGGTTGAAAGATAAGGAACTGGCAGCTTTTCGCAACAAGGAGATAGGCTTTGTGTTCCAGTTTCATCAGCTTTTGCCCGAGTTTACGGCATTAGAGAATGTGATGATACCTGCATTGATAAACGGTACTTCGGGGCGGAATGCGCGGAAAGAAGCAGAAGCGATGTTGGATTTCTTAGGACTGTCCGAAAGGGCTTCGCATAAGCCTGCCGAACTTTCGGGAGGCGAGAAACAACGGGTAGCGGTGGCTCGTGCATTAATCAATCATCCTTCGGTGGTATTGGCAGATGAGCCTTCGGGAAGCCTTGATACACAGAATAAGGAAGAGTTGCATCGTTTGTTTTTTGAACTGCGTGATAAATTAGGCCAGACATTTGTCATTGTCACGCACGATGAGTCGCTTGCCGCACAAACCGACCGCACCATTCATCTGATAGACGGCAGGATTAGCTGAAGCTGTATCTCAGCCAGACGGAGTTTTCACCAACGCGTTCCATGCTTTTCAGTTTCAGAAGGGTGGTTGGATAGTTTTTGTCACCGATGCCGTCGAATACGGCGGTCATTCCCGCACGTCCGTCAATGCCGGCGCCTATCACTATACTCACTTCGTCCAATAATCCGGCGCGCAGGAAAGCCCCGTTGATGTGTCCGCCTCCTACGATAGCAAGCCGTTTTACGTTGAACTGTTCATTCAGTATTTGGACGGCTTGGGATAAATCGATGCCTTCTTTTCCTATGGCTATCCATGAAATGCCTTGCTGGCGCAGGGTGTCTAAGTAGGCTTGAGACACCTTTTCACTGGTAATGACTAACAGTGGGAGTCCGTCTGCTTCATTGCCGGGCCAGCGTAATGTTCCTCTTGAGTCAATGGCGATGGTATATCCATTGGCTTCGGCGGCCTTGTAAACCGAAGGGGCGTTTGCCGGAGCAGGGTTGTCCGTTGTAAAAGGTTCGGGTAAGGCGTAATGCATTTGCATGGTTACCCTTCCTGATAGGGCCGAGTCGCAAGCCAGTTGTTCCAACGCTTCATCATATTCGTTTCCGCCGATGCGTTCGGTCATGTCGCAGTCGATGCGTCCGTCTATGGATGCCATCATGTGGCAAATGATGTAAGGTTTCATGATGTTATATTTTTTTGTTACGGGAGCAAAGGTAATGGGAAAGTATAACAATGCGATTGCTGTAAGGCTCAAAATGCATTGCTGAAAGGTTCAGCTGCAGAGTGGCATATATGGAATGCCCGTTCCGGATGCATGCTTCGGTCAAGTCATATAGCTGCATTGCTTGCACGATTAGTAATCGTCACTATGTACGATTAGTAATCGTCACGCTGTACGATTAGTAATCGTATCGGCGATGCAGTTATATGCCCAGGGCTGACGCATTACTTGATTCCATCATTTTGCCATGGTGCATCTAAAAGTTCTGCAAGAAACTCATCACTCCATCCCGCCATTTTTCTTTTACCCTTAAGACTTGCTTTTCTCTTGTTGTTTTTTAGAAGCTGTTTTGA
>ULRH01050362.1_pt1 | contig 14851 bp, 10 predicted proteins | sample 1955271 | NCBI WGS metagenome assembly ULRH01 (sample SAMEA4835677, study PRJEB28245) | human gut metagenome | biome: gut microbiome; material: fecal sample | place: Denmark | collected 2008 | reverse complement strand
TATTTCTATTATTTACTTATTAGCTTAGCCCGAACTCACGTATATATGACTTATGTATTTGCACAAACTGAGAAGAAAATCCCAAGATATTCATGGCATTGATGGAAGAACGCATGGCCAGCAATTTCTGAATGAATAAAAAGACTTCCCAGCACCTGCGTGAAGCATTAAATTTAAAATATCCGATTTCTGAAAGACGCAATACACGAATCTCCCCCGTCGGCAACTGGATGGAAAAAGCATTTTTACAAGCTTCATCTTCCAGCCCGCGTATACCACAAGCCATCGTATTCACTTCCTCTTTTTTCTCAATCTTACTCTGAATAAAGCGGTTGACAATCAAATCCAACTCCTTCATTTCAAACGGCTTCAATAAAAAATCAAAAGCTGCACTCCGTATGGCTTCAAGCATATACTGAGGATAAGCCGTATAAAATACGACTTTCATATTCCATGTAACCTGCTCATGGAGTCTGTTGACAAGCTCATATCCAGGAAGGCCAGGAAGTTCCACATCGACAAAGAGCAAATCTGGATGCAGACGCTGAATCAAGGCTAAAACCCCAGAGCCTCCGGGCAAACATCCTACAATCTGAAATAAATTATACGACATAAGACTCTTTTCCAGCAACTCCCTATCTTGTTCAGAATCTTCTATAATAAAAACTTTATATGCCCTTTGCTCCATTAAATCTGATTTTATAAAACCTATACAAATGTAGGAAACAATACCCAACTATCCAACTTCCACCCTTCCCAGGGAAACCTACAGATGCATTTGTTTTATCATATTATTCCAAATTATTTATGCCTTATGCGCCAAATTAAGCGCCTGAATCAATATTTGCAGCATCATTCGTAAAATTTTGTATTTTTGTTCTTGAATAGGAAAAAGGCCTTTTACTTATGAAAAATATAATCTATCTGCTATGTGTCTGCTGGACAGTCTGCCTGCTGACAGAAGGATGTACCCACTCTACAGACTATAAAAACTCACCTGCTGTCCGCCTGGCAGTCCTCCTCCAAGATTCTTTAATCAGATATCATCCTGAAAAAGCGGATGCATTACTAGCAAAAGCGAAAGCAATGGCTGAAGACAGTACCGAGTACTACTTCGTAGAAGCGGTTCAGTCGTCTCTCTTGATGACCAAACAACAGGAAGATTCAGCCTTTCATTATATAAATAGATGTGAGACATTCTGCCGGCACTTGCCTGAGCTTTCTTCACTCCATTATTTAATCCTTGGAACAATCGAAAACAACCGTTCCATCCTGCTGGAACATTGCAACCAGCCACTTCAAGCCAAATCAGCCAGTGAAAAAGCTATCCAATATTTTCAAGAAGGCAACTTTTACGAAAAATTACCCAATGCTTACAACAACTTAGGCTACGTGTACTACAGCCTCAACGACCTTCCGATGCAAGCTTATAGCCATCGAAAGGCTCTTTATATATGCGATTCACTGTCTTTGCCTGATATTTATAGGAACAGCAGCTATTTTATGCTCGCATTCTGTTATGTACAGCTCAAAAATTATCCACAGGCGTCCTACTTCTTAAACAAAGCATATCAACGAATAGAGGATATGCCCCTATACAATCAGTATTTTCTGCTGAATACTTTCGTCAATTTTTATTACTACCAGAAGAAATATACAGAATCCTGGAACTATCTGATGAAAATCTTTGACAAAGTAGAACAACACCAGAACGAAATTCCCGTTGAATATGCCACACTGGAAGCAAACTATGCAGACCTGTCCATTAAATTGAACAAAGATCTGAACAAAGCCAATCACTATCTGCAAAAAGCAAAACAATATTTTCAGGAGACTAAAGGAGCGCTCAGCCTTTATTACATAGAGACTCTGGAACTGGAACTTGCCTTAAAACAGAACGACCTACCGACGGCCAACCGCCTTGTCCAAACCTTTACACACACACAACTTTCCAATGTTCCTATCAATTTTCAACAAAAGCGGAATGATGCCTTAGTAGAATATTATAAACGTACAGGGAATTATCGGAAAGCCCTGAGCATTCTAGAAACGAAGTCGCCAATAGAAGATTCCATCCGAAGCGAAGAACATAACAACTATGTAGCCGAACTGGACTTACGCTATCGAAACGATACTACACATCTCAAAAACCGGATTACCATTGCCAACCAAGAAAGCAGAATCAAAATTCTTCACCTTGAAACCGCACTAGGCACAATCCTTATCCTAGGCTTCCTGATATATTTCATAAGCTACAGAAAACGAATGAAAAGGGATCAGGAGCAGGCTTTCAAACAGCATCTGTATGAAATCGGGAAGCTAAAAATGCAAAATATCCGGGAAAAAATTTCGCCACACTTCCTTTTCAATGTGCTGAATTGTGAAATCAACCAACATCCTGAATCTGCCGCGGAACACCAAAGGCTGATACGCCTTACGCAATTACTTCGTAAGGGACTCGATTTATCCAACCATTTTGCTATTCCTCTTTCAGAGGAACTGGACTTCGTGTCACATTATGTCTCATTGTTGCAGGATACTGGAAAACAATTTACTTTCAGTCTGCACAAAAACGGAAATATAGACAACATACTGATTCCTTCCATGATGATACAAATTCCAGTGGAAAATGCCATTAAACACGGATTTGTCGATTTGAATCACCCGGGACACATCGACATCTTTGTCGAAGAAACCACACAAGGTGTACATATCCAAATCAACAACAACGGACAAAAATATGCCCCTTTCTCTCTTCCCTCCCACAAAGTGGAAAGTACAGGAACGGGACTCAGAATCATCTATCAGAGCATACAGCTGATGAATACCTACAATAAAGAAAAAATAACATTTCAGATTGAGCCTGGAGAAGAAACCGGAACTTCCATCAGTTTATTCATTCCTTCTCATTATTCATATACATGGCAATAAAGCATACTTCATACAGAGAAAATTGAAGGATATGCTCAATTTACCTACTCTCATACGGAAAAGAGATTTTATCAGTTTGTCCTCCCACCAATATTTCAGGATATTTGTAATATAATATCATTAAATTTCAAAGTTATGAGAGTTTTAAAATTAACGAGCACACTCATGTTGCTCATGTTCATCCTGATAGGAGTATCCTCCTGCAGCAACGAGGATGAAAACATCGGAAACATTCCTTCCCAACTTATCAAGACCTGGTATATGGGAGAAGGTACCTACATCACATTCAATGCGGACGGAACCGGAGTCTACACTGAAACTGACGATGTATATGCAGCTAAACTGAGACACAAGGCTAGTTCACGCGCTACTGAAACTTATCCGTTTACTTATTCGTATGAAGAATCGACTCAAACACTCACAATTCATTTCGATGGAGAAACCATGCGATGGACGATTGTCACACTGAGCGATGATACGCTGAAAATAAAAGATGAAGAGGGGGAATTGATTACCCTGAGAAAAGATGCCACTTCAGCACCCGTCATTGACATTAATCTGCTATACAATACCTGGATTTCAGAAACAGAAGACATCTATACCTTCAATCGTGACGGTAACGGTAGTTACAAAGCCAAAGAAGCAACATCGGCCAATGATATCACTTATGAATATGATGAAGCCAACACACTGCTTACGCTCCATCATATAGATGGCAAAGTAGTGAGATGGACCATTCTTTCTTTGACCAATGATACGCTGAAAGTAAAGGACAACGATGGACAAGAACTTACGCTAACCGCATACGTAAACACTGCCTGGATGGAGTTGCTTTATGGGAAATGGGGAGTAGCCGGACGACCAATACTGAAATTGACAAACGAAGATGGCAACAAATTATTTACCATGTATGAGGGAGAAGAACGAATACCATACACTGTACCATTCAAATACGATGAATATAATCGCATCTATTTCTTTGAAGATGGAACTTGGGAAGGTGGATACTGGCAAGTAACAAAAGTAACACAAGATGTACTTTCTATTGAAGAATTCAGCTTGGATGAAGAAAATAATCTTACCAAGGTAGGTGCAATGACATTGTTCCGCATCCCAGAACCAGATGAACTTGTGGTAGGAGATGAATCTCTTTTATACGGTGATGAATGGACAAGTTATAACATTGAAGACGGAAGTCCCATTACCTGCCAATTCCGACAAAATTTCAACGACATCATTTGGACTGAGGATGGAATAAGAATGACCTTTAATTACACTTACAACAATAATTCTCATAAACTAACCCTTACAGCTAATGGGGCAATGGAAACCTTTACAATCACCAAGCTTACAGATCACATCATCTACCTTGAATCAATAGATGAAGACGGAGACTTGTTCTATATGGAATTCCGTAGACTATAAACCATAAAAAAATCCGGACTTACAAGTCCGGATTTTTTTACGATAATATGGTACTTTGTTACTCTACTTGTCCTAACTGATTGCCATATTCCATTTCACCCTGCACGACAAAGAAAATCGCATCCGGATCAAACGGGCCCATTCCATCCTTCGTAGACTCCTTGACGATGTAGTTCACAATTTCATCCTGGTCGATATTGATATAGCCTTCGTCGTCCGGCTGTGCGTCCAGACAACCGCTTGTGGTATAGTAATCCACAATCAAATCCAGAATGTAGTACAAGTCATCGTCCGAGAAAACCTCTTTCATGTCCTGAGGCAAATAGTTCTTGATGAACTCGATGGTCTTTTCATCGTCCTCATCTTCCAACAAGAAATCGTCTTCCATTCCCATAACCTATCCGATTAAATTATTTCAACAAAGCTTCTACCTTTTCCTGCAAAGCTGCCTTGGGGGTAGCTCCTACCTGCTTGTCGACTACCTTACCATCTTTGATAAACAGCACGGTAGGGATACTGCGGACACCGAACTGTACAGGAAGATCTGCATTTTCATCCACATCACATTTACCAATATTCACCTTATCCTTATATTCTTCTGCCAGTTCTTCAATATATGGAGCGATTTGTTTACAAGGACCACACCATGTAGCCCAAAAATCCAACACCACCGGTTTACCTTCAGCTACAATAGCTTCAAAATTGTCATCTTTAATGTTCAATGCCATAATCATTTATGTTTTTAAGTTCTACGCAAATATATACTAATTTATTTTATAGTCCAACATTGGCTGGTTTTTTAAATAATTCACCAGGTCTTTCTGTACAGAAATCTTCATCGTACGCGACATCAGGTTGACATACATCTGTCCGTCTTCGTCGCGCACCAAAAAATGCAGTTCCGCATTTCCTGGACAATCTTTCACCAAAGAAGAGAATTCCATAATCATCTGGTCATCAATCGCCGAGAGAGGAGCGGTCACTGTCAGTTTTTCGATGACTTTCTCTTTCACTTCCGGCAACAGTTCTATGGAGTTAATCTTTACCTCCCATTCTTCCTGCCTCCATTGCTTAGGCTGACACTTCCCTTTCATAAAAAGGAACATCCCTTCCATGAAAAAGTTTTTCTTTTCTACCCATTCATTGCCGAAAAAGGCAAATTCAGCCGTACCCGAATAATCCTCCATTTTGGCAATACCGTATGGTTTTCCTGTTTTGGTATATCCTTCACGTACACCAGTCACAATGCCTCCCAGTATCAAATCACGATTCTGCAACGGGGTCAAATCGGCCAATTCAGCCATGTGTACGTTGCACACATTTTCCAGAATCACTGCAAATTCATCCAATGGATGAGCCGACAAATAGATTCCCACCAGTTCACGTTCCTTGTTCAACCGCTCCAGATCACTCCATGCCGGAGCAGCCACAATCTCCGGAGTGGCCACTTCCACCTCATGTTCCCCTCCGAAAAGCGAATTCACAGCAGCTGCCTTGTCCATCTGATACTTATTTCCGTAACGCACCAGTACATCCGAAAACGATTCATCTTTGGCATTCTTCACAAAGAAATCTTCCCGTTTAATTTCAGGGAAACTGTCGAATCCTCCAGCCAATGCCAGGTTCTCTATATTCTTACGGTTACAGGCCGACAGGTTGACCCGCTGTACAAAATCAAAGATTCCCTTGAAAGCTCCATGCTTGCGACGTTCCTCCAAGATACTCTGCACAGCCGACTCACCTACGCCCTTAATTGCTCCCAATCCAAAACGAATATCTCCGTGATGATTGACAGAAAACTTCAGATTACTTTCGTTCACATCCGGTCCGAGCACATGAATTCCCATGGCCTTACATTCGTCCATGAGTTTCGTGATTTCCGTAATGTTCGAAATGTTCCGGCTCATCGTAGCAGCCATATATTCCGACGGATAGTTCGCTTTCAGGAAAGCCGTCTGATAAGCTACCCACGAATAACAAGTGGCATGCGACTTGTTGAAGGCATATGAAGCAAACTTTTCCCAGTCGGCCCAAATCTTTTCGAGCACCTTCGGGTCGTGTCCGTTTTTCTTTCCGCCCTCAATAAACTTTGGCTTCATGTGGTCCAGTTTGTCACGCAACTTCTTACCCATGGCCTTACGCAAGGCATCCGATTCGCCTCGGGTAAAGTCGGCCAGCAAACGCGACAGCAACATCACCTGCTCCTGATACACCGTAATACCATACGTATCCTTCAGGTATTTCTCCATCACCGGGATATCATACTCAATCGGTTTCCGGCCATGCTTACGGTCGATAAAGTCCGGAATGTAATCCATCGGTCCCGGACGATAAAGGGCATTCATGGCAATCAAGTCTTCGAACGTACTCGGCTGAAGCTCACGCAGATATTTCTGCATACCTGCCGATTCAAACTGGAACGTACCAATCGTTCTTCCATCACTATATAAGCGGTAAGTTGCCGGATCGTCAATCGGCACTTCATCAATATTCAATACAATGCCCTTGCTCTGACGGATATTCTCAATGGCTTCCTTGATGATGGACAGCGTCTTCAGTCCCAGGAAGTCCATCTTGATCAATCCGGTATCTTCAATTACCGAACCTTCATACTGGGTTACCAGCATCTTCTCGCCGGTTTCCTTGTCGTCGGCTGTACTTACCGGTACCCAGTCAGTAATATCGTCACGGCAGATAATCGTACCGCAAGCATGTACACCCGTATTGCGCACGTTACCCTCCAGCATCTTGGCATACTTGATGGTGTCACGCAAAATCGGATTCGGCGACACTTCTGCCTCCTGCAACTCCGGCACATACGCAATGGCATTCGGCAAATTCAGTTTTTTATCGGGAATCTTATCCGGAATCAGTTTACACAAACGGTCGGACTCCGAAAGCGGGAGTTTCTGTACACGGGCCACATCCTTGATAGCCAGCTTTGTGGCCATGGTACCATACGTAATGATATGGGCCACCTTCTCCTGTCCGTACTTCTCTGTAACCCAGTTCAACACGCGGCCTCGACCATCATCATCGAAGTCCACATCGATATCCGGCAAGGAGATACGGTCGGGATTCAAAAAACGCTCGAACAGCAAGTCATACTGAATCGGGTCAATCTGCGTGATACCCAGACAGTAAGCCACCGCCGAACCGGCTGCCGAACCACGTCCCGGTCCTACCGATACATCCAGCTGGTTACGCGCCGCATTGATAAAGTCCTGCACAATCAAGAAGTATCCCGGGAAACCCATGGTCTTCATGATATGCAACTCAAACTTAATACGTTCCTGCACCTCTTCCGACAGGTTTTCACCATAACGTCTTTTTGCCCCATCGTAGGCCAGTTTTGCCAGATAATCCGCTTCCAGCTTGATACGATACAACTTCTCATATCCTCCCAGACGTTCAATCTTTGCCTTGGCCGCCGCCTCATCCATCACCACATTGCCGTTCTCGTCGCGGGTAAATTCGTCAAATAAGTCCTTTTCCGTGAACTTCTTGCGATACTCCTCTTCCGTACCAAAGTCCTCCGGAATGGCAAACGTCGGCATGATGGGCGCATGGTCTATGGAATAAAATTCCACCTTGTCGCACACCTCCACTGTATTGCTCAACGCTTCCGGCACATCGGCAAAAATCTCGTTCATCTCCTCCCGCGTCTTCATCCATTCCTGTTTGGTATAAAGCATACGGTTCGGGTCGTCCAGGTCTTTTCCGGTACTCAGACAGATAAGCCGGTCGTGGGCCTCAGCATTTTCCTCGTCCACAAAGTGTACGTCGTTCGTACATACCAGCTTGATATTGTATTTCTTGGCATATTCAATCAGCTTCTCATTCACCACCTGCTGCATGGGATACACCTCATGATTGGCACGAGGCACAGTGGCCTTATGGCGCTGCAGCTCCAGATAATAATCATCCCCAAACAGGTTCTTGTACCAGCGGATTGCCTCCTCGGCCTCCTCAAACTGTCCGGCCGTGATGCGTCGGGGTACCTCCCCTCCCAGACAAGCTGAACACACAATCAAGCCCTCGTGGTATTTTTCCAACTCCGTACGGTCTGTACGCGGACGCATGTAGAATCCCTTGGTCCATGCCTTCGACACCAGCTTAATCAGGTTGTGATAGCCTTTCAGGTTCTTGGCCAGCACCACCAAGTGATATCCGCTCTGGTCGGGCTTTCCTTCCTTGTCTTCCAGCCGACGGCGCGCCACGTACATCTCGCAACCGAAAATCGGTTTGAACAGTTTCTTTTTCGCTGCCTCCAGCTGTTCCTTGCAAGCCGCAATCTCCGCTTCGGGGTTTTCCGATTCTTCCTTACCGCTTTCGAGGGCGGCAATTTTCTTCTTCAAATCCTTAATTTCCCCGTTCGTACCCCCGTTCTTCTTGTTGACATAGTTGAAGAACTCCTTGATACCGAACATATCTCCGTGGTCGGTCACTGCGATACCCCGCATACCGTTGGCTATCGCCTTGTCTACCAGGCGGGGAATAGAAGCCTGTCCGTCAAGAATAGAATACTGCGTATGAACGTGCAAATGAACAAAATCCTGCATGAGTGTCAATGTTAAATGAAAAACGAGTCAAAGATACCCATCTTTTAGGGAAGAGACAAGACAGCTCAAAATTTTTAAAGAAAAATTTCCTTACCTTTACAGCGCAAAACAAGATAGCAATATGACATCACACGAGCTCAACCAATTTTTCCGTCCCCTCAATTCACACATGCAAATCGCCGACAGCGAATATTCAAAAACCGCCGTTTGCATTTCTATGGCCGATGCGTTGGCCCGCAACACCAATCATAGCCTATACATCATCGACTATAACCGCAAGAATTTCCTTTACGTATCGTCCAACCCGCTGTTTCTCTGCGGCCGTTCACCGGAAGAAGTGCAACATGAAGGTTATGCCTTCTATTTTGAGGTGGTTCCACCTGACGAGATAAACCGTCTTATGGAAATCAACGAAGCCGGATTCCGGTTTTACTATGACCAGCCGGTAGAAAAAAGACTTGACTTGTCCATCGAGTATAACTTTCATATCCGTACCTCAGAAAGACATTCGCATCTTATCCACCACAAATTGACCCCCATCTTGCTGAGCGACAAAGGGGATATATGGCTAGCGCTATGTACCGTTTCACTCTCACCGGAGAAAAACATCGGGGAGGTCGTCATTTCAGACCATACATGCACCGACCGTTACATCTATTCATTCGAGGGCAGACGATGGAAAAAACAGCCCGGGCTGATTCTTTCCGACCGTGAAAGGGAGATTCTCCAGCTCTCCGTCAAAGGACTGTCGAACACGGAAATAGGAGAAACTCTCTTTATTGATGCCAATACCGTCAAGTTTCACAAGAAAAAACTCTTCGAGAAGCTACACGCAGAAAACATCACTGAGGCCGTGGGCATCGCAGCCAATCTGAGGCTGATTTAGAAACACAATGTAGAACTTCGGTAAAGTAACAATAGGAGGATGATTACGGATTATTAGTACCAATCATTTTTAAGGCAAACTCCAATACCGTATCACGGTTTTTCATAAAATCATTTACCTTCTGACAAACTTCATAATCAGGCATGATACTTTTTCCCTCCATTGGGAATCCGTTTGGTGAAAAAAAAGGCTCTCTTGTCGGCAAACGAAAATAAATTCCATTCGTAGTATGGAATGTACGAGGACGATTTCCTGTATCCCCACCAGTCCCTTCACCGATAATTGTCACATCACCACTTTCTTTTAAATCCAATGTGAAACTTTCAGCGGCAGAAAAGGTATATGTACTAGTCAGAAGAAATAATTTACCCTTATATGAATCTTTCCGAGGAATTATTTCCCAATCCGGCGATACGCAATGTGGCTGTGGCTTATGGATGAGGTACTCGCATATTTTTTTACCGTTTCCACTGTTTCCTCCTCCATTCTCACGGACATCCACTATCAAATTGGGAAAGTCCTTTACCTGTTGATAAGCTCTGTCAAATTCATCAACAACCGGATCCATCATAGACAATATGCGAATATATCCAATGCTATCCTGTAATACCGTCCATTCCACAGTAGGGTTTTGTTTTTCATGAAAGGCAGATGCTTTTTTCAGATTGAGCGTCAGGCTCACCGTATCTTGATTTCGAATTACCTGATAGGTTGCAATAGTATCGCTCCAAGAACGAAATAGCTTACGGGCGGTCATCAATCTTCGGCATTTTTCGGTAGAAGCAGGAGTATATTTTTCGTTCGTGGCAATCCATTCTGCAACCGGAATTTTATTTATACTCACAATTTCATCCTTATCTTGGAAGCCATTCTCACGCATATACAAATTAGGCTGATCAATAAAAACTCTTCCTTCAATATACAATGGAGCATAATTGGCCGTATAATCGTTTAGATAAACGGAGGCATGACCCGCATTTAGTGCAGCAAAATATTCTTTCAATAACTTACCAAAATCAACAGGTGTTTTTGCCTCTTTTGCTATTCGTCGTACATACTCTTGATGCAAACTATCCATGTTCAAATGCTTGGAAGGATACAATGAGTACTCGTCCAGGGTAACTTGATAGATTTCTTCAAATTCTGCTTTAAAATCCTCCTTCCCAATACATAACTCATCGGCATAATAAGAAACGACTTTTACATCCCGATTATAGAAATACTTTGCATAAATGACCAATCCGATAAATCCCAATATCAAAAGAATCAAAAGGGATAAAGTAACTTTTACTACTATTCTAATACTCTTCTTCATTGTATGATGTTTTTTAGTTTCCTGCTGCAAAGTTCCATACTTCGCGAGACTTTTCCACTACCCTGTAGGGTAGTTCTAACTCCATCAGCACAGAACGCCTCACTGAGGTCGTGGGCTTCGCTGCCGATTTGAGACTGATTTCGGAAGACTAATCAGAATCTTTCTTCCGCTTGAACGATTGAAACCAAGAATTAAAAATAGATTCATGTAGTTTTATATTGTTTCTGTAAAACTCTTCGCTCCAGCCGTTTTTAAGTCCGCAATCTTTCATATATTCACTCAAAGGCTCAAGCCCTATTTCCTTTCTGAGTGAATCGACCTTATCAATATCTTGTAGAGGAACCAGATAATCAACTCCATTCCTAGTTATTCTCTGCGTCCCATAGATTTGTTTTTGTCCTTGATTCATAAGGCACCTGTCCGTCAGAAAAGCATATTGCCAACCTTTAGCCGCACCCTTTTGGACAGCTTCTTTCAGTATAGGTAAATACTTATTCTGGATTAAAGAATCTTGGGAATGTTGAATACAAAGGAACAGAGCCTCGTTCGCCTCATAGCCAATATCATCTGGAGAAAGCCAACCGTATTGGTCAATGATTTCAGTAACTCTGACAGCATTTCTCTGGTCTATGCCGTCCATTATCCTTCTTATTTTATCCACATTCCGTTTTTCCTTCGAAGCATCAAGCAGCAACAATCGTATGCTTTGATCTTTGATTCTCATCTCTTCTAATTCCTTACCAATAGAATATAATTCTGCATCATACTCTTTTTCATAAGCATCAAGAATTCTGATGTAGGTCTTATTAAACGACATAGTATCTTGCTTATCCAGATAATAATGGCAGCTATCTACAATACTTGAAAAATTTTGCGCTTCTGATGTATTACAGAACAACAAAAACAAACAGATATAAAACAAATTCTTTAACATAATGGTGTAATCATTAGTGTCCGCTAAGAAATCATAGGAGTTCTTTGAAATTATTGAAATTCAATTTGTGATAATGGATTTTGAGAAGAACGGATTTGAATTTACTTTTCCAATCGAGAAAACCTCCGAAATCTGGTTGTGGAAGCTCATGCCGAAAAACTCTACCATCTCGGAATCAATGTCGTAACAAAAATTATTCTTCCCATAAAATTTCTACCTGTTATGAATATTTCATATATGATCCGATTTAGAGACATATTACAGCTTCCTTATTATGAACTCCAATTTTTGAAGGCCCTTTTTGTTGACATTAGCGAGTACCAAGGCGTAGCGAAGTTCTTCCCCTGATTTCATGGATTGCTTGATATAAGTAAATTCATTTTCAGGAATGACATTCTTGAACATCGGCCCCGAAGTTTCATTGCGTACTAAACGTATGTCGTGTGTAAGGGGTGACAAGACAAATGAATAGATTGCCATATATGCTACTCTCTGGTATTGTATCCAATTGGGATCATTCTCGTCAAGAACATTTTCCAACCAGATACGGGCAGCATCATAGGACGGTAGCGATGAACCGTCGGCATAGAATATGTGACCGGTTTCATCAACTATGAATTCCTCACTGATGGCATATTTCTGAAAAGGGCATAATTCATAATACTCTATATCATTTTCCGACTTGATTTCTTCGTCAACAGGGACTTCCGGCTCGGTAACAAGCCTGTCCTCAAGAATACTAATAAGTGAATATCTGCGGTCTGAACCATCCATTGGGGGATTGGCGAGGATAGTCCGTTTTACCGAAAGGTAATATTCATGTCCTCTTTCGTAAGTAAATCCTTCAATTCTTCCAAGGCCAAGCGGCTCCTGCACTCCTGGATTGTCTTCAAACATCACAAGCATACACTCAATGGGATAAGTTCCTTCCGCATCGAACAGATCATACATTACACCAGTCTCGGCCGAAACCCACATTCTGATTTCATCAACCCTGTCTTGGGGCTCATCTTTACTACAACTTGCCACAATAAAAGTAGCCAGTACAAGGAATCCTGTTACAAGTTTATTCACAGTTATCCTATAAAGTTTTCTGTTGTTTATCATAATGAATGCAATTGATTTATTTATAATAATCTTTTTCCTCCTTTACTTCTATCCTTCCAAGTCACTTGTTCCAGCAATTCGTATGGAATCGGGAGGATTCACAAATACGCAGCTTGCTCCTGCAATCGGTTTCTGGTCGATATATACGATTTTACTATATATACGAATTTGCGCATTTACAGTTTAACCACAACTAAGTAAAATAGCTATCCAAAGGATGAATCTGAACTGCCTCATCAAACTTATTATTTGAAGTATGTGTAATTTTTTATGTAAATTTACTGCAAATAAAGTCTTCAATCAAGGATAAAAATTTTACGTAAGATTATTTATTACACTTATATTCAATCGTTTACAAATCATCAAACTTCCAAAGTTTTACATGCCTTTTAAAAGTTTTGTGAAGCAACTCCCAATAGGCATTTGATGCAGTAATTGCCCTTCATTCATATTGCCTTTTATAGAACTTACTCTTGGCTGATTTACTGCTTTTAGTGATATTTTTGGATGGGATAAGATAGAATGTATAAAATTGACAGAAAATCGTCATTGCTGACATATAATAAATAATGCCATCTTTACCATAAAGACGGCATTACTACAGTTTATCAGTGTAGAATATGAATCTATATTTCAAAATCTTTTATCAGTCTGCGGATATAAAGACCAAGATTGGTTTCATGCTGGTCAATGCCAAGTTTCTTTCTGATTTCATGGCTTACGATGTAATGACGTTTCATCTGGATGTATTCTCCGACTTCCTTACCGCGTAACCCGATTGCATACAAACACAGATAGTTTATTTCATCAGTGGATAATCCATGTTGTTCGAGATATTCCATAAATTTGGGATGCGACGCAGCAAAAGCAAGGCGAGTTGAATCCATGAACTTCTTTTTGTCATTATGGACTGTCTCAATCCAGTTATTATACGACTCCGCATAGCTGTCATTTTGTGTTATTTCTTTTGCCAGCAGGCCATTTAGTATGTCAAGTCTGTCCTTTATGACTTTCTGTATTGGTTTTGCCAGTTCAGACTGTTCTTGCTGCAATTCCTTCAAGTGGTCACGTTCACTTTCCAACTGAAAGATTTCTAATCTGAGATTGGATGCTTCCAATTCATACTGACGTTGTTCGGCCTCAAGTCGTTTCTTGTCTTTCTCCAGATTCTCGGCTTCAAGTGTTTTCTTGTCACGTTCAAGTTCTGCCTTTTCTTTCTCTTTACGTAAATTGTCCTGTTCCAGTTTTAGATTCTCATTTTCTTTCTCAGCCAAAATGCGCCTGGTTTTACTGCGATAAGCTCGGTAATATAACCAGCCTACAAGTATGGTCAATGCGAATATGCCACAAAGCGTTGCCCAAATGATTCTGTCCCTATCTTGAATCTTCATGAGGTTTTCCATTTCAAGCTGATGCTTCTTATCAGAAAATAGAAGGTCATGTGAAATTAATTTATTCAGATAACTTTCATGCATGGCAGAGTAATCTCTATACAAATTAAGAGCTTGCTCATACTTGCCTTGCTTCTCCAAAATTTCAATTTTCACCGAAGCATATTTTAGTGAATCCATGGTGAACGCAGCAGGACTTATTTCCGCAAGAATATTTAGAGCTTTGTCGTACTCTCCAATTTTCGAATATCCTCGGGCATTAGTGTCCAATAAAAATGGACGAGTTAAAAAATTAATCAA
>ULRH01013587.1_pt1 | contig 14881 bp, 9 predicted proteins | sample 1955271 | NCBI WGS metagenome assembly ULRH01 (sample SAMEA4835677, study PRJEB28245) | human gut metagenome | biome: gut microbiome; material: fecal sample | place: Denmark | collected 2008 | reverse complement strand
GGCACCTTATGTGGAGAAGAAAGTTTTTGAATATACATTAGATGATGACGGAAATGCAACCATCACAAAATATGATGGAAATGTCAGGGCACTGACGATTCCGGATACACTGGATGGTTATACTGTGGTTGCCATTGGCAGCAGTGCCTTTGCGAAGAATACGTATCTGCAGAGTGTGGTGATTCCGGATACGGTGACAGTGATTCAGGAATCTGCGTTTGCAGAATGTACGAATCTGTCACAGATTCATCTTTCGGATAATCTGGAATACATGTATGACAGTGCATTTGGGTACTGCAATTCTTTGAATAATGTCTGCATTCCAAAGACGCTTGTAGAATGCTATAGTAAAGATTTTTTTAAGGATGAGGGAGGTCCTTTTAGAGACTGTATTAATTTGAAGAATATAAGTTTTGAAGAGGGAATTACCAACATACCAAAGAAATTGTTTTATAGGTGTACCGGAATTGAAAAAATAAATATTCCGGATACTGTAATAATGATTGATGATAGAGCGTTTAAGGAATGTACTTCATTAAAAAATATACAATTGTCAAATAATTTGACAACCATAGGACAAGAAGCATTTAATGGATGTACTTCTTTGGAAAAAGTAGTTATACCGAACAGTGTCACTACCATTAAGGGGGCAGCTTTTTTGGCTTGCAGCAAATTGTCAGACGTAACATTGTCAAAAAATTTGTTAAGTCTGGGAGGCTATGCCTTTGGAGATTGTGACAGCTTGGAAAGTATAGAAATACCGAAAAGTATAGAGACAACAACAAAGGAGTATTATATACAATATATTTACGGTTATCAATGGGGAGTGTTTATAGCCTGTGATAATCTGAAAGAAATTATCTTTGAAAAGGGAACCACACAGATTGCAAAGGGAATGTTTGCAAATAATGAGAGTATTGAACAAATATCTATTCCGGACACTGTAACATTAATTGGTGATCAGGCGTTTTTGAATTGTACGTCTTTAAGTGATGTTCGGCTTTCACAAAATTTAATAACTGTTGGACAGGAAGCATTTATGGGGTGTACTTCAATAACTAAAATTAAAATTCCAGATAGTGTAACTACAATCAAAGGGGCAGCTTTTTTGGCCTGCAGTGACTTGTCAGATGTAACCTTATCAAGGAATTTAATAAGCTTGGGAGGTTATGCCTTTGGAGATTGTGACAGTCTGGAGAGTATAGAAATACCGAAGAGCGTTAAAGATACTACAAGTGAGTATTATGGACAATATATTTATGATTATCAATGGGGAGTATTTATAGCCTGTGATAATCTGAAAAATATAACTTTTGAAAAGGGAACTACACAAATTGTTTATGGAATGTTTGCAAACAACGAAAGCATTGAAAAAATAGAAATTCCAGAAACTGTAACAACAATTGGTTCTGATGCATTTTATAAATGCACATCATTGACGGAAATAAATATTCCTGACACGGTACTGACCGTTGGATCATATGCTTTTGGAGGATGCAAAAATTTAGAGAAGGTACATTTACCTAAGAATATTAAAAATATTGAAAAAGGTACCTTTAAAGATTGTTCTGTATTGAAAGATATTACAATACCAGATACTGTAATGAAAATTGGAGATGTGGCCTTCTCGGGTTGTACCGCTCTTCCACAGATTACCTTACCGGCAAGTGTGCAGACAATTGGAGACAAGGCATTTTCTCACTGTGAAGCTTTGGCAGATGTGAAGCTTTCTGAGGGTCTGACTTCTATTGGCAGTTATGCTTTTGAGTACAATATCGCATTGCCGAAGTTTACTTTGCCAAATACACTGGAATCTTTGGGAGAAAGAGCATTCCAGTATTGCGATGTGCTTGCCGATGTGGATCTGGGAGCGGGCCTGAAAGTGATTCCGGAGTATTGCTTCTATGAGGATCCGGCTCTTCAGAAGGTGATCCTTCCATATCAGTTTACAACAGTAAATGCCAGTGCATTTGCAAACTGTACGAAGCTGACCGACATTACCTTTAACAGAAATGTTTCCTCTGTGGACGCATCAGCACTTTCCTATAAAGATAAGACAACGATCCACGGCGTTAAGGGAACATACGCAGAGACCTTTGCTTCAGACAATGGATTTAAGTTTGAGGCGCTGAATGCTCCGGTAACGGGCATTACCCTGAGCAAAGAAAAGATCGAGATTGCTAAGGACAAGAGCATTCGTCTGACAGCGTCGTTGACTCCGGTCGATACTTCTGATGAGCTGACATGGACATCTTCCAATGAAGAGGTTGCTACCGTGGAAGATGGAGTGGTCAAGGCAGTTGGTCTTGGTGAGGCAGAGATCGTTGCGATGGCAGGCAGTGTGACAAAGAGCTGTCCGGTCAAGGTATATCAGGGTGTGAATAATATTACACTGGATGTAACATCACATACTATGACAATCGGAGATTTCCTGCAGCTGACCGCGACGATCTATCCGAAGGATGCGGAATATAAGGATGTGATCTGGAGCAGTGACAATGAGGATGTAGCTGTCGTAGATCAGAAGGGTCTGGTACAGGCAAAAGCATATGGTAAGGTAAAGATCACAGCAACATCGAAGGATGGCGGGCTTGAGGCAGTCTGCAACGTCACAGTAGAACCGGTGGCAGTGACGGAGGTTTCATTAAATGCCAAGGCAGTGACTCTTAAGGTTGGTGAAACATATCAGCTGAAGGAGACGGTCCTGCCGGAGAATGCCACAGACAAAACAGTTACCTGGACATCAAGCAATACAAAGGCAGCGACTGTATCAGGTGGAGCTGTCACGGCAGTTGGCACAGGCTCTGCCGTTATAATTGTAAAAACCAATAGTGGTGCCAAGACAGCGTCTTGTACCGTGACAGTACAGGGAAGTCTGCCGTTGGAAGGTCCGTCAGTACCGCCGACAGGAGAACCATCAGGAGGTCCGTCAGTACCACCGACGGGAGGACCATCCGGTAGTCCTGTTGTACCGCCGACAGGCAGTCCGATTGTTTCTGTAAGTGCAAAGCCAACCGGAACACCGTCAGAGCCGGTATCGACTACAAAGGTCACAATGTCCATGGGATATGCCGGATCTGACTGGGGAGATTCCACCTTTGGCAAGACCGGAGATTCCGTGATTGTCAGCGGAGATAAGACATATAAGATTTCTTATACGGTGAAGGGGTCTGACTCGGACATTTTAGTATTGAGTCTGGATACGGATGTAACCGAAGAAGAGAAAAATCCTGATATGAATATTCAGGTGGATGAGATTACAGTGAATGGAACTCCGATCACATTTGATCCGGATAAGATCAGTTACACTATAGATGAGAATGGACAGTGTCGTCTGCAGTTCAGAGATGCATACAGTGGACTGGAGCGTTCACAGGAGGCGTTGGGAGACGAGATTATTCCGATCAGCAAAGGGGATGAGATCTGCATTACCTTTACAGTAACCGGACTGGGCAAATGTCCGGAGGGGGATGATCCGACCGCATCGCCAAAACCAACGCTCAAACCGACCACAAAACCGGATACCGATCCGACCACATCACCAAAGGCAACAGACACACCGGCACCTTCCGATTTCGCAAAGCCATCAGATGCACCGGCTCCTTCTACACAACCGACAGGAACACCGGCTCCGGATGCATCCCAGCAGCCATCCGGCTCAGGCTCCGGCTTCGGTTCAACCGGTTCCGGTGGTTCGTTAGGAGATTCCGATTATCTGCTTGGAACAGTAATTACGTCTCTCAGCAACAAAAAGGGCAGAAAATTAACTGTCCGGTGGTTCAGGGACAGCAACGCCAAAGGATATGAGGTGCAGTATGCTACCAACAGCAAATTTACCAAAAACAAAAAGACAAAAATGGTATATCGGAATACCGGCTCCGTTACGTTGAAAAAGCTCAAAAAGAAGAAAACTTACTATGTAAGAGTCAGATCGTATAATGTAACCGGTGATGGAAAGATCGTTTACAGCGGATGGAGTACGAAACGTAAGATTAAGATCAAGAGATAGAATCACAGCTTGTTGCGTGTGAAATTTTAACAGCATTAGGGCAGTTATAGATCGAAAGATTTGTAGCTGTCCTTTTTTACGTTTTTGCTGTGTCACACACGGCAAATATTCCAAATCTGTCGTGTACAAAACGGCAGTTTCCGGAACTCTATTGCTTGATTCCCTTTTCCTTGTTATACTGGCGAAAATCAAAGGATAACGGGAGGGGGTTGCTGAAAAACCGGTGTTGATTTGCAGGGCAGATGATGATATGATTAACACAGAAGCTGAGCCCTTACCTGTTTTACAGAGATTCTGCGACAAGCAGGGAAAGGGAGGCAGGATAATGGCTTACGGATCATACTCAAAAGCGACAAGGGAAACGGCAGAAAATCTAAGGATCATCGATGATGCCATGTTCCGGCTGGTGGCGGAGCGAAAGGAAGTCTGCCAGGAAATACTCCGCACATTGTTGGACAGACCACAGTTAAAGGTGGTAAGTGTGACACCGCAGTGCGTCATCACGAGTCTGCACCGGGAAATCATTCTGGATGTACTTTGCACTCTGGAGGACGGAGCGTATATGAACATCGAGATGCAGAAAGGTTCCGGCAATGACGATATCAAGAGAAACAGGTTTTATGCGGCAGCGACCACGGCGTCACATACACCAAAGGGTACAGACTTTTCAGACATTCCGCAGGTGACGATCCTGTATATCACGGAGTATGATGCGTTGCATAACTGCCAGATGATCATATACTTGAAGCGGTGCATGAAAACGGACGAAGGTTATGTGCCTGTAGATGACGGGGAGGATATCTTTTTTGTCAACACAGCTGTTAAGGATGGTTCGGAGAAATCCGAGCTGCTTCAGCTGTTTTTACGGAGGGATGCATTTGAAGATGCAAAGTTTCCGGAATTAAGCAAAGCGGTACAATATTTCAAAGAAACAGAAGGGGGTTTTGGAGAAATGTGCAAAACGGTAGAGGATTATGCGAAAAAATATGCTAAAGATTATGCGAAGGAGCACGAAAAAATAGCACGGGAAGAAGGACGTTCAGAAGGGCGTTCAGAGGAAAGAAAGAATGCGATACGAAAAATGCTCGAAAGCGGATTATCGCGGGAAATGATTCTTTCCATGGATTATTCCGAAATCGAGCTGGAAGCCGTCGAGCAGGAGTTGTTTGCGCAGGCGTAAGATGGATTAAGGAGGTAGAAAAATGGCAAATGTACAGAATCAGGATTTTTCCCTGCTCTCGCAGTCAGAGATTGATACATTGATCAATTTTATCAATGACAAGAGGGAAGGCGTTGACAGTTCTGTTCTCAATCAGGAGAGCATTGACAAGCTGTTAGAGATGCTCCGGTTTAATAATGGAAGAGCCAAGAAAGAGGAAATTCTGCATATGGGTGAGGTAGAAGGAACTCTTGCGGATCTTATTACAGTGCGTCACGGAGATGACGTCTGTGCGCTGGAGTATTCTGTGGATGAGGCGAATGATTTTGTTCGTCTTGAGGCGGTGAATACCGTGACGAAGGAACGGATGGAGATTACGCCGAAGATGTTTAACGAAGGCGACGGAGAGCTTTGGGGACATTGCATTGCTCCATTGGTGCTTCACCGTATGGCACGGGCATTGAAAGTAAAATATACCGCAGAGACATACGAGAATCTGTGTAAGCGGTATGCGAAGTATATTTATGGAGATGCCTCCCGGAAGCTTCCATTCCTGTTTATGCCGGGAAATCGTGAGAATATTGGCAACATCCTGTAAGAATCGCAGGAACCACAATGGATAAAAAGGTCTGAATCCCATATGCTTTCTCTTTGCTGCACAAAACAGTTGGGAGAGGGCATATCAGTGATTCAGACCTTTTTAAGTAAAAAATGAGCTTTATTTAGCTATTATCGGAATTCGTTTCTTTTGATGCCGTTGAATTTGTCTTTTTGGTGCGGGAAGACAGCATACCACCGATCCGGCCGCTTTCCCGGCTGGTCAGAGATTTCCAGCCGGTGGCTACAATTTTGTCAAAGTATCCCAGTTCGTTTGCAATCTCCCATTTGGTCTGCTCTTCGGCGGGAAGCTGTTGTACGTCCTCTATTGTTTTGATTTCCGGTTTTTCTTTTTTGGTCATTTTATGGCTCCTTTCTGATTTTGCGGCTTGTGATAGCATAGCCATTATCTTATAATGATTGTGATGATGTTTTGGGAAAAGCACATCAGGTTATTTTGAATATATGTATTTGAAAAGATATCAATTTTGGACAGAATACGAATGATATATATGATAATTGGTATAGCATTATCATTGTTTCCATATACAAGCAGAACTATACATATTAAAAACAATATGAATACATAAATAATTTTGAATACCCCATTGCATTTTTGTTTTGCAGCGCATATACTATGCCTAAATCAATCGATTGAAAGAAAAGGAAAGAGAGGAAATGAGAATGAAAAATAAATTAATCGCATTATTATTGACCACAACCATTGCAGCAGGAATGATTCTGACAGGCTGCAGTGGAGAGAATAAAAATAACTCCGGTACAGGAAATACAAAGGAAGTTTCTATCACGAATGTTTCTTACGACCCTACCAGAGAGTTTTATGCTGCGTACAACGAACTGTTTCAAAAGCATTGGCAGAAGGAAAAAGGACAGTCCGTTAAGGTTACGGCATCTCACGGTGGTTCCGGTTCCCAGGCACGTTCTGTGATTGAAGGAAACGAGGCGGATGTTGTGACGCTGGCTCTGGCACACGATATTACAGCCATTGAGGATACCGGGCTGATTGAGAAGGGATGGATAGATGAGTTTGACAAGGACAGCTCTCCTTATACATCAACCATCGTATTTCTGGTTCGAAAAGGGAATGAAAAGGGGATTCATGATTGGAATGATCTGGTCAAAAAGGGCGTGGATGTCATTACACCGAATCCGAAAACCTCCGGAGGTGCATGCTGGAATTTCCTCGCAGCATGGGCTTACGAGCAGCAACAGGACGGCAATAACGAAGAAGAGACCAAAGAGTTTATGAAAAAACTCTATCAGAATGTATTGGTGCTTGATTCGGGAGCCAGAGGAGCTACTTCTACATTTGTAGAAAAAGGACAGGGAGATGTGTTGATCGCCTGGGAGAATGAGGCATATCTGTCCATAGAGGAGTATCCGGATGATTATGAGATTGTGACGCCAAGCGTCAGTATACTGGCACAGCCGTCTGTGGCTGTTGTAGATTCCGTAGCCAAGAAGCATGGCACGGAGGAGGTATCCAAAGAATATCTGCAGTATCTTTATTCTGACGAAGCACAGAGACTGGCAGGGGAAAATTACTACCGTCCTTCCAACGAAAAGATTCTGAAGGAGTTTGCAGACCAGTTTGATCTGGATATGAATCTGGTGACCATTGATGATTTTGGCGGGTGGGATCAGGCATTTAAAGATTATTTTGATGATGGTGCCGTGTTTGACCAGATTTACAGCGAATAAAGGAGATGGAGTAGTAAGCAGTAAGATTTGAATCTCATCATTATAGAATTAGATTGAAACCAATCGAGGGCAGCCGCTTCGGAATATGCTGACCGGAGTCTGGCTGTCCCTTTTTACGCATTTTTTAGGAAAGAAAGAGGAGATTATGCAGCAGGGAATAGGAATTATTAAGAGAAAAAATCCCCATGGGGTACGGGTGATCCCGGGCTTTGGGTTGACCTTTGGTGTGTCCGTCACGATGCTTGCATGCCTGGTGTTAATACCGCTGGCATCCATCATTTGGTCAGCAGGACGGCTTAGCTTTTCGGAATTTATTCAGGTGGTCACCTCCCGGCAGATCATGTCCGGGTATCAGGTTAGTTTATCCTGTGCATTTATGGCAGCATTGATCAATGTAATCTTTGGCGTCATTCTGGCGTGGATTCTGGTGCGCTATGAATTTCCGGGCAAAAGACTTCTGGATGGTATGATCGAGCTGCCCTTTGCACTGCCAACGGCAGTTGCAGGAATTGCGCTGACTACACTGTATTCGGATCAGGGATGGATCGGTGCTTTATTTGCCAAAGCCGGTATCAAGATCGCATATACGAAGGCGGGCATTACAATAGCAATGATATTTGTAGGGATTCCGTTTGTGGTGCGGTCCGTCCAGCCGGTGCTGGAAAAGCTGGACAGAGGTTATGAGGAAGCGGCAATGATGCTGGGAGCAGGAAGAGCCAGAACATTTTTTAAGGTGATTCTGCCGGAGATTTATCCTGCTGCACTGGCGGGCTTTGGACTGGCATTTGCCAGAGGGATTGGGGAATATGGAAGTGTTGTGTTTATTGCCGGAAATATTCCTTTTAAAACACAGATTGCACCTCTTTTGATCATGTCAAAGCTGGAGCAGTTCAAATACTCCGATGCCACAGCAATCGCAGTAGTGCTTCTGGCAATCTCTTTTCTGCTAATGCTTCTGATCAACTCCATCCAGATCTATATGCAAAGATTCCGGGATGGCGGGGAAAACGGGGCATCTCTGAAAAAGGTTGTGGAACCCTATGAAAAGGACAGCCACCGTCCTGTAAAGGGATTTTTGATCGCAGTATCGGTACTGTTTATGGTTGTGATGATGGTGCTGCCGCTGGCACTGGTGGTAAGCAGCGCTCTTAAAGAAGGATGGGCAGCATATATGAGGGCAATATTGGATGAATATACCGTCAAGGCATTGAAACTGACCGTTTTTGCGACTGCTAGTGCTGTGGCCGTAAATACCGTTTTTGGAATATTTGCATCCATTCTCATATCAAAATATTATTTTCGGGGCAGACAGTTTCTTGCAACGTTGATCGATATTCCGTTTTCTATTTCTCCGGTGATCGCCGGACTGGTATTTAGTTTGACCTTTGGTAACCTGGGATGGATGGGAGGATTTTTGCAGGCTCACAATGTTAAGATTGTCTTTGCTGTGCCGGGAGTAATCCTTGCCACAATCTTTGTAACATTTCCGTTTGTATTCCGGGAGCTTTTGCCGGTGCTGCAGGCACAGGGGAAAGAGGAGGAGGAAGCGGCGGCGCTGATGGGAGCAGGAAAATGGAAAATATTCTCGCGGATTACATTTCCTCATATCCGCTGGGCGCTGCTTTATGGAATTGTGCTGTGTACGGCAAGAGCGATGGGAGAATTTGGAGCCGTTTCTGTTATCTCCGGTCATTTGCGGGGAGTTACCAATACATTGCCTCTGCATGTGGAGATCCTTTATAACGAATTTAATACAACGGCGGCATTTGCGGTATCTTCTTTGCTGGTGATCATGGCAGTGATCCTGTTGATCCTGCGGTCCGTGGTGGTATCGGCCGGCTCCCGCAAAGAAAGCCTATAAAAGCTGAGTAGGAAAAAGTGCTATTGAAATATATCAATCAATGGATCAATGACATTGTAGAAAGGGATGAAATTATGTATATAGAAATGAGAGAGATTAACAAAACATTTGATGGCTTTCACGCATCGGAGAACGTATCCTTTGGAGTAGAAAAAGGACATCTGGCGGCTCTTTTGGGACCGAGCGGCAGTGGGAAAACAACAATTTTACGAATGATCGCCGGACTGGATGTGCCGGATTCCGGAGATATTTTAGTGGAAGGAAAAAGAATGAATGACATTCCGGGAAGTAAACGTGGCATCGGATTTGTGTTTCAGAACTATGCCCTGTTTCGATATATGACAGTAGCAGATAACATTGCGTTTGGACTGGAAATACAGAAACGAAAGAAGACGGAAATCAAGGAGCGTGTGGAGGAACTTTTGGAACTGATCTCCATGAAGGATCTGGGAAAACGATATCCTCATCAGTTGTCCGGAGGGCAGCGTCAGAGAGTGGCATTTGCGCGGGCACTTGCGCCGGATCCTCATTTGCTGCTGCTGGATGAACCTTTTGCCGCCATTGATGCCAAGGTGCGCCGGGAGCTTCGGAGCTGGCTGAAGGAAATGATCGGAAGAGTAGGTGTGACCAGTATTTTTGTGACTCACGATCAGGAAGAAGCCATGGAAGTTGCAGATACCATTATTGTTACCAATCAAGGGAGGGTAGAACAGATTGGCACTCCGGAGGAAATCTGCCATCATCCGGCGACTTCTTTTGTGCAGGATTTCATTGATCTGCCCCGTTATGAGGCGCTGATGATGAAATAGTGACAGAAGTTTATAAAAAATTAATAATATTATTGTTAAATTCCGACAAACCTGTTATACTAAGACTGTTGTTGATTTTTAGTATATAGGATCTCGCTCTCAAAGGGGCGGGAGAGAAAAGGAGGTTTTTTCAGAATGAAAAAAAGAACATTCAGAAAGGCGACATCTTATGTATTGTCAGCCGCAATGGTTCTTTCTGCCTGTGCCGCTCCGGGTATGAAAGCAGGAGCAGCGACCAAAAAAGCTACCGTAAAATTAAACAAGACATCGGTATCTGTTACTGTAGGAGACAAAGTAAAATTAAAGATTCAGAAAAAGAATGTTAAGAAGATTAACAAGGTGAAATGGTCTGTAAAAGACAAGAAGATCGCAAGTGTTTCAAGGGGAAAAGTAACTGGCCTGAAGGAAGGTAAAACCACCGTTTCCGCTAAGGTTACATATGTACCTAAAAAGGGTAAGAAAACCTCCAAAACATTAACAGCAAAAGTGACAGTTAAAAAAGCGGAAGAGTCCGCTGTAACAAACGCACCGGTAGTAAGCAGTACACCGGCAGCAAGTAAGGCACCGGCAGCAAGTGTTGTTCCAAGTGCCACAACACCGGCAACAACTCCTGCAAGCGAAGCACCGGTAGAGAGTACCAAGCCGGATGAGACAAAGGCACCGGAGAAGACAAAGGCGCCAGAGGAGACAAAGGCACCGGAGAAGACAAAAGCTCCGGCAGAGACAAAAGCACCGGAGAAGACAAAAGCTCCGGCAGAGACAAAGGCACCGGAGAAGACAAAAGCTCCGGCAGAGACAAAAGCACCGGAGAAGACAAAAGCTCCGGCAGAGAGCACAAAGCCAGTCGAGAGTACCAAGCCGGCAGAAAGCACAAAGCCAGCCGATAGTACAAAACCGGCAGAAAGCACAAAACCGGCAGCAAGCACAAAGCCAGCTGATAGTACAAAGCCGGCAGAGACTACAAAGCCGGCAGCAAGCACAAAGCCAGCTGATAGTACAAAGCCAGCAGAGACTACAAAGCCAGTCGATAGTACAAAACCGGCAGAGACTACAAAGCCGGCTGATAGTACAAAGCCAGCAGAGACTACAAAGCCAGCCGATAGTACAAAACCGGCAGAGACTACAAAGCCAGCCGATAGTGCCAAACCGGCAACAAGCACGGAGCCGTCCGAGAGTGCAGAACCAACACCGGGTACTTCAGAGAGTCCGGCACCGTCTGGTGAGCCAACGGTAGCACCGCCGCCAGCACCATCCGAGAGTGAGTCACCGGCACCACCAGCACCATCCGAGAGCGAGTCACCAGCACCATCCGAGAGCGAGTCACCGTCACCAGCACCATCCGAGAGTGCAGCACCGGAGGATGCAACTTATTCTGCGACAGCTACAATGGATGAAACCGGAAATATTAGTATATCGGGAGATGACAGATTTAAGGATGCATTTGTTTCAACAGTTTCTGGATGGGATACTGCTGCAGGAGCTACGGTTGATTTTACAAGATTATCCGTTGATTTTACTAAAATTAATATCGAGGGTATTTCAAATCCCGTAATTGCAGTTAAATCGGCAGATGGAATCTCAATGGATTATATGGGACACAGTGGTGAAAAGTATCAAGATCTCGGAAATTACAGTTATTGGACCAAGGAATTTTCTTGTAAACTGAGTGAATTGTCATCATTAAAGGAAGGCGCTGTTGGAATCACATTGCCATCAGCAAATGTTATTACTGTAGAAGTATATAATCCGGCAGCAAAACCAACGATAGATACAACTGCTTATGAGGGGAAAACCTTACAGGTGGGTAAAAATATTTTTGAAGCAGATTTGAAATTTCCTGTTGATGGGCAAAGTATCCAAGACACATATATTCAGGTTCAGATGCAAGGTGGAAAAGATTGGAGTGATTGGAGCAGCATTGGTCAGTCAGAAACAAAGTATGATGCTGATCGTGGAAAACTGATAACAACAATCACATTGACAGAGGAACAATTAGCAACAATTAAAGATGCAAATGAGAAATCAACGGCGGATAATACATTATATAAATTAGCCGTAAGCGTACAGATAAAATTATCAGATGGCAGCACGATTTATTCGGTTATAGAACAGAAATATAGCTTTAATATTGCTGAATAAAAGATTTCTTAAGACTTAAACTTAAATAATACAAAAGAGAGCACCATATGAATGGATAAACCATTAGGTCATACCATTCGGTACTCTCTTTTTTCATATGCAGATTTAAGCGTTGATAATTATTGTTTCAGCTCCATCTCAGCAATCAAATCCTGAATCGTCTCCACGGATCTTTCGCATTCGCTAGCAATTTGAGCAGTGGATTTGCCATTTGCAAGCTTTTGACGAATTAAATCCATGATGGCTTCAGCTTTGCCTTCTTCAATGCCCTGTATCCTGCCCTCTTCTTTGCCTTCTTCTCTGCCCTGTTTTATACCGGCATTATATTGCTCTTTTAATTTCATTTCCAAGGTCATATAATTTTCCCTCCAATCGAAATCATTACGCAATTTTTTTACACTGCTGTTAAGACGGTCGGTAAAATCGTCTGTTGGCTCCGTTGTCTTTAAATAGTCAAGAAAGTTTGCAAGCTCCGGGGAAAGATCCTGTCGGCTGCCATTGATATTGACAAAAATCGTCTGTCTGTGATCCATCAGAGAAATCTTCGGTTCTTCCCGGCATAACGACTGGAATGTGTAAATACTTCTGTTTTGATCGAAAAGATCAAAGGTGCACAGGAAGATTACGATAGATGACTTGAGCTCTTTGTAATCCTGTCCGCGCAGGATCTGATAACAGTCCATTTCGCTGTGGTAATAACGGCTTCTGTGATGGTTACAGAGTCAGCCCCATGGGCAGTGATAAAGTTATTGCGTTTTTTCATAGTACCTCCGTTCCGGGAGGTATGTATCAACCTCCCTGCTGTAATCATGTTTGTGGAAAATAAGCAGTGAAGTTGATTAAATAATTGATATGATAGATAATAAAAATAGTATAGATGTAACTTATCTGCTTGGAAAAAGTGTAGCATAGATTTTTGGGAAGCGCAAGAAATCGGCGTAATTTTTCATTAGCATTTTATACTTTTTTTGCAGACTCAAATATGGGATAGGACTTGAAGAAACAGCAAAAATCCTGTACAGTATAGAGGATGAGATCAGAAATAAAGAAAATCGTGTGTTATACACAGAAATGGAGAGTGTCATGAGAGAATTATCACTTTATAATACATTAACCAAAAAGGTTGAGCCCTTTCATTCCATTGAAGAGGGGAAGGTGAAAATGTATACATGTGGACCGACGGTCTATCATTTTGCACACATCGGTAACCTTCGCAGTTATATGATGGAGGATGTACTGGAGAAGTATCTGGGATATGCCGGCTATGATGTGAAGCGTTGTATGAATATTACAGATGTGGGTCATCTGACCAGTGATGCGGATACCGGCGAGGATAAGATGCTGGCAGGAGCGAAGCGTGAGCACAAGACCGTGATGGAGATCGCGGAATTTTACCGCAAGGCGTTTTTTGCGGATTGCGGGAAGCTGAATATCAAGATCCCGGAGATCGTGGAGCCTGCGACAAATTGTATTCCGGAGTTTATCCATATGATCGAGGTACTTCTGGAGAAGGAGTACGCATATGTAGCAGGAGGCAATGTTTATTTTGATACCAGCAAGCTGAAAGAGTATTATGTTCTTTCCGGCCAGAATGAAGAGAATCTGCAGGTAGGCGTTCGTGATGACGTGGAGGAGGATGAGAATAAACGAAATAAAACCGATTTTGTTCTCTGGTTCACCAAGTCCAAGTTTGAGGATCAGGAACTGAAATGGGACAGTCCATGGGGTGTTGGATATCCGGGCTGGCATATTGAATGCTCATGTATCAGTATGAAGCATCTCGGCGAGTATCTTGATATTCACTGTGGTGGTGTAGACAATATATTCCCGCATCATACCAATGAGATCGCACAGAGTGAGTCATATCTGGGACATAAGTGGTGCAATTACTGGTTCCATGTACAGCACTTAAATGATAAGTCCGGCAAGATGAGTAAATCCAAAGGAGAGTTTTTGACGGTTTCCCTGCTGGAGGAGAAGGGGTATAATCCTCTGGTATATCGTTTCTTCTGTCTGCAGTCTCATTACCGTAAGCCGCTGTTGTTCACATATGATGTGCTGGACAATTCCAGGGTGGCATATGAGAAGCTCCTTAAGAGAGTCGCAGCTCTTTCGAAAGAGGGGGAGCCGGATATGAGTGAGGTGAAGCCGTATCAGGATGCTTTCGCAGAGGCAATGGGCAGCGACATCAATACTTCTCAGGCGTTGACGGTATTGTATGATGTATTGAAGGCAGATATCAGTGACGCATCCAAGAGATATCTGGTGGAGGATTTTGATCAGGTATTTTCTCTGGATCTTACCGCAGAGGTTGAGGGAAGTCAGGCGGATGATGAGCTGACAGCATTTGTGGAAGGAAAAATTGCGGAACGCCAGGCCGCCAGAAAAGAAAAAGACTTTGCAAAGGCGGATGCCATTCGTCAGGAGCTGCTGGACCGGGGGGTTGAGATCAAGGATACCAGAGAGGGCACCGTCTGGTCATTGATATAATGCAAGAGCCGGAAGCGGATAGCAGACAATGCAGGGATTCGCGGAATAATAAATGAGACCGTTTCAAGTTTTGTGTAAACTCAAAAAACTGACAT